>Ga0209700_106398_pt1 | contig 18313 bp, 15 predicted proteins | sample SiratroredBW_FD_187528 | JGI IMG/M metagenome (GOLD analysis project Ga0209700, IMG submission 187528) | Root nodule microbial communities of legume samples collected from California, USA - Siratro red BW (SPAdes) (version 2) | ecosystem: Host-associated > Plants > Roots > Nodule | place: USA...
TCTTTATAATTAAACCTTTAATTACATTTTTAATCCTCCTCCAACTAATTATTGAGTAGAAATATTTTGAGTTACAATTCTCAAGGATTTTCATTTAGTCAAGGCTTTTCATTTAGCTTTGCTCTCTGTTTATAAAAAGATTCTTGTTTACGACTTATCTTTTTTAGTTATATAAATAGTTTTATTCTTAGTCCATTACTTTCTTCTCTTTTAGGATCTTTTTGAGCATTTTCATTTTCTCCTTAATAATGTATATCTAGAGCCCTATACTTATAGCTATTCCAAAAATCATCAATCACTTCTTTAAAACTTTTACCTGTTCTAAATGGTTTAGGTCCACAATCCACTTCTTTAGTTTCCAAGACAAACCCACAATAATCAAACACAGTTTTATCAAGTGTTTAATATTTGGACACAGATTAAACCAATTCTGGTCATGGTTGTACCATTTGCCCGTGCTATGTGTACTTTCTTCCAATCAATGGTTGTGAAGGAAGATACAGTGTTTAAAGTTTCATGTATAGAGAAAATCCAAATGCCACTTAATTAATAAAGAGAAGTTAAAGGTAATAAAGAGATACATTATTAGATGGGATATTCATTCCATGCTCAAATATAAAATTGCAATTGGATATTTGTTCATTATAAATACTAAGCTCTATGAGAAAACATATTGATAAGACGTTTTTGTATTTTTCATTTTCTTCATTTTGAAGCTTTATTTGCAGTTTATCTATAGTTCAAAGGATCTTTGTAGTTTTATTATTGGTTATATATTCATTAATTCTTATAAATTCTTACTAGTTGAAAGAAATTTTTTTGACTGCTAATTGCTATGCAACTGTGTTTCTACTATCATGTTTGCATTCTCCCCTTAGTTTTTGTTGGATTTAATTTTTAATAGTTGCTGAAATTTAGGATTAGTTGTTGATATTTAGATTACGGAGTTCGTTTATAATTTTATTTTAACTGCTTTGATTTAGCCTCAAGTATAGGAAGTTTAGTTTCCTATTTTTCTGCTTAGATGCAGTTTTGTTGTTTGGATTTGTAACGCTTATTAAAAGCGTATTTGAATGCATTGAATAATAATTAGAGAGTGAAATTCTTTCATCTGCCATTCGTAACGTGACCTTTATTTCACATTTGGTATCAAAGCTCCATCACGGAGCCTGAACCATAAAGCAAAATATAAGTGTTTGAGAGGAAAGACACTTGAGGGAGTGAGTTAAAACACAAGCGTTTGAGAGGACAAACATTAGAAAAAGAGAAGGATTAAAAATGGTAGAGGCAAGCAATTTCGTCACACCTTGCGTGCCTAAGTTTGATAGAGATTACGACCATTGGAGTCTTCTCATGGAAAATTTGCTTCGGTCAAAGGGGTATTGGAGTGTTGTTGAATTCGAAATCAAGGAGCCAATGGAAAATGAACCGATTAGTGTGGTTCAGCAGAAAGCTTTGGATGAAGCAAAGCTTAAGGATCTTAAATCAAAAAATTATTTGTTTCAAGCCATCGATAAAGAAGAACATTTGAAACTCTAAAGATGAAATCGGGAGAATCAGTGAATGATTACTTTGGAAGAGTAATGGAGACTGCCAATGAAATATGCATTTATGGAGAGGATATGAACGATGTCAAAATTGTTGAGAAGATTCTTAGATCCTTCACAAACAACTTCAATTTTGTTGTTTGTTCAATAGAGGAATCTAAGGACATTGATCAATTGACTGTGGATGAATTATAGAGCTCTCTACTTGTTCATGAACAAAAAGTCAGAGAGAAAAGGAATGAAGAACAAGTTATGCAAGTCACACATGGTCAAAATTCTGGACGTGGGAGAGGAAGAAACAAAGAGGAGGTAGGGGACGAGGAAGGGGCAAATCTTTTGTCAACAGAAGTGTAATAATTTATTTTCGGTGTCAAAAACAAGGACATTATCGGTTTGAATGCCCGAATTTAGAAAAAGAAGCAAACTTTACTGAGTTTGATAAAGAAGAAGAGTTATTGCTCATGGCACATGCTAAAGTTCAACGTACAGAAAATCATGGAATGTGGTTTCTTGACTCTGGTTGTTCAAATCACATGACAGGGAATAAAAATTGGTTCATTGAACTAGATGAAAGTTTCAATCATACTGTTTGTTTGGGCAACAACACAGCAATGCCTGTACGTGGAAAAGGAAGTATCAGATTTCAAATACAAGGAATCACTCAAATTGTGAGTGATATTTATTTTGTACCAGATTTGACAAATAATTTGCTAAGTATCGGGCAGCTACAAGAAAATGAGTTGGTTATTATAATTAAAGCAGGTGCTTGTCGAATTTATCATCCTGAGAAAGGAAAAATTGTAGACACTAAGATGACCTTGAATCAGATGTTTGTGGTTCATGCTAAGCTAACATCTCTTCCTCGTCAGTGTTTGAAAGTAGAGGATAAAAATTTAGAGGACTTATGGCACAGAAGATATGGACATATCAATCACAAGTTCATTACTATCATGCAGAAGAAACAGATGGTGAGAGGGCTACCAACACTACAGGATTTCACTGGAATATGCGAGGTATGCAACATTGGCAAACGACATCGAGATAATATACCAAAGAAAAATCACTAGAGAGCATCAGAAAAACTTGAATTAGTGCATAGTGATCTATGTGGTCCTATTTCTCCAATGACAAATACTGGTAAGAGATACTTGCTAGTGTTTGTTGATGACTATTCTCAAAAGACATGGATCTATTTCCTTGCAGAAAAAGGCGAAACTTTTGAGATATTCAAACAATTCAAGAATTTAGTTGAGAAAGAAGCACAAAAAGAAATCTGCATATTACGAACTGATAGGGGAGGAGAATTTACTTCACAATAGTTCAATCAGTTTTGCAAAGAGCATGGAATCAAGAGGCAACTGACAGCAGCATTCTCACCATTTCAAAATGGTGTAGCAGAGTAAAGAAACAGAACTATTATAAATATGGTGAGGTGTCTACTCACTGAAAAAGAAATGCCAAAGACTTTATGGGTAGAAGCTGCAAAGTGGACTAATCATGTGATCAATAGAAGCTTCACCAAGGCTTTAAAGGAAATGGTACCAAAAAAAAGATGGAGTGGACTAAAACCGAAGGTTGATTACTTTAGAGTGTTTGGATCTATTGCTTATGTTCATGTGCCTGAATAGAAAAGGACCAAACTGGATGATAGAAGTCTCAAATGTGTATTACTTGGAGTAAGTGAAGAGTCTAAAGCCTATTGGTTGTATGATCCAATAAAGAAGAAGATCATTATCAACAGAGATGTTATATTTGAAGAAGATGGAAAATGGAATTGGAATTTGAATCCAGCAGAAACAACACTAGATGCTCATGACTGGAGTAATGATTGAATTGATGTAGAATATTCTGATCAAGAATCAGAAACAGAAACAAAAGCAAAACCTGCAGAACAACAAAGAAGAGAAAGGAGAGCACCTAGCTGGCTGTAGGATTATGAAAGTAGTGAAGGTTTTTCTGAAGAAGAACAAGAGGCAGGTATGGTGCTAATTATGTCAAATGATGATCCTTCGAATTATGATGAAGCTTATCGTGATGAAAAATGGATAGAAGCCATGAAGAATAAGATGAATGTTATTGAGAAAAATAACACCTGAGAATTAGTAACTCTGCCAACACATGCCAAGAAGATAGGAGTGAAATGGATTTACAAAACCAAACTGAATGAAGAAGGAAAAGTTGACAAATATAAAGCCAGACTTGTTGCAAAAGGCTACACTCAAACCTAAGGAATAGATTACAATGAAGTGTTTGCTCCAGTAGCACGTTGGGATACAGTTAGAATTGTTTTAGCAGTGGCAGCTCAAGAAGGATGGAACGTGTATAAGATGGATGTGAAAGGTGCCTTTTTATATGGAGAACTAAAGGAAGAAGTGTATGTTGATCAACCTGAAGGCTTCATCAAACATGGAGAAGAAGACAAAGTCTATAAATTGAACAAAGCCTTGTACGGGTTAAAGCAAGCACCAAGGACATGGTTCAGTAGAATTAAGAGTTATTTTCAAAAAGAAGGATTTACAAAAAGTCGTCATGACTATACTTTGTTTGTCAAGAAAAAAGAAGAAAAGATTATCATGGTATGTCTATATGTTGATGATTTAATATATGCTAGAAATGATGAGGAGATGTGTTCAAAGTTCAAGAAATCAATGAAGGAAGAATTTGAGATGACTGATCTCTGAAAGATGAGGTATTTTCTTGGAGTTGAGGTAAGTCAAAATGCAAATGAAATTTATTTATGTCAAAAGAAATATGCTAGAGATGTTATGGAAAGATTCAAAATGATGAGCTGCAACTCTGTAAAAAATCCCGTAGTGCCTGGAATAGTGTTATCAAGAGAAGGTGGAGAAAGTGTCAATTCAACCTTGTACAAGCAATTGGTGGGAAGTTTAATGTATCTAACTGTTACACGTCCATATATAATTTATGTGGTATGTTTAATTTCTCTTTATATGGCAGATCCAAAGGAGGAACATATGCAGATTGCAAAAAGGGTGCTGAGGACTTAAAAGGAACATTGAATTTTGGTCTGGTGTATAGAAAAGCAGAAAATTTAAAATTGTTGGCATACACTGACAATGATTATGCAAGAGATGTAGATGACAGGAAGAGCATTTCAGGGTATGTTTTTTTACTTAATAATGCAGCAGTGTATTGGAGTTCAAAGAAACAAGAAATTGTTACATTATCCTCTATAGAAGCTAAGTATGTGGCTGTAACTGGATGTGTCTGTCATTGTGTTTGGATGAAAGGAATTTTGGAGCATATTGGAGTAAATAATTGTGAGAGAATTGATATCTGTTGTGACAACAGTTCATCAATCAAATTATCTAAGAATCCCGTAATGCATAAAAGAACTAAACATATTGATGTTAGATATCATTATCTACACGATCTTTCAAGTCAAGAAGTTGTGAAATTAGTCTATTGTAGAACACAAAATCAAATTGCAGATATTATGACCAAGCCCATCAAGTTGGATCAATTTTTGAAGCTTCGAAAGCTACTTGGGGTGCAGTCAATAGATGATTAAACTGTATACTACGTTAGTATTTACAGTTTAAGTGGAAGAATTTGTTGGTTTTAATTTTTAGTAATTGCTGAAATTTAGGATTAGTTGCTGATATTTAGATTACGGAGTTCGTTTATAATTTTATTTTAACTGTTTTGATTTAGCCTCAAGTATAGGTAGTTTAGTTTTCTATTTTTTCGCTTAGATGCAATTTAATTTTCTATTTTTTCGCTTAGATGCAATTTTGCTATTCTGGATTTGTAATGCTTATTAAAAACGTATTTGAATGCATTGAATAATAATCACATAGTCAAATTCTTTCATGTGCCATTGGTAAGCACGTTACCTTTTATTTCACAGTTGTATGGGTAATCTAGAAATCGAATAGTTGTATTCCTAATAATTTTGTCTAACGATCAGTGACTCATCGTACTAGAAAGTAAAACAAGTTAACTTGTAACATTAATCGTAGGTCTAAAATCTAGATTATACATAAAGATAAAAGTACTTTTCAAGTGTTAATTGGAAGTGTTTATAAAATTGAAATATTAGAAAAAAGAACTCGTACTACAACTACAATTGACACTATTACATTTTTTTTTTCGTATTGTGGCACTTCTTTTATGAATTTTCTAAAAAACTTCACAAGAAAGAAATGAATTTTCTGCATACTTTTATGCGAACTTTATAAAGTCCTACAATTTATTTTCAAAAGTTTCACGAAAAATTTTAATAATGTGAGATGAAATACGAAAAAATTATAATAATATATATGATACTGTTAATATTTAGAAGACAAATTTGTTCAATTATTTATATGCATTTTCTGGCATGTATCAGTTTCAATAGTTTGTAGTAGATGAAATTAGGCAATAAGAAATATTTTGAAAAGTTCTACTAAAGTTTGTAACTCTGTTTTTACTTATAACATTATAATTTTTAGTAAATAAATAAATTGTCATTGTATATATAGTAAAAATATCAGAACGTGAATATATACTTTCGTTCCGCCTTAGATGTTGTATGTTCTGTTTTCCATTCTTTCTCTTTCTTTGTTTTATTATCCAAATTAATAATTCTATAATTTTAGACATTTAATTGACTTTAAAAAATTAAAAATTTATTTACATTATATTATCATACTCTTTTAATATAAATAAAGAGAGGATATTGATTAATCAAATATTTATTATGTGGACACATTTTTCTTTATATATAAATCTCACGATTATCATTATATAAAATATTAGATGTCAATATTAATACATAAATACTACCAGTTACTATCCCCTAATTAAGTAATCAAGATCTGATAATGTCATTTTGAATACCTTGAAAGAAGATTATCAATTTTGATATTAACTATTTTTTTCAACATAATTAATTCATATTTGTAAAATATACGAAAGTAACTTTTTGGGCTATTATATAATAGTAAAATTTAACATCTTAACTATTTATTTATTTATTTATAAAAAATATTATGTGATGATCTTAAAATTAAAAGTAAAATTACTAAAAACAAGAGGTGTCTGCCCAAATTAGGCCCTACAAAGTACACACTGTGACAGTAACTAAATGTTAATGCTGTGTTTCTATCACATGAAATTCTACTTTCAAAAACAGGAAGACACAACTTTGCTAAGAATGAAAGTTATTTGTTTCGAAGTGACTTGTGCTGATTTGAAAGAAGATTCATAAGTGGTTGATAAAGCAAATTTCTCTTGTGTAGTAAGATTAGTGTTGAAAGAAAAATTGATAATGTTTTTTGTTTTATAAATTGTCTTTAGTGAAAGTGTGAATAATTTTATAATGAAATTTTATTTTTATTTTATTTTTATTTTTTAACTTTAATTTAATTTTTTAAAATTTATATAATATTGTTTTACAAAATTAAGAATTTTTGTGGAGAACATATTATCTCTAATCATTTTAAAAGAGAGGTACTCAGCTCATAAATGGAATAAATGTTTTAAGACGATTCGAGCGATAAATATTTAATTAATTTTTAGTATTTGGTCATATTTGATTTTTAATTTAAGGAGATTTTGATATTTTTTATTATAGTGGGTGCTGGATTGTGTAAAATATGGAAGGACTATATAGAATTCACTTTAAAGTATTTTGGATTAAAAATGTACATGGATACGTTTTTTTTATAAATTTTTTTAAAACAGAAAAAATAAAACAAAATAATGTTTTTAAAAGTTAAAAATAACTCTTTTATAAACTTTTTTTGGAATTTTTTTATATGACTTAAAATTTTATTTTTTTTAGCGTGATGTTTTAATAATTATATATATATATATATATATGTGTGTGTGTGTGTGTGTGAATTGATATTGGTAATTATAAAGTTAATGGATAACTTTAGATAACAATTAACGTTGGAATTAGTATTACGAAATTTTTTATATAAATGTGAAGATTTATTAATTTTTTTATACTAATTTTTAGTTTAAAACTTGACTGTCTATTTCTAGTAAATATTTTTCTTTCAATCACTTTTTTTGTTTATCCTGAAGACACTATAAATTTTGTATAAGAAATTTGAATTTCAGTTTGTGCTGTCTAATATAATGTTAGTCATATAATTTAAGTTTAGTTACTGATTTGGTTTTATAGTTGCAATCAATATCTTATTTTGTTTTCATAGTAAAAGTTATTTAGCATTGTTTGGGTTATACGAGTTATGTTACGTTCCTTATGTTAGTTAATACTGTAATCGTAGGAACCAAAATAGGATCAGTGTTTTAAATTATAGAAACTAATTTTCGTTGTTGTTGCAAAGATTAAAACCAAAAGTATTTAAACCTATTATTTATTCCATGATCTTTTTTCTCAATTAATATACATTTTTGCCTTTTAACTATAGTGCATTGCACATTTTAAATAGATCTATGAATGTGAACTAAGGTTTAAATACTTTTTTAAACCTCATCAATTTTCAGATTTTATCTTCAATTTTTAATAAACTTTTTTCTCATTTTTTATAATTTTTATATACATTACATCATTATAAAATAAAGGTATCCCAGTTACATTAACACTCTAAAGTCCACTCATCATATGCAACAATACAAAAATAGAATATATATATATATATATATATATATATATATATATATATATATATATATAAACAAAGAAAAGAACTATAATAACTATTGAGATAAGATAGAAGATGGACCTAACTAATATGTGAATATATAATATGCATACAATAACACAATTTCTAACATTTCAACTATCTACTCTTAATTTCTAGACAACAATATGATGCCTTTTAAAAAGTTCAATTCAACATAGAGTCACACTCAATAAACAACTCTATCAAATTGATGAGAAATGGCCATCATAATAATCTAAGCATGAAGTGTGGAAGATATCCTAATAAAAGCAACAAAACAACCTTTTAAATGATGTTATGAGCAGCACACATGAATTTGCCCTATTGTGAATAAGAGAAAGTCAACTTAAACAAAACAACTTTGCTTAGAATAGTAAGAGAAATGATCACCATTTTCTGTAGGGCAACAACACACTTTACTCCATGCAACTGATATCTTATCTTAGTATAAATGTCTCTAGTACACACAAAATATTATATATATATATATATATATATATATATATATATATATATATATATATATATATAATATCTTTTACATTTTGGTTTTCTGTAAAAAAATTATTTATGTTTTGATTAATATTATTTATTGAGCTTTTAAGGGACGAGTTATCCGTTAAATATATTAGCTACTGAGAGGGATTGACACATTTATCAATGTGAAGAAGCTTGGGAAAAACCCTATAATCTATATTTATCTTTTTTGAATTTTCATTATTGAAAATAAGATTGAAATAAATAAGGAAAGTAAACCCTAATTAAAGGAAAACAACACATTTGCATTACATTGAATATTTTTTCTTCTAAATAAAAGAAGAAAAAAAAGTACATATATTAATCGTACTCTGTTGTTCAGCTGATCACTCACTACTAATAAGCAGTAGAGATTAATAACTGAAACAGAAGAAAATTATTGACAACTTAAAGCAAGACCATAAATTAATTAAAGACAAAAAAACTTATTTAAACGAAAAAAAAAAAAAACACATATACCATGATAAGTAAACTTTTATTATCTCAGCTCATTATTTAATCGATATCAATAAACAATAGGACCCAAAATAGAAATAAAAGAACTTTGAAACACAAGTGAAAAAAAAAAGGTTATTGAAGAGAAAAGATAAAATTCAGGAATTTATTAAGTACAAAATGTTACTACTTCATTAAATAACTATAGTCTAATAAATTGAAGCTTGTTGCTTTACATATATTTAGAAGAGAACATGTGAAACTCTATCCACTACTAGATACATGTACTTGTACTAGACACTTCCATGTGGATACATGAGAAGGTTGCTCCTACACTAATCAAGCCACACGTGTCAAATAATTAAGCAACTAATAGATATATTCCATGATTTTCTTTCATCATTTATATTAGTTATATATAGTGGTACATGAGTTAGAGGTACATGGCTACAGGGAAGGGTGCCCCATAAATTAGTGCCTATACGGTTCATAGGCACATGACAAACGTTAAATCTTAGGGCAAGTACGAACGATGAAAGTAAGGTACATAGAATTAATATTTCAGAATCTACCTTGGATGGAGATGTGACTTTCAAGTGTAAGCATAAAGTTAAAAATGTGTAACTTCTTAGGATTCAAATTATTCTTAATATACTATAGAATGTTGTCTAACATAGCATATTTACCCTATTCATTAGAAGTTTTCAATTTTTGAATTTTTTTTTTATCTTTGAGTCTTTCTTGATCTTTATTATCAATCCTAACTATTTTCTCACTCTCATGATTCTTTTGTTTTACTAAAGTTATAGATAACATTAGATTTAAGAGAAATTATTTTTGTTAAACTAATACTTTTATGATAACTTTCCTTTTAAATATTTTTTTCTTTAATGTCAAAGTTACTTATTCTCAATAAAGTGGGAATTTTTTTTAATAACTTAAATAACTTATAATGATTGTAATAGAATTTTAAGTATAACAATCATAAAATTAAATATTTAAGTCATTTTGTAATTATATTAGTCAATATATTAAAATAATCTACAAGTTAAAATTATCTTAAAAGAGTTATATATAAGTTTGAATTATAGTTAATTTTCTTTTAGAAAATACTTTCAAATGTATATGTTAAAATGAGTTATAATCCGTGAGCCAATTTAGCTTATTATGAATTCGAATTAGGTTAGATTAAAAGGTTAGTTTTTTATTGTGTCAAAACGAGTTTAACTCACTTAATTCACGAGTTACACAATGTTGTAGTGAGTTGACCTTGTATTTTGAAAGAAGAAACTAATTCTCTTCTCCAAGTAATTGTAATGTAACAAAACACTAAGTTTTTTTCTTTACCGCTCTTCCACATTTCTCTGCCATAACCATAACCTTCCTTCTCTTCTTCATTCGCTACTCCACTCTATCCTAACACTGTCTGTTTCATATGTGTTGTCGCTCCACCTTGCATTTCTTATTTCATTTGAGTCATTGTTCCACTATGTGTTACTTACTTCATTTAAGCCACAACGTCGCATTTGTACCTCACACCCTTTATATAACTTTTTGAATTTGTCTTTTAATACTTGAATAGTTTGATTTTGGATTTTGTAGTATCTTCATCATTTTTATGATAGATGCTCAGAATAGAAACCTTGGATTTGTAACCTTCCAATTTGTTTTTGCTTCAAACCTATTTTAATTCGAATAGATGAGTAAAAACAAATCAACACAATTAGAAAAATATTTTTGTTCCACATAACATGTGATATTAAAATAGAGTACTTTGAAATTTTCAAATTATTCAAATTATTTCTAAATATCTTTGTTTCAAAAAAATACATGTACTTTTTTCCACGATAATATGCAAAAAAGAATCCTTTTATTTTAAGATATAATCTCTCTTTGATATTTGAAAGTTTTTCACTTTTCACAGTTAACTATTTTAATCAAACCTGTTATGCGGGCAACGTGTTCATCAAATCTTCTAACATAAACAAATTGTAGAAGCTCAAAGGGTTTATTGAATATTGCAGAGGTACTAATCATTGTTAGAACAAACAAACAATTTAGTTAGTTTTCGTTATCAACAAAAAATAAAAACATGAACTCGAGATATGATGTTTTGGTGATGAAATCGTCTAATGATCATAAATGGTCTAGGAGTATAACTGATCATGAGATTTTCTAATGGTTCATAGACAGTCTAGGCACAACTAATCATGAGGTCGTCTAACGGTTCATTAGATTGTTTATGGACTTAACAACCGATCTGGATAGATCATTTAGGGTCTCAATAATTTTCCCCACACATATGATTCTCTTATCATTAAATTGTATAATAGGTCATAGACCTTTATCGTCTCAACAAGTTGTCTAATATCTCAATAGACTGTCTAACATCTCAACAGATCGTCTAATATCTTAACATAATGTTTTTCATAGACAATAGTTCTAGGTAAGGATATTGGTTCTTTTCAATTTGATTATTTGGAAATTGGAAGAGATGTAATGAATTGCAATTATGTGTTACAATGCTTTCCCCTATTTATATATCCTGATTTCCCTTGTTTGACTGACTAAGTAGTATTCTTTATTGATGCTTTTAGGCAGAATGATTTGTTCATTGTCTCAGATTTTTGTCAACTTAAGAAATGTTAAGTTTTTCGATTATGGTGGTTGCCCAATTTTGTAATGTTTCATTATTTTAAATCTACAAATACTAATTACTCTTCCAATTTCATCATGGTCAAAATCTCCTTAAAGTTTCAACATCATTTGGGTATTTTTTTTTTTTATTTCTTCAATTTCTTATGATGGGTGAGAATCGAAAATCTTTTTTACTGGCCACGTCTTTTGAATTGTAAAAATTAAAATTAAAGAATGAAATCCCTTATTCATTCAAATTTACTACATTTTGGTATTTTTTTACTCGTCTAGAAGAAGACAGACCAAAGCTTCCTACGTTAGAGAGAAATATCCTCACAGAATACCTATAAGATTGTTCTCAGTATGGATGCTTTGTTTATGTTTTATTCTTAAAGCGCTTTTGTTTAAATATGACAATTTTGTGCAGGTGAATGTAGAGAAAGATGAAAGAACTCATAATTAAAGATAAAAGTCTTCTTAAGTGACATAATCCTCGAAAAGAAGAATAACTCATTCTTAAAGATAAAAGTCCCCCTCATTGATGCACATTAAGAATCACACACACATCATATTGACTAAAAAAAGCCGAATAAAACTTGATCACATGAAAGGTCACAAAGCATCAACCTCAAAACAGGGTTGTACCTTACTCAAGTTTGAAAATACAACATCAAAACTAACTACTCAAGTTGATACTCGAGAAATACTAAACTCATTCATCCAACAAATCGATTTATTTGCATCTTATTATAGATTTTGAGTTTTGAGGACGTATACCTACCAGTCTCTGATATATTTAATAGCATAATAATACCTACATAAAATCCAAACAATTCATATTAGCCCGCACAATTTGAGTATATAGTTGATATTTGAATACAAAATAATCAAGTATATATTCGATTACCAACATTACTAAAGGTCTAAATTTCTGATCCTCATGACTCAATACTCATACTGACTTTAACGTTGAAGAATTTACTTTAGATGGATCTCTCTTCCATCTTCATCAATAATTTTGTGATCAATCTTCCAAAGTTTAAGCTTGATTTTCTAAAAATACCATTTCCTCCATCTCGAAGGAACTATGCTTCGAGTAGGAGGAGAAGTGTTCCTTCACCACTTCAATTTCAATTCAGCTATTTGAATTCAGTTTCCTGGGCATCATTCACATAACTAATGAAGTCATGAGGCAATTCACGTAATTGAAACAAGAATCTCTTGATTCTTTTACTCAAACCTATTCAAGGAATCATTATAAAAATTGACTCAGATTAGATGGTTGTACCTGTTTCTTGAATTAACTTCCAAATGTTTATCTAACAATGCCAGCTCTTGTTTCCAAACTCAGTGAATTTCAAAAGTGAATGACTGCTTTCACCAATTGCATATTCTCATAATTTCTTTATTGAATGCACCACTTGGAATAATTTAATTCACTACTAAAATTCAAGTAATCATCAAACCAAAATTCTTCAATGATTGTTCATGTTTTGAATGCAGCGAAACTTCTTGGCATAATGTGTACATTTGGATTAAACAGAAACCGCTTCAAATAAAAGACATATGTACTTCTTGCTACTCCATTCAAAAAATTTGCATTAAATTTGAGTTATTTCACCATTTCAACACCGATTGAATGGTTCAATTTTGCTTGCACCGAACGTAATTTCCTGCATACTCGTGACAATAGGATGATTCGATCGAGCAAAATTTAATTCATGTGTACTTTATTCGACACATTGCACAAAACTTTCTTTGACGGTCCAAGAATACATTTCATAAAAAGGATGTTGTAAATAGGGGTGGGCATTGTACTTTATAACAAATGTGCATATAATATATGTCATAATACTAACATTGCTTGTTTAATTTATTTGCACAACTTATAAGATAATTGATCCCATATTTAATTACTGTTGTAATATTGTAAGAGTCCAAAATCTAGAAGAAGCATAGTGAGTGAAATGAATTTTAAATAATAAGTTGACACTTGTATGAGAAGAGGGATGACGTGGAAGACAAGTGACAATTAATAAGAATCAACCAATTAGATTATAAAAGTCACCAAAAACCTTATATCTTCCTTGATTATTGTTATTTACAAAAGGTACAATAATTTTTTTAGGGAATAGATGATCACAATAATTAAAGTTTATCATATATATTCTAAAGTTGCAAGTAAGATGGATATTAAGTAGAAAACAAATACATATTGAGTACTTGTTGATTGATGCAATACTAGATTTTCGGTAAAAAATATTAGGAATTCAATATATACTACCATAAAATAATTTGAAAATGAGACTAGATAAAAAATAGTATGACTATGAAAGTTTAAAAACTTCACTTACATTATTCTCGCATAGTTGATGCATGCAAACACTCACCACCATTACTAACATGTTTGCATGATTAAGAAATAGATTATTCATCACCATATCACAAGCTACAATTGTATCTCAATCTATTAATACAAAAAAGTTCCAATAATCACCTTAAATCTATTAGAATAAAAAGAAAAATTAACAAGTTATACAATATTTTTATATACAAATATTATACACAAATATTATAAAAATGATACCACAAATAATAAGAGAACATTAAGGTTGAACAAAATTAATCTCAACAATATTCACGCACAAAGTCAACAAATAATCTACTTGACCAATTTTTTATAAAATTTTTACTTCTATTCAAATTTCACACACTACTTTTAAGCTTTTACACAAAAATTATAATCTTCAAAATGATTCTATTAAATTCAATAGTATAAATACTATAAAGAATAATACATTTTCTTTAAGTCAAGAACAAACCTATTTAACCAACTTTTCATAAAATACTTGTTTTTGCTTTTTCTCTTCCGGATGTTATCAATAATTGACTCAAATTTTGATTACATTTTTTTATTAGGTGCAAGAGATTGATCTGTTTTATGTGTCTTATCTCAGAAGCAGGAGACAGGTTCCTTAAATGCATGGTACGTGGGCATGTGCATGGCCTTCGTTTATATATGCAGCAAAAGACTGTCTGATGCAACATCTCCATCAAATATAAAAGCTCAACACAGTCACTGTCCATGTGTGCCTCCACTTTACCACATCCACCAGTGTACATTTTCATTTTTTTTTTTAATCACTACCCATGTAGCTTTGTACTTTCCACTTCTTCAGATGGGACATTCCAGATCCATATTTTCATTATTTTGGGTACCCCAATCATTTACATTTGGATGCACTCAAATGGTTATCACAATTACAACTTCTATTTGGCATAGGTTTTTTAAATTACAAATCAAATATATAGGAAAAAAAAGTAGATTAAACCATAATTTTGAGTTTTATTTTATACCGTGATTATTAAAATTGTGCATGAGCAGAGAAAAATAATCATATAAAGAGATACTTGTATTATTGTTTTCTTATGTTTTATTTTCATTTTTAATTATAAACTTGCCTTCTTATTTCTAATCTATTTATTGTTTTTAACATTTGTGCAAAAAAATGCTCTAAATAATTTAATTTTCTTTGGGTTTGTACAAATTTTTTACAATGAAAATTTTGATGAATTATTTTTTTAATTAAAAAATCAATATCCTTTAAGGCTTTTTTTCTATTAAAGGAAAACTAAAAAAGAAAAAAAATAAAAAGTGAGGATGTTTAGATTAAAAGAAAAAAGGTGAGAAATAAGTTAAATTATATAATAAATGTTATTAGAATAAGTTATATATATATATATATATATATATATTTAAAATAAATTTTAAATTAAAATAAAAAATTATTACCTAATGTTAATAAATAAAAAGTTGTACATTAAAATAATAATATGTTAAAATAAATTACTTTGTAAAATATAGAAAATTTAGATTAATTACTTCAATTTTACTTATTATTTAAATTATTTATTTTATTAAAATATAAAATAATATATATTAATAAAATATTAAATTAATTTAACATATTAATAAAATATTAATAGTATAATTACTAAAAATATTATCAGTTAATTTATAATTTAGTCAATTATATAAGATAAAAATAATAAAATATTTAAAAACATAATGGATTATGTTTTTTTTAATATTATCGATTATATTGTTAATATTTTATTATTATTATTTATATACATAATTCGATTATGTTGAAAGGCATAATCTCTTACTACCCCCTTCTTCACAAATCCTTTTTGAAAAAGCGTAAAAGGTTTATCACCGAAAGTTGTTCTTGTTTTTCATAATTTATGTCTCGTTTTTCACGGTTTCACTTCCTTTTCTATTTGTGTAAATAATATGTCTATAGAAATAAACACAAGCTAAAAGAAAAAATTAGCAATAACAAAAATAATATACTAACACATTAGTTAGTAAGTAACTAATTACTCGTGATAGGAGAAGAATTAAACCAATATTAATACCCTTACAAGTTACGGATTGATAGATATCAATCATATTTAGTTTAGAAACAAGATGACGAAACAACTTAATTCGTAAAACCTAAATTGAGGAGACTCCCAATCTGATTAATGAAATTAATTAACTTCATAAGAACATTGAGAGATTGTATTATATGTAATCATAAAAAAAAAATCTTTGTTGTAACCTCTTAAAAAAATCAAGATGTTGGTGGTGTGATTAAGGTGTTGTTCAGTATTTGAGTTGAAGTTTTGTATACCTCTAGTGAAAATTTGTAATTAATACAAACTTAAATAACTTTATAATACTAATTTGATGACATTATTTAAGAGTTAAATACCAATTCCCAACCACTTAACATCTTTAAATCTCTTTTCACTGTTACACATTTTCTTCATACATTTATGGGAGTAGGTATTCTTCAATTTTATGATTACATTTTTTATGCAATTGGTAAATGTATTATGACAATGTGTAACAGTAAAAGGGTTTCTTGTGCATCCTAGCATATGAGTAGACTTCTAATTTTGTTGGATCTTTAATGTATAGACTTCTAATTTTGTTGGATCTTTAATGTAATAGAGTTAAAATATTTTTGAAGTGTTTCTATTTATTATATTCATAACTGTAAAAATAAAATTAGAGTGAACAAAAATAAATTATGTTATATCAAAGAAATTGTTTTCGTAATTCTCTTATTTAAAAAAATATCAATTAAATTCCTTCACTTTTTAGTTGCTATAAATGAACCAATTTTATGTGGTGGTGAATGAATAAGTATAATATATGACTACGTAGGACAAAAGGAATATATTGTATTTATAAGTGAAAAAAAAATATAAAAAGAACCGTATTTTACAAAGTCAAATGTCTAAGTGTATCATTATGAACAGAGAAAAAAATAAAATAAAATCGTAATGTAGAGGTTATTGAGTAGTTATATGTTGACAATCATATGTGACACACACTCACTTTATAATCTTATGTGGCGCTGATGTGCTCAAGATAAATGATGTGTAAAAAATATTTCAGTGTGACAATAAGAGTCATTTTTAGGGTTTACATGTTTGGGGTTTTTATCTAGAACGTTGCCCAGTATATTCCATCAGGGGTTGAGAAGCAGTGAGTTAGTTAGAATATCAGAATCTCGCCATTGCTATCGCGTCGCTGCTGCTGTCGTATCTGCTATTGTCGCTGTCATCGTCGATTCTCTCACCACTATCGCTCGCCACCGTCGATAGTCTCCCACCGTCGCTCGCCACCGCAACCACTGTTACACGAAATCTCCCCTTTATGCAAATGGGTGCAATGGACTCCTATCACGTTTCAAATCTTAAATTTAGATACTTAAAACTCAATCATGCCCTTGCATAACAAAATACTCTAAATGTCTTTCAAAAAGAAAAATTACGTATTGTTATCCATATGTACAACTATACCACGCCAGCAGTTAGCATTTGGTTATATGTCAGTTGTGGTTGTCAAAGCAAAGTTTTCCTTTACAAATAATATCTCATAGTACATATTTGGATCTCTTATCTGTTTTATTTCTTAAATTTTACTACAAGAAATTTGAAATTTACTTATAAAAATTATTACATATAGATAAAATTTGGTAAATAAATTTAGTATTGTCTATGAAATTTATCTAAGAACCTAAATTTCAAAAATTTACCTACAAATTTAAATATGTAAGTAAAATTTGTAAATAATTACTTACCAATTTAATATATAGATAATTATTTACAAATTAAATATGTAGATAATTACTTGCGGATTAAATTCGTAGATAATTACCTATAAATTTAAATTCATATATAATATTTATAATTAATATTATTATTTATATTATTATAATTAATATAATTATTAATAATATTATTTATTGTTATTATTTTTATTAATATAAAGAATATTATTACTATTAATATTAATATTTTTACTTTTATTAATAGTATTATTGTTGTTAATAACTATTAATAATAATACTGTTATAATTAGTATTATTAATATTATTATTAGTAGTAATATTATTATTATTAATATTAATATTTTTATTTTTATTAATATTATAATTGATATTATTAATATTATTA
>Ga0209700_106399_pt1 | contig 18310 bp, 5 predicted proteins | sample SiratroredBW_FD_187528 | JGI IMG/M metagenome (GOLD analysis project Ga0209700, IMG submission 187528) | Root nodule microbial communities of legume samples collected from California, USA - Siratro red BW (SPAdes) (version 2) | ecosystem: Host-associated > Plants > Roots > Nodule | place: USA...
TAGGATTTTTTTTTTTTTTTCCATGGATTCTTCACTGTCAATTTTGTAGTGCTTTGGCAGGTGTGCTGTGTTTCTTTGTTCTGGATGAACTCATGAAATGCTGATAACTGATATTTAAAAAAAAAAAAATTGTGTTAAATATGATTTTTTGTTAAAAAATTGACTAATTATCTTTAATATAATATCTGTTTTTTAATCAGAATTTCTTTCACTAATTGTAAACCTTGAATATGATACTTTGTTTGAATATTTCAGATTCAGTATCATTCAAACCACCAACTAATGTTACTGTAAAACCTCGTATGGTTGGAAGAAATAAATGTTTAGTGAAAATCCATGGTAATTAGAGAATGAAAACGAAAACCTTGTTTTTCCTTGTCTTACTCTACCAAAAATAGATATGGTTTCTCTGGTGGAGCTTTTGGGAAATATTGGTAATTTAAATAATAAATAATTAAAAGATAATTAAATATTTATACTTTTTTTGTTATAATAATTAAATATTTTATGAATATTTATATTTTTATTATTATAATCAATAATAAATAAATTTATCTTATTTTTTTATTTTATTTAAAGATTCTCATTTTTTACTTATTTTTACTTTTTTACTTCCTAATCTTCATAATCTAATACAACTCAGTGATTATTACACTATTAAAATATTTTATGGTTTGAATAAAGAAAGTGTTGCTTGGTCTGATGTGGTTTCACTTTATTCGCATTGTCTTGTTTTCCATTATTTTCCTTTTAATAAATAATAATAAAACAATACAACGATTTCTTTTATGGAGTGAAGGAAATAGTTATTTTGTTATATGCTTAAATGTATTTTTGTCTCTAAAAGATTTATAAATTTGATATTTAATTTTTATTATTTTGTATGTTTATCCCTAAATATATTTGTTTTGTATTTGATATTTTGTAATATATTTATATTAACATGGTATGTCATCATAGAATAAAAAACATATTAGTTATTATAATAAGAAAATTTTAAGGATTAATTTTTTATAAAGTACTCCAAAAATTTGTTAAAAAATAAACATAATGGTAGGATGAAATGTAAATAAATATTTTTTAGGAACTGAATACAAATTTCAATACTAAAAAATCAAGAAGAAATTTATTAGGTAGTTATTACACAATTTATGATTTTTCTAGAGATAAAAGAAATAGTTAAGCATTTCTTACATGGGTTTTTTTTTTTTTTTTTGGGTAAGATTTTAATACATTATTTGTAAAGTTGACAATGAGAGATTTAAATAAACTTAAATTATTCGAACTTTGCTTATTAAATGTTGGATTAAACTCAGAATAACAAACTTACCCTTAATTTAACACTTAATGATATGAATGAATCAAGTTTAAGCTTTATAAATTAGAATTAGTGTATATAATAATAAAAAAATAATCTATGACCTTAATGAAGGAAATTTTCTTTTTTGGTACACACAATTTTTTTTATAATTTTACCTTCTGGGTAACTTTTCTTTAAATTAAAATAAATATCTATAATAAACAAATATTTAACAAATTTACCTTTAAATAAATAAAAAATTTATTTATTTAAATAAAATAAATAGATGAATAAATTGTTTTATTTTAAAATAATTAAACAAATTCTCTTTTTGAAAATAAAGGTTATATAATTTTTTGGATAGTATTTTAACAGAATTATATATATATATATATATATATTAAATAAAATTATTTTTTAATTATTTATTTATAAAATAATAAAATTATAAAGATTATAATATTATATAGATTTTAATATAATAAAGATATGAATACTGCGCTTCGTATTTTCACTAGTAATAATAATAAAGAAAAATGTTAGTTTTATATAAGAAAAGAAAAATATTTAGTAAATTGCAATTGTGATCACTAAGTCGTTTTTTATTTAAAATTCTTCTATTATTTTTTTTATATTTTTAATTTAATTTTTTATAACAAAATATTTATTAAATTTCCCATTGATAAACTTAAACTAAATAAAAAATTCAAGAGTATATTAACTAAATATTGTAAATAATAAGAAGACCTGAAGGATATAAATATAGGCTAATCCAAGTAGTTTAGGGGAGGTGCAACTCATAAAATGACATTTTGATTAATTAAAAATTATCAAAAATAAATTATAAAAGCTAATGAAATTAATCTAGTTAAGAGAATTTAATTGAATTGATTGAAGAGAGGGTGTGAGTTATTATAAACTCTCTCACATCACATGTTTTTAACTCTTAATAATAAAAAGTCAAAATCATTTCCCTATAACTTGGAAGTGGGAAAGAAGAATGAATAGATGCATTAGTAAACAAAGCCCAAACAAAAGACAAAATTAGGATTAGAAAAAAAAAATGATAGAATTGAGATTGAAGACACAAATTCCCTCTAGAATTCAACCACTCCATGGTTTGGTGTTCCAAGCACCCAGTCTTCATTGATGCCTCCATTTCCAAAGAAGACAAAGTTGAAATAAAATACAACTTAAGAAAAAAAAAATTTGCTACAAAACAAAAACACCATCAAAGAATGAAGCTTCTTTGAATTGTGAGGGAGACATTCTTGAAAGTTTTGTTGAGATTGAAGGCAACAATATACAAACCAAGGATTTTGGAAGACCAAACATAGCTATGTTTGAATGCTCAACACGATGGTCTCTTAACCTACTATTATACTAGAGAGTAACCAAGATATTAATATTTTAATAATGTTTATTTTTTTAATTTAAAGTACTAATATATATTATAATATTATTAACGTAGATAGTAAAGGAAAGTTTTTAAGGATTTCAAAGTATATTTGCATTCTAATACCCAAGTTAATGTCTTTTCTTAGCTTATTGGTAATACACTAAGGGTGAGCAAATTTCTAATTAGATTCTGAACTTAAATCAATCTGCCCAAAATTTTGATTATTGGTATGCTTTTTTTTTTTTTTTTTTTTTTTTTTTTTTTTTTTTTTTTTTTTTTTTTTAATTGGAACAATTCAAACTTCTCTTCAACTCAATTGCTATGTTTTGATTGGTTGAGTTCAGTTGTAGTTAGACTCTTCTAAGTAAGAATCAAATACGTCATATGTCAAATCCTTAAACGGTAATAATTCTAGAATCTAATAATTTATAAGTTAAATTATAACCAAATTTATTTGGAATGAGGCCAGGTTTATTTCTCATTCTTGTTAATGTAAGTATTTAGAATTTAGGATCAATACAAATATATAAGTTAACAAAATTATACATGATAATTTGTGATTGAATAATAATATAAATTTATTTCCAATATCAGTTCATAATTTATTCTATCTTATTATCTCAAGTGTATATATTTTATTATTGTATATAATATTATGCAAATTAAAATGACAAGTTTAATAATTTCAAAGATTAAACTGATATTTTATAATTTCAAGAATTCTACAATTTATTCTAATAATTTCAAGAGTTAATTCAGAGTTTAACAAATGTTTAGTAAAGTTTAGACCAATATCCCAGAAGAATACGAGTTAAAATATTTTTGTCAATATAAAAAGTTTGCTGATGAATAATTTGTAAGTATACATATTTATTAATTTTATTTGAATCTTAGTTTGTTTTGACTTAAGTGACCGGAATCTAATTTTCCTAAACTTGCTAAAAATTAATTTAGAGTATTACAATTTACTTATAAAGATTAACAAGTTAATTGAACTGGACGTTTGTACATGATTTGTCTCTCTAGTTTTAAAACACATGTCTTCTTGATACTTACGAAAAAATTAATTCGAACGAGAGAGGTCAAAAGAGAATATCAACAATTCAAAATTTTACATAAATAATAAAAAAATTGAACTCACGTTTAACTAAACTAGTTATAATTGATTTTTAAATTTTAGTTAATTATTTTTATAAGGTTTAATTGTCAACATGCATTCATTTCAGGACACAGTAAATAAAAATAGAAACCTTAAACATTTAATTATATTAGAAAAAAAAGGTATTAATTTCTTTCCTATCTCATGTCTTATTATTCTCTATGGAATATATTCATATTCTTCCAATAAAAAATATATAATATTAATAATTTCAGTGTGAGTTAAAAATCTTATATTAATTAAAAATAAATAATATACATAAATTTATTATATTAAAGCTTTGAATCAGAGATGGTTTCTAATTTATGATAAATGCGTTTATAATTCATGAATGATGTTGAATACATGTATCTACCCAAACAACCAACATATAAACCTAATTAGCTATGTGAGAGTGTATGTATCTACCCTCATTTCTATAATGTGTATGAGTTAAAGGTGTTAAACAATACAAGTACAAATTTTTGGGCAAATAATTCATAATTTATTGACACATGTTCGAATGATTATTTCTGAGCACATGCATGTGGGCAACACATTGGTGAACCCTGCAATTTGTTGTGCCATTTCATTTTGAAAGGGATATGGTTGGAATTAATATTACTATATTTAAATATTTAATTGTAAAATATTAAAGTTGTGATGAACATGAACATGTGCAACCCACTAAAGAGCGTGGACTTTGTAGCTCTTTTTCCTTTAAGGGTTGGAGGCTATATTGCCCTAGCTAAGGACCAACATCACGTTACGTGATTAATTTAAAAAAGTTTTTTTTTTTAATTCTTATAAAGTTTATTTTATTTAGTTTTTATTTTATTCTGCATAAGTAATTTTATGAAAAAGTTTGTCAAAAAATGTATGTTATGCGGTATACGTAGTAGAAGAAGTAGTTCACTTGAAATTTGTCAGAGAGAATGTGAATTTTGCTCTTGCTTTTCTGTGTTTGGCTAGTCATATATTCTTCCTATCATCTTTCGACTTTGTGACTTTTAATATCTTTTGTACAAGTTTGTCTTGGGGTATAAATAATATATATTTGTGAAAAATAACAAAAAAAAAGTTACACAAAATGTGAATGAAGATTACTTTTCTCCATGGTAAGTTCATATAACATGACATTAATATGAAGTTAATGAAGCGCTTTCTTATTTCTTGAGTTGACTTTATAATATTTTCAACTTGATTTCATCACTAATTTTACACAGTGAATGAAAAATAAACTCTTTATAATTTCATAGAACCACCAAAACTAATAAAAAAATAAGAAATTTCATAAAATATTAGCCATAATATTGGAATAATAAATAAATAAACAAATATATATACACTATAAGAAAAAAAGTTATTTATACATCAATTTTAATTACCAAATAAAGTAATTGTTAAGTATGATCAAAATAATTATTAAATTAAATTTTGATTTCTAAATAACTACAAAATAAAATTAATCATTGAATTTAGTAACCAATCAAGTCAAAATAATTAATATCTAACATCAATCATCAAAATTTTAGTCACTTATACTATTAGATTCTAAATTAATTTCTAATTAAATTAGTAACTAATTTTATTATTTTAGAGATCAATAAATTGATTTTTAAAATCATTTTTTCTTATAATGATATATAATAAATTTAAATATATTTAAAAAATTTTAAAGTTAAGCTTCATATGTCATTTATTTAAAATTAACGCGGACCAATTTTTTGTATGTAACTTTTAATTTTATTTTTCATAGTATTTTTTTATAGAAATAACAAATATGACAAAATGAAACAGTAGAATTATCCCACAAGGATATCAACATAAAGAAAAACATAAGAACACAGGTAAAGAACATCTCAAACGGTGGTTATTCCTTTTAATTTATTTGGTTGTCAATTGAATTGACACTTACCCATTAATAGTTTTATTTTTTCTAATTTTCATTCCATAAAAAGTCCTAAACAAAAACAGATCAATCGTAAAAAAATAACACCTAACGAATCTATCTGCAACGAAAAAAAAAATAGTTAAGAATAGTCATAAAATGGACGTGTTTCCTAAAGTTCCAAGCAATACTGATACGCTGTATAAAACATCTTTTATATGCACACAGTGTTTTTACACAACTGAAAACTGTACATGTCTGTTACATATGTAACAACAACAAAAATTATTAATACTAGATAATGTAGTAAAAATTTATTAAAGAATGTAAAATATACTAAAAATTTTTAAAAAAATTTAATAAAAAATTAATACCACTTAAATTAATATTAGAGAATGCAAAATTTATTAAAATAGAAAATATTTACCATTTTTTAGTTAAATAAATTTAAAAGAAAAAACAGTGCTGCTTATATATTTTGATTAAAAGATCTACACGTATAGTTATAGTTAATTAATATAAACCATAATACACTTTATCTATATGTTATTTGTTTAAATTAAGTTGTAGGCTAAGTTTAGTTATGTGCTAAGCTTAATTGCATTATTTGATTATGTTAATATATATATATATATATATATATATATATATATATATATATATATATATATATATATATGTATGTGTGTTAAACATAATCGTATTGGGTATTTAACCTTTGATAAATTGTGTTATTTAATTTTTAAGAAATCCTTACTTACAGTGTTATGATGTTATGATTTAAGGAGTGATATTAATATTCATTCTATTCAGTCTCAAATTATATAGTTGGACCATTGAAAGGATTAATCAATTTTTATTATTTTATGAGTACCTAAATTTTAATATATAATTTATATTTGTTTGTAAATGGTAGATTTTATTTGTATTGATATTTGATTTGGTTGATTTTGATATTTTTATTTTTATTTTATGTGACCGAAAATTAATGTAAAATGTTGTTAAAATCTTGTGAAATATAAGATGTTTATTAAATTTTAAGCATTTATTTTTTTTCTGCATTTTATGTATTTATTACTATAAAAAGAAATGAATCTTCCTTAATTAGAAAGAATTACGTTTTTTTCGTTAAAGAAGTAAGATATTTATGTATAAATCAAGTTCTTTTTATTACACATTAATGAGTCATATTTGGATGAGTTTTAATAAGTTAGGAGTATCAAAATGAAATTAAAGAATTTCTACCATTTACTTAATAAAATGGAGAAGATGCTAATTAAATATATTATTGTTTAGGTGTTAATTGGTTGAGTTGAAAATGACCATAAATTAGATTTATATGTGTATTTTTTTTGTGATGATTTCTTAAAAAGTTATACAATGTAAACTTTTAAAGCGTTTCACCAAAAATGTGTATGAATGACTTCAAAACAAAATTGACTTGAGGAAACCTTTGTGTTTAGTTTGTATGTGTCATATATATATATATATAATTTATTGTCTTAAACACATCTCTCTTTTACAAAAATCAATCCATTATCATTGTGTAAAATAGATTTACATGCATGCGGTTATTGGGATAGTAAAAAATAATTGGTCCAGTAATGTAGATATTGGTAATTCCATCTAATAAAGTCAATAAAGACATCACTATATTGTTTAATACATGAATATTAGTCTTAGATAATATATTTAGTGAAAACTTGAACGATACAAGTACAAATTATATCATTAATTATACTCGCTGATACTTAATATGAATACAGATAATTGGTCAGACTAAGTAGCTAATTCATGTTATTACCTAGCATAATCATTAGTAGTGTTCCCACAGTTCCCTTTCTCAAAACGTTCTTTTCATATATTCATCGTCTTCATTCGTTATTAACACTGCATTATCTCTTATCTCTCATATATCTTAGATAAATAAATCTTAAGTCATTCAAGATAAAGCTTCCGTGTATCGTCTTTTGTTCAAAGCCAAACTTCAAGTTGTCTATGCATATGTTGGTCAACAAAATATGGTATTCAGAGGCGAAAGAAACCTAAATGTATCTCTGTTTTGAGTGTGTTTGTCTTATTATTAACTTTTAGTATTTATTATTTTTAAATGATTGGAAAAATCGATGTGAAAAGGTTTTTTCTGTTGTAATATGTATTTTTTTCTTTATTTGTCATATGTTCACTTGTTTATATTAACTATTAATCAATATAGAAAAATATAGAAAGTCTCTAACTTCTATAACTTTGTAGCGTACAAATTTATAATTAATTGAACTTTTTGAAACAGTTATTTACACAACACTTTTTTGATTTTTTTGCACCATAGCAATGTTAATATTAATTTCATTAGTCTATGTAGGTATCCTTCGCAAATTCTTAATGTTCTACGGGCTCGTCAACAACAGCGGCTGAGTAAAATATTTTTTTTTTCTTTTTAAAATAAAGTAACTAACCTTAAAACAATGTACAAAATATTTATTTCCATTTTAAAAATAAAAAATATATTTTTAAAACAGAAGTACTCGTAGCTTTTATTTGATACCTATTTTTAATATCTTCATTTGTTTTATAAATGTGAATGACACTTTTTTTTTCATAGGTGTTGATATTGGTAAAAGTAGAAGTTTACGAGGCAATTTCAAACAAGCAACTAGGAAGGAAAAACCCTAATAACATACATGACTTCTTTGGAGGTATATTAACAAATATATATATTTTGATAGTACTGTTTATCTCTTACCTTTATTTGATATCAACTTTTTTTAATAAAATACTATATAATAACTTACCTTTATTTGATATCATTTTTTAATAAAATACTATATACTAATAAAATAATAATTTATTTTAATATTAAATGAATATATTTTATTATATACAGTGTTAAGATATCATAACTCTATTCTAAAATGATTATAATATATATTGATATTCTAAAATGATTCTAATATATATTGACAAGTCATTGACGTGTTCAAGAAGCTTTTATTTATGAAACGAGCATAAATTGCATGTGAATATTGATCAAAGTCTACAAATTAACTTCATTAAATTTATTAAAATAAATATAAAATTATTTATATCAAACAAATTTATTAAAATAAAAATTATTTATATCAGTGTAATTATAGATTGAATTTAAATATATTTTGTTATTTTGCATCCCTAATTTGACCAACTCGTTCTTTTGAAAGACAAGAAAGCATAATTAAGAAAAGTTAAATCAAACTTGGCCTTAATATAGCTTATAACAAACATCATTGTCTTCTCTCCACTTTTTTTTGAAACTAAGAAATTTCCATTTTACTACAGGGCAACGTTCACGCGTATCTAATATATTTTAATAAACAAATCAAAACGAATTGAATAAAATAAAATAAAATTTCAATTACAGGGTCTTTTGTTCTAACACTTTTCCGGTCACCCTTTTCAACCAAACATAATGTTAAAGGTCACCTAATTTGCATAACGACAATATAGAAATCAAGACGTCTACTCTCAGTCAACAATATATTATTAGTATTATTATTTTGATGACATGACAGCAAAATTGTTTATTTAATAGTAACAATATTTTCAAAAAGTGTCTTACCGTCGTATGACATCACATTGTTAAAAAGTAAAGTAAGAAGCATTTAATTTATGGAATTAAAATGAAAAAAAAAATATTTTATTGGACTAAATTTAAAAAGAATATATTTATATCAATTGAAAAATATAACATAATGATAAAGATTAAAAAAATAACGTATTTAGGAAGGAGTAAACTAAAAAGTGACTTATTTGAGCTTTGTAATGAAATTAGTAATTTTCGACCATTTAGACAAATTTGTGATTATTCTAATATAATTTACTTCAACAATGGATAAATTTAATATTTTAAACATTAAAATAATTTTCTATTTTTTTTCTTCTTATTCAATAATGTTACTATTATTGAAAATTCATAATACTTAATTAAATATAAATTTTCTTCTATTTAAATAATAGTTTGTAATTGTTACTCTTTATTAATATCAAATTTTAGTAGTTAAAAGTAGAAGTATTAAAATAAGTTAATGAATAGACTCAAAAGCGTCCAAAATAGGTCAATTTAGAAAGAAAATTATGACCTAAATTGAATTGTATAATATTATATTTATGAAAATAATAAGATTTGAAAGTAGAAGTCTTTCGATAAAAAAAAATAACTTGAACCAACACAGAATGTAAATAGGTGAAAATCGATGCTGAAATGTTAGATATGCGTTTATTAAATAACTTGAACCAACACAGAATATCGTCTGATGTTGGTTAAAATATTATTGAGTTGTTCATTATTAAAACATCATTGTATCAACCTCGAGAGAAGTTTTCATTTCAATCACGCTAGAGACATTGTTAGATTGACGTTTTTTAGGCAAGGTTTATTTCCACTAAACTTAACGGTTATTTTGTAGTCATTACAGTTATTTCTTAATAACGTTGGTCGTTGTTAATAATTAGGATTCTCTTGGTTAATATTAATATTATTTTTCCAACAATATCAAAAACATTATTTTCTACTGATATCAATAAGAATAAATTTTAATTTATTCAATTGAGGTTGTTTCTTAATCAAAGTCGATCAAAGTTTTTTTCTTTTTTTAACCAGTAGAGGTCAAATTTAACTTTTTTGACTAACATAGATCAAAGTTATTTGTTAATTGACATTAATTATGACTTCCTTAACAAATTTTGATAAATCTGTTTTTCAACCAATTTAGCTATATTTTATCATAATTAAAATTTTCATTTTAAAATTTGAATCTTATGAAGTATATTGATATAATATAAAGATGATCTTAAATTTAAGACCTTGGATATTGAACAAGATCTTGGATGTTACAGCTAAAACAAATATTTTTTAATCTAAACTGTATAAATTAATTTTAAAGTTGTAAAAAAATAAGTATAAATAAAAAAACTATAAAAGTATATATCTCACGATTTAGAATAAAATTCTCAATAAAATCTTAAAAATTATGAGTAAGCACGAATACACTTTGGAGTAATTTTTTTTTCATTTTTTCTTTGTATTTTTTTAAGTAGTGAGAAAACGCAATTGTGTCTTTTTTAATATATTTATTATTGCCAATAAAAAACTATTTTATCAAATTTAAAACATAATTGTAGACTTAACAAAAGTACTATTTACTAAAAATAATTAACAACTCGTTTACACCATTTCAAAACATTATCTAATCCAAAATCAATACAAATTGTCAAACATATATAAAAGTTTAATTTCTACCTAAATCATTTAAAATTCGAATTTGAATTAAGTAAAAACACAACAATTTACTCATATTTGTTATTATAGGTGTGAATTTTCTAACCATTATTCCTGTTCTATTTCTCCTTCTTTAAGACTCCAACAGCCGTCTATAACTAAATTAGAAGAATTCATGCAAAGTTCCTTTGGGATTGAAGATATGAAGTCTGCAAGGTCGTCTGGATAAAATGGAAAAATTGCGTGTAATATTATAGAAATTGGTGGTTTAGAGGTTAAGGACATTGAATATTTTAAGATTACTATGCTAGCTATTGGAAATGGAGGTACGGGATATCGGAGAAGGGCTTGTGAAGTGAAGTTCTAAATTCCAGGTATGGTACTTTGAGGAACCTGGACGTTGATAGGAGTTAGGAAGTGGAAGCAATAAGATTCACTTTTATCATAACAATATGAAAACACCCTGAATGCAATCAATCAATCCAAACAAAATCAATATGAGGTCGAAAACAAAGGAATAAATCAACACCAATAAATAATTAACGTGGAAAAACCTCTCAATAGAGATAAAAAAAGCCCACAGGATGGTAAATACTCCACTAATATCAAAATAAAGGTACAATGAGTCTCACAAAAGTAATCACAGAGTATATCAATACAACTCTTCTTAATCCTCAAAATGGTCACCAACAATAGCCCAAAAATATCAACAAATTGAAATTAATAAGGAAGAGTTCAAGAATCTCATCACCAGAAAAATATACAACGTTCACGAATTTTCTGGAAATAAACTATAGCTCTAATCTCAAATCCGATCGTCCAAAACAACGAATTGTGAGTGATAAAACTCCACTAAAAATTTCAGAGCAATTGGAGAAGATTTCACCGTTGGATTTCCGAAACAACCAAGACTGACGGTAACAGAAACTTCCTGCAGACAACAACTCTTCACAAAATTCCTGACAATCACACTGTCTAAATTAAAGAAATATGAGTGAGAAATCTTCAATAAAAATTGCAGCTTGATCAGCCAATAGCGATTGCTCACACACTTCTCCATACACCAATGCTCTCACTGTTGCACACACGGTAGCACACTTAGGTGCACCACAGTAGCACACCCTTAGGGTTAGCCTTCTGTCCTAATTATAATGATGCATTGTATTGGGCCTGTCATGGGTCATAGACACACCAAAACATAATAATGGGTTTGGACCTCACAAGAAGAGAAACAACCCAACCAATAAATCTTTCTTATATGTTCCTCAACTTTCTCATTTCTACCCAATGTGGGACTTAGATTCACACTTGGATACCTAAAACTATGATCCATAGGAACCACTCGATGTGGTGGTAAGATTTGTGTAGGATTCTTTATAAGGATACACATGGTATCTTTATAAGGAGGGGCGTCAACTTACATAACAACCTGTGCCCTTTATGTAATAAGAAGGAGGAAACCATCCAACACCTATTTATAAGTTGTGAGGTAGCGCAGAAAGTATAGGATAATTATGATAAATGGCTAGGCATTTCTTCTGTTAGAAATAAGGACATTGTAAATTATTTTCATAATTTCTATGTAATTGAGTTGAGCAAGAAAGCAAATCTGGTTTTGAAAGGAGTGTGGCAATAGTTAGTGAAGTTTGGAAACATAGAAATATGATAATATTTCAGAATGGAGTGACGGATGATATTGAAATTCTGGCAGTGATATAGATGAAAGTATGGTTATGGACCAAATATAGGAGACAAAGATTCAATTATTCGTACTTGGATTGGTCTCTCTACCCTATTGGATGTTTGGCTACTATTAAGTAAGCTCACTTTGGAGAGATAAACATCTTGTGTTGAAGGGGATGAGTAGGGAGTGAATAGGCTGCATAGTAGTTGGGGTTTTGCAGGTACTGACCTTTACAAATGTGGAAGAAATTGATGTTGGAGTATTATGTAGATTCTAGAGGGTAATAAATTATGCGGATAGAAGGGATGACATTTTGCAATTACAACTGAGATGTAGGCTACATTTCGAAAGAACTCATTATGCTCAATATTGGATAGTTGAGGAGAATTAAATTGTAACATGCTTTGGAGATAGGTTGGATAGATGAAAACTGTTGACGTTTGTTATATCAGTTTACTTTGCACATATGCGTTGGAGAAATACAGAATAGTTCAAGATTATTGGAAACTTATTCTACATTTTATTCTTACTATTGTTGATGCTTCCTTATGTAGTTAAGTTTTTTACTGGATTGTCTGTTTACAAATATTAACTATGATACTCGTTATATATTATTTTGAAACTCAAGTAAGACTATCTAGGATGGTAAGAATTATTCCTTACATTTTTTTAATTTATTTATACTCAGTGGAGATATTCGATAAATGTTCTCTTTAAATTTATTCTTTATTATTATAAAAAAACCATATTTCAACCAGTAGTCGACTTTCTAACTAAAACTTTAAAAATTTTACATAAAATTTTTAGTTGTAATATTTATTGTGATTAGACAATATAAATAAAAACTTGATTGATTGGTAGATATATAATATCACATCATGCTCAAAACTTCCAAATTTCAGATGGAAAATATTTAGTGGACGACTTGACTATCATATACGCATTTAAGAATTTTTGTATATGTAAGATTTTTAGACTAAAATATGAAATATTCTTTTTTATTTTCACTTTTTCCCTTAATTTTTTCATTGTCTTTTATAGTATTTTATTCAAATCTAACATCAATAAACTTAATATATATATATATATATATATATATATATATATATATATATATATATATATATATAAAAGACAATGTTTACCTTATAAATTAATTAGTTTTTTATTGATAAATTAGATTTAAATTTATCTTTTAATATAATATTAAAATATATTTTTATTAAATTTATAAAAATTGTTCTTGTATAATCTGACATACAATAAATAAATATATATATATATATATATATATATATATATATATATATATATATATATATATATATATAAAATGACGTGTTAAAAATTCTATATCAATTAAAGAGACCAGGATAAATTATATTTAAATTTATTTTATTAATATATTTAGTTATTATGTTTATATTTAAATAAAATATTTATTTTTAAGTGATTTTTAGATATATATATATATATATATATATATATATATATATATATATATATATATATATAAAATATTTATTTTTAAGTGATTTTTATATATATATATATATATATATATATATATATATATATAAACTTATATATAAATTTAATTGTTGTTATTTATTGTAGTTTGTTTTATTTATATTATTAACAATATATAATTGAGATTTTAATTTAATATACATAAATTGTTTTTTTATTTTTTGCTTATAATATTTTAAAATTACAGTGCACAATTTAGCATAATGAACATCAATATAAAAAAATAAAAAAGAAATCATAATATAGTGGAGCGAAGAAGAAATCAAGAAAGTAATGAGAAAAAACTCCACACAAAGTAGCTTTTATGAAAGCTTCATCTCAATTTTCACATAAGCGGGACCCCTTCACACTTATAGGGAGGGACACGGTAACCAGAATTTCACATTTCTTTCCTTGGAACTGCCTCAACACTCCATTTTCCTATTCCTTATGAGATCCAGGGTTAATTTTAAGATTAATTAGTTTTAATTTATTAATAATTATTTAAAAAAATGTAAGTACGTATGAATCTAGGTAAGTTAGGATGCAATATAGAATTTGCAAAATAGGTTTGATATGTAAAATGAAGAGGTCATATTAAAAAAATAATTATCTTAATTGAAAAAACTTAATTTTAATTCTATCTATTTAGCTTGCCGTCCGAATATAATTAGATAGGATTAATCTATTAATACTAGTTATTATAATTTTAATAATATTATAGGTCAATTAAATTAAATTTTTATAATATATTTTAATTTTTCTATAATATAATCTCATATTAGACTAATCACTATCTTTATTTTTAAATAAAATTAATTTGTTCATTGGCGTGCAGAATGTCCCTTACTTAACCTATATGCACATAATATAATCTACATTGCCATAAAAAGAGAAATTAACTTGAGGAAACCTATTTATCATCACCTAGGAACCAAGCTCCAACAACAGAAAGCTAAACCAGTTTTCTTTGTCTCATCAAATCAAATATGAAGGTGAGATCACTTCCAACGCTAGCCATCTTATTTATTTGAAAATAACTTTATATATGTGTTCTTGAATACTTCCATATGCTGCAGCAGATAATAGTTATAAAGCTGCAAGTGGAGAGTGAAAGATGCAGAAGAAAAGCCCTAACAATCGCGGCCAATTCTCAAGGTAGGTTCATACATGCGTGTCAAGTTGTTAAACAATTTGCATTCTGCTAATTTATTACTTATATGTCTCTTTTTGAATTTTAATATATAGTCTCATGTCGAAATTAGTTATAGTAATATGCTTGATAATTGGTGTAATTTATTCAAAACTAGCTAGTACTGTGTTTATTCTGTATGTTATGTGTGCACTGTAATAGTAGCCATGTGAAACATACAGGAGTGCTTTCACTATCCTTAGAAGGCGAAAGCAGAGACCACGTGGTGGTTACCGGAGATGTCGATGCTGTTCAATTAGCCAATAAGCTGAGAAAGGAATTCCGCTATACCACCCTAATAAGTGTGAAAGATATGGAAGAAGATGGAGAAGAAGATGAAGAAGAAGAAGAGAAGGAAGAAGAAGAAGAAGCCACACCAAAATTACATTATGATAACTATCATCCACCACCTTGTCCAATTTGCACAACCTATCTTCCACACTGTCCATTACCTACCTGCTCTTTTCCACCTCCTCCCATGTATTATGAATCAGACTCCAATAGCTGCACCATCCTGTGAGTTAATTACCTTTAGGAGATGACTGTATATAGTGGTTATCTCTGTTAATTCCACACCTATATTAATGTTGTGTTCTGGTTCTTTCTAGTGACACTTTTTGCTACTAGAAAAATTATAAAAGTTACCTGTCAGGGGTTTCTTCCTGTGATTTCATACCATTCAAGAATAAAAAGTTAGTCCATAAATGTTGAGACATGATAAAATTTGAATTTGTGTTGACCCGAAAGGTTAAGGTCTTTTCTTCTACTTTTTAAAAGTCTACTATAGATTTCGATTTTTTATGTGCTTGAAAATTCAGTAACTGTAGTACTGGTAAATGGATGCTGTAGTGGCATTTGTCTGTTTCGATATAGGGTTCCTGGATCTGGTGTTTTTGTTCCTACAATAGCTGTAATCAAGTCCTGTGTCTGCAGCACTCATGACGTATGGTTTGACTTATACTGAAGATTACGCATCACTGCAGATGTTTTGTGGTTTTGTACAAGGTTGATACTTCTATGGGTGGGTCTGTTCGGTGTCTGATGGTCTGGTTTTGGCAGACTATTAAGGTTTTGTAAAACATTTCTATTTATATGACCAGTTTTATCTGGTTTTGGCAGACTATTAAGGTTTTGTGAAACATTTCTATTTATATGACCAGTTTTATCTAGAATGTAAAAATGTTTAAAATATATAATACAGAAAAAATAAATAAATCTTTTCAAGAGAAGTGAGATTGATAGCTTCATTTTATGTTAGGTATGTAAAACTGGGATCATATTTTATAATTTTTTACTTATTTTTTACGTGCTTTTTTTATATATTTATATAATAAAATTGGAGCATTCTTAAAAATATTTTTACTTTTATTATTTGTTTACTGTTAAAAAAATTGGTTTAACTTTTTTTATTATTTGGAAAACATGAAGTTAGAGTCATTTAATTATTTTACAAATTGTATATTATGATTGTGACTTTCACATAAGACTGTTTTTCTTTGGTAATAATAATGTATTGAGTCAAATACGTGTATATAACCAAGTAATTTCGGTGAATCTATGCTGGGAAAAGGCCGAGCAAAAGAAGACAAGGGAGCTATTTGAGAAAATTGTGTGCATTCCAAACAAAATTCCACCCTAAAATATATGAAAGCTAATAAATTACTGAATTTAAATATAAGATGAGCTTAATGAAAGTTAAAAAAAGTATTTATTAAATATAACGTGGATTAAATTGATATTAAGGTGTCATATTTAAAAATAATATTAATTTAAATATGTGTGTTTATCTGTAAAGTGCATTTCTAATTTTATTTATTGTATCTAAGAAAGACTAAAAATATTTATAGATGTAGATAGATAGATACTACACCGGCCTTTACGGTTTTGATTCATAAACATGGCTTTGTCTTTTCTGTTGAAATTAGGTCAAAAGCCTTTCACTATAGAATCACAAGAAGAAAGCCATGAGAGGTAATTAATAGCTCAGAGGATGGAGCAGTTATTAGGGTATGGATCATAAACTACTTGATGGCACACGAAAGAAGGTAGAATAGAGGTGCTACATATTGGATAAGATGGAGGATAAATTTCCTGTGATTTGGTTTCTTCTACTTCTTCTTGGCCACCCTCATCTCCTCCTTCTTCCCCATTTTCAACACTTATTAGCTTAGCATAGCGGAACTTCCTTCTTATCCGATTGGTTAAGCAAACAGGATCCACTTCATCCCCAGTTACCACAACTTGATCACTGCATTCTCCAGCTAATGCTATTGATTCCACACCTGCATTTTCATATGACCACACAAATAACCACAATTAACGTTATAGCTAGTTTTGATTTACAAGTTGATATTTAAGATGTTATAAAGGAGTGATGGAATGAAAATTATTGAACATGACGCATGCACCTGGACATTTAGCAGCAATTTGCAGAGCCTCCCTTCTGCATTTGTCAGTCGCTGCCACGTGCACCTTTATAACTATTATCTGCTTCATGCATGAGTATTAATAAGGTAGAAGTATTCACATAAATATCATACCTAGTGATTTAACCATTTATTAATTATTGCAAGCATATCACCTTCATGTTTGATAAGCTGAAGGTTGCAGTAGCTTTATGTTGTTGGAGAAGCACGATGCGTGCGGGTGATCAGATATGTTTCTATGCTTTTTGTGATGCAAGTGATATATAGGAAAATGGTGTCTTGACTTCATCATGTCTTTGAAAGAAATTATTAAATGGTTACATTTATGACCCTACTTATTCAAATCACACATGATTAAATTCTGTTAACTTAATTTGTTTTTCAAGATTATAAGATTCAAATACGTGATATATTTAAATACTGATTTAGACTGGAAATAAGCAGTGATGGATGATTACCTATCTTCATTATCACAAACTTAAAAAGAGAAAAAAAAAAAAAGAAGAAAAAAGAAAAA
>Ga0209700_106404_pt1 | contig 18299 bp, 14 predicted proteins | sample SiratroredBW_FD_187528 | JGI IMG/M metagenome (GOLD analysis project Ga0209700, IMG submission 187528) | Root nodule microbial communities of legume samples collected from California, USA - Siratro red BW (SPAdes) (version 2) | ecosystem: Host-associated > Plants > Roots > Nodule | place: USA...
TATATATATATATATATATATATGTGTGTGTGTGTGTGTGTATATTACATGGGGTGTTCACACATGACTTGTTTAATTTATAATAAATATCGCTATTTATGAATGTTATCCATGAACTTTTATAGGAAAATATCATTAGTTGTTAAATATAACTTACTACATCGTCGACAATAATTAATGTGATGGGAAGTAGGAAGATGATGACAAGGAATATTATAAAAAATAAATAACTAGTAGCACAAAGAAATATTGAAATAATGGAAAGAGAACAAAATATATCAGACTTACGACAACATTAGCAAATAACTTACGATTCTTTTTAAACCATTGTTGAGAAATGTGATGACAACATTTTTAACACAACTATTTTTGAAAAGTACATCTTATTCATAAAAAATAATTAAGATAATATGTTTATTGATTTATATATTTATTGATTTATATATTATAAATTGGTAAAAAGAAAATTATTATTTTAAAGTAAACATTTTCTAAAACATAGAAGAGAATTCAGACAAATACTTAAAAGCTTTGAAAAAGAAAGATAATTCAAGAAAACATGAATAAAGTTTGTTTTAACCTATCTACTGTAAAGTCCTAACTTAATATCGTCTAAAAAAAGTTAGTACTAATATTAATAATGAAAAAAAAAGGAAAGTGAGAATGAGAAATGTTTTAAGGGCAGGTTGAAATTAAGGTTTTTGGCTTATAATTATTTTCTATTTCTTTTAATTTAAAAGTTAAAAAAAATGTTACCAATCTGACGTGGTATCACCCTCACCGCACATATTACACAGAAAACGTCTTTCATTCTAACTCTCTTTTTGTTTTCTCTCTCCGCGTTTTTATGGCTGTTTCACATATAGGCATTGCACGTGACACATCACTCATTCTAAACCAATCTCCTTCGATAAAGAAAACCCAACACGTGGTGATATTTTGACACTTGTCATTACTCATTTGGTGGCACACACTCACATACCTAAATTAAGAATTTTGTTTTTCTCTCTCTTCCTATGTGGAGGTGCAGAAGAACCAGTGATATTTTAACACTTGGGCATATTTTTTTTCTTGTCACTCATTTGGTGGCACGCACTCAGATACCCCAACAGACACCCTTCTCTCTTCTTTCTCTCTATTCCTCACAGAATCTTCCATTTCTTCTTCCCCTTGTTTTGCACACCGTCTTTCTGATAGGCTGTGGTACAGTATGGTGAACTTGTTTTCTTTTCAATCATCATTCTTCTCAATTTTGTCATACACTGGGCTTTTATCCTTATTTTTTTTTTCTTTTTCAGAAAGAGACCCCGAAACCTTGCTTGCTGGCTAGCCAGCATCTAATGTGTGGTGCCCAATTAATTGACCTGTTTCTTCATTTTATGTGGATAGTTCTGATGTATTTGATTATTAAATAATTAATATGGATACTTTAATAACCAGGTTCAGTGGTCATTGGGGGTAATATGACTTTAATAATTAATATGTATGTTTGTAACTTTGACTTTGATTATTCTATCTAATACCACCTTCTTACTTTTTTTTCATCTAATAAACAAAGCCACACGACTCACTTAAACGCTGACTTTCACGGTTGAGCATATCTATAAATAGGGGGTGTATATAAAGCTTTACTTTAAAAGGTAAAGATATCTTGTACACATGCATGGTTTGGTCCACACAAAGACTAAGGAAATACATTAATTAATAAACATGTAAACGCTTTACCCAACATTCCAAGAATCAATTAACGCACACCATCCAGCAAAAACTAAATTTACAGTGTTTATGCAAAATTTACCAGTGAGAAGCAGTTAATACAAGAGAGACAAAAATGAGTCCAAACTGAATTACTATCAGGAGACATAGTCTAAATCACTGTAAAATGTTTATATTTTATATTTTTCCTTGGGTTTTGTAAAAAGTTTGTATTCTTCACAAAAATAAAACTTGAAATTCATACAATAACCTTTTTTTTTTTAATTTGGACTTTGCTAAGCAAGAATTATGATTGTCGTGTTGCGAAAATCTTGGACGCCGTTACCCTCATTATTGAATGACTTTCTAATAGCTTCGCTTCCTGCAACATATAAAACGTGTAATGATTAGTAATTGGGCTTTGAATGTGGAGAGAAAATTGAAGAAAAATCACGTTTACGAATACGTTTTAAATGAATGGGTTATTGTAAAAGAAAATGCTTTATCTGGAAGTATAAAATTAAAGGAAGAAATATTTCCAAAGACAATTTATCTATTTTTCCTTTTTTTATTAGTCGCACCTAATTTGACTTATAGCTAGCAAACTGAGCGTGTGGCCACACGTCTCAACAGTACACTGTGTGAACGCAAATTCATAATAAAATTTGGACACATACAAGCAAATCAAAGCCGCATATGACCCAAACCCTAGGAATAAAATCCCCTAACATTGGTGACCCCTTCTTCTTCTTCCGTGCATATGCCTTTATTAAAAAAAAAACATAAAGTTGAGCTATTTTTTAAACACCAGTGTCAAATATCTATTTTTTTTTTCTCAACTCTCAACTTTCTTGATGGTATCAAAACGTTTTAGAACTTTGTTGAGGCCTTTTTTTAGTATTGGAACACCTTTTTAAAACATTTCAGAAGATATAGCACACTTCAATCCCGAAGGAATTATTGAGTTTTGAAAAGGGAATGAATTAATTTCTGCGTGAGGACTAAAATGACGTACACAAGTACATGAGGCTTGGTTATTTTGAGTGAGTTTGATGAAGTATGTCTTACCTTGCGAAAGAGAACAGAGGTCATTCGAATATGGAGCTGAATACCCTGGACAACGTCCCCCTGACAGTACCACTCTCGCAGCTCTTCCCAAATCTATGATATATGCCTCAGCAATCCGTACGACACTGTTCAGAAGAGTTATGGATGCACGCCCCAGAGGAGAAAAGCGATGCAGCGCTTCCAAGTTGGGAAGTAGCACCTCGGATAAACATGTTTTTGGTTATGCAACTATCTGAGTGTTGTTTATGTTGTATTTAAGTTACGTTCACCAATATTATATTTTAAAATAGTAAAATATTGAGACAGCTTAATAAAAAATAATTTAAAGTAATTTAGCAAGTTTTACACTTCACATAAGAAAAGAGAACAAAAATAGATTGTACCGTCATTGCACTTTGAGCAGCTGTTTGAGTATTTATTTGTATTCTGCTTTTGGTAAAATTTCATCCTCTTGCTCCTTTCATCACCGAGATCAATCTGGTATCTTTAGAATTTTATTTCTCTTACTGTTTGAATATGCTCTATTTATCTTTTGAGCGTTTTTCACTATTTATTTATGAGTAGAACTAAAATTACTTTTAAAAAGTGCTTCTCTGTACTCTTTGATATTATAGTGGAGATTTTTGCTGGACTAGGTCCCGTGGTTTTTGTCCCTCTCATTGGGGGTTTCCACGTTAAAAGTTTGGTGTGCTCTTCTTTCTTGCATATTATTTATTTTTTAGACTCTCTGAATTTTTGGATTGTCGTAGATTAAGTTTCTCTTGGTTCTTTCAAGTGGGCAAGGTTTTTATTTCTCAAGCATATTTTTTAATAATTATTTCGCTGCGTAACTGTGCATAACTGTGCCTTTCCCATCAAGTGGCATCAGAGCTAATTTATTTTTTTTTTTGGAAATTTACTTGACTGAATGGTGGAGCCTAATTACGGTAAACTGATTAGTTTGAACGGAACTAATTATCATAAATGGAGAAGAAAAATGAAGGATTTGCTATTGGTTAAAAGATTACATTTACCTGTGTTTATTACTCAGAAACCTGAAAACAAGTCTGATGAAGATTGGGCTTTTGAGCATGAGATGGTTTGTGGGTATATTCGTCAATGGGTAGATGATAGTGTCTTAAATCATATTGCTAATGACATACATGCGAAAACCTTGTGGGACAAGCTTGAAACTTTGTATGCTTCAAAATTAGATAACAATAAATTATTTTTATAGAAGTAGGCTATGAATTTGAGGTACAAAGAAGGTACGTCTATTTCTGATCATTTAAGTGAATTTCAAGGTTATTTTGATCAACTGTATTGTATGGGTGTTAAATTTGAAGATGAAATTTGGGACTTTGGTTGCTTAATACCCTTCCTGATTCATGGGAGAACCTTCGTGTTACGTTAACTAACTCTGCTCCTAGTGGTGTTGTGACCATGAATTTTGTAGAAACTGCTATTTTGAATGAAGAAATCAGACGTCAAACTTAACAGGCTTCCTTTTCACAAGCAGAAGTTTTGGTTACTGAAAACAGGGGGAGAGGTAGAGACAGAAATCAAGATGGAGGTAATATAAGTAAAAGCAAGCACCGAAGCAAATCAAAGTCTAAGCAAAAAAGCTTTGAGTGCAACTATTGTGGCAAGAAATGTCATCTTCAGAAATATTGTTATAAGTTGAAAAATGACAACAAAGACAAGCAAGATAAGAATAATGATGAGAATGGTAATCGTGTTGCTACTACTACTGGAAATGATCTTGTGATTCTTTATGATGAAAATCTGATTAATGTTGTGTTTGATGATTCTAGTTGGGTTGTTGATAGTGGTGCCAATTTTCATGTTACTTTCAGGAAGGATTTTTTCACATCTTATACTCCAAGTGATTTTGGTATGTTGAAGATGGGTAACAATGATACTTCAAAGGTAGTTGGCATTGGTACTATTTGTTTGAAAACCAGCAACGGGACAAAGCTCAATTTGTAAAATGTCACGCACGCACCAGACATCCGTATACATTTGATCTCTGCTAGTGTTCTTGATGATGATCGTTATTTTAATACCTTTGGTGGTGCACAATGGAAGCTAACTAAGGGTTCTTTGGTTGTGGCCCGTGATATAAAATTTTCTGGTTTGTATTGGTTGAAAGCTTCTATTTTATTTAATGCTATAAATGTTGTTGTTTTGTGATAACACATCTGATTTATGACATAAGAGGCTTAAACACATTAATGAGAAGGGGCTGAATTGTCTAGCTGAGAAGAATTTACTCTCAGGTTTGAAAGGAGCCAAATTAGAAAATCGTTCTCATTGTTTGACTGGAAAACACATAGAGTCTCCTTCAAGAGCCATCATCCTTCCTAAAAATCAGATGTACTTGAGTTGGTGCATTAGATCTTTGTGGTATGGTGAGGACCAAGACTTTTGGTGGTGGACTTTACTTTGTCACTTTCATTGATGATCATTCAAGAAAACTTTGGATTTATGTTTTGAAGACCAAGGACCAGGTGCTTGGTGTATTTAAACAATTTCAAGCTTCAGTTGAAAGAGAAACTGTAAAGAAGCTAAAATGTGTTCGCACTGATAATGGTGGTGAATATTGTGAACTTTTTGATGAATATTGTAGGCAGCAGGGTATTCAACATCAGAAAATTCTTCCCAAGACTCCTCAGCTCAATGTTTTGGCAGAAAGGATGAACAGGACATTGATGGAGAGAGTCAGATCTTTGCTTTCTGAAGCAAAATTGCCTGGATCTTTTTGGGGTGAGGCTTTATATACTGTTGCACATGTTATAAATTTATCTCTTGTTGTTGTTTTGTAGGCTGATGTTCCTGACAGAGTGTGGTATGGGAAAGATGTCTCCTATAGTCATCTTCGTGTCTTTATCTGTAAGGCATTTGTGCATGTGCCTAAAGATAAGAGGTCCAATTTAGATGCTAAGACAAGAGAGTGCATCTTCATTGGTTATGGCCATGATGAGTTTGGCTATAGATTTTATGATCCTGTTGAAAAGAGGCTTGTAAGAAGTCGTGATGTTACTTTTGTGGAGGATCAGACCGTTAAAGATATTGGGTAGACAGAAAAATCAGAGTCTCCGAGCACAGACGATGTGGTTGATTTTGATCCAGCTCCTCAGACCGATACGCCTAATGTAGCAGATTTTGACTGTCATGATGATGATGTCCAGAATCATATTACAAATGATTCTGTTGATGATAATGATGATGTTGTTAGTGATTTTGATGAACCTCGTGTTCCTCTTAGAAGATCTTCTAGACAACGTTTGCCCTCTATTCACTACTATCTAATGAATTTGTACTTCTCATTGAAGGGGGAGAACCAGAATGCTATAAAGAGGCTATGAAGAGTGAGCATAAGAAGAGATTTGTTCAAAAACTTATTTTTCAATAGTAGAGGTATGTTTTATTTTATGATAGTCAAAGTACTAATCATCTTGGCAACAATCCTACTTTTCATGATAGATCTAAACATATTGATATACGGTATCATTGGATCCGTCATGTTTTGGACTCTAAACTATTGGAGCTTGAGAAGATTCATACAGATGACAATGGTTCAGATATGATGACAAAGACACTACTAAAGGAGAAGTTTGAAACTTGTCAGTTTATTTCTGGATTGACATAATGACCTCTCTTGAGTCCGAGGGAGAGTTTGTTGTGTGGGTCCTCCTCAAGTTAGGCCCAACAACATTATATTTTAAAATAATAAAATATTGAGGCAGCCTAACAGGTTTTAAGGGAATAACCTAAAGTGACCCAGCAAGTTTTACACTCCACACAAGAAAAGAGAGCAAAAATAAATTGTGCCGTCTTTGCCTGTAAGAGTTTCTATTTACTTTAAGCAGCTGTTTGAGTACTCATTTGTGCTCTACTTTTGGTGAAATTTCATCCTCTTGCCCTTTTCACCATCGACATCAATATGGTATTTTTAGAATTTTATTTCTCTCACTGTTTGAATACGCTCTATTTGTTTGTTGAGCGTTTTTTACTATTTATTTGTGAGTAGAACTAAGATTACTTTTCAGAAGCGCTTCTCTATACTCTTTGATATTATAATGGAGATTTTTCCTGGACTAGGTCACGTGGTTTTTGTCCCTCTCATTGGGGGTTTCTACGTTAAAAGTTTGGTGTGCTCTTTTTTCTTGCATATTATTTATTTTTTAGACTCTCTGAAAAATGACAACAAAGACAATCAAGAGAAGAATAATGATGAGAATGGTAATCGTGTTGCCTGTGATGATTCTAACTGGGTTGTTGATAGTGGTGCCAATTTTCATGTTACTTCCAGGATGGATTTTTTCTCATCTTATACCCCAGGTGATTTTGGTGTGTTGAAGACGTGATATATCGAGTGCCAAATTTTAATTTTAAAATTTTATTTTTACTGTCATTTCCTAAGACTGTTTTTAAGTGTAACCGACGTCGAATATATAACTCTACGTCGGTTTGTGGAGAACCGACATTAACTATATTTATTTATTTAAAAAATGTGACAATATTTTTTGTTACATCGATTTATTTCTTTAATCGTGCTTATATATAGACATACATAGGATGATCGTAGCTCCAATTTAAAAATATCTTCATAAAAAAATGCCCATATAATTAATGAAGTATTATTATTTAATTTCTTTTTTTATAACTAGTTTGCAAATAAATAACTTGCTCTTTTACTCTTTTATTATCATTATTAATATATTTTATTTTCTCATAATTTTATAAATTAACATATTTTTAAAGGTAAAAAAAATATTTTAATATGATATCAATTCAAGTAGGATTTGTTTCATTATATATATATATATATATATATATATATATATATATATATATATATATAATTGTAATTGGATATTGCGATTCTTATTTAAATAATTGTTGAGAGATGTGATATTTTTAATGTTACTATTACTAAAAAGTACATCTTATTCATAAAACTTTTACTATATGTTTTTAGTGACTATTCAGAAAAAAATAATTATTGAAAAATGTGATTTAAATCATAAATTGATAAGTCATATTAAGTTTATGTAACAGAATAATATATTATTTCTTTGTAATAGTATAATTTGTCATAATAATAATAATAATTACATCCAATTTTTAAAAAGGAATAGTACATGAAATGTGTTAAGATACATAATCCTCCCAACGTCATAATCGGAATAGCATTTAATTAAAGTGGTGAATTGGAGTAGCATGCATATTAATTGCAGAAAGAGACAAGAGGTAAAAATTAAATGAAAAAAAGGAAAAAATTCAAAGTAGCACAGTATTAACAAAAATACATAAGAGTTTATTGATTTGTATAAAAGGACAAATATTACCTTAAATACATTATTGTAAACATTTTCTAAAGCATAGAAGAGAACTCGGATACTTAAAAGCTTTGAAAAGAAGGGTACTTTTGTTTGAACACATCCACTGTAAAGACCTAAATTAATATGAAGTAGTACTAATATTAATAATAATAAAAAAAAGAAAGCCAAAATGAGAAATGTTTTAAGGGCTGGTTACACAAAACGCTTCCATTCTTATTCTCTTTTTCTTTTCCCTCCACGTTTTTGTGGCCGTCTCACATATAGCAGGCATGGCACGTGATACATCACTCCATTCTCAACCAGTCTGCTTTGACAAAAAAATCCAACACGTGGTGATATTTTGCACTTCTGGATCCTCTTTTGTTCTGTGGGTTTCAACCCTCGTTACTCATTTCATAGCAGGTGGATATTTGACATCACAGATCATTTTTTTTAAACTATTATTATATATATTTCATTAGAAAAAACGGTCAGTGTGAAATTATCTTATTCTTTGTTTTGTTAGCACACGCGTACACTCACAACTTTCTTTCTCTCTCTCTAACAACTTTCTTTGTTACGTACATTTTTTTTTAGAAAGATACCCAAAAACCTCGCTAGCTCGCTAGCATCTAATGTCTGGGATCTAATTAATTGACCTGTTTCATCATTTTATGTGGATAAATCTGATGCATTTAATTATTATAATTAATATTGATACTTGAATAGTCAGAATCAGTTGCAATTCTTCCGTTAGCGTTGGTTTTCGTAATAATCTTGACAGAAGCCACGCGTAGGTTTGTAGATTAGACGTTGATTATTCTATCTCATCCCACCTTATTATCTTAATCTAATAAACAAAGCCTCGTGATCTAGTTAAACTCCGACTTTCAGGATTGTACCACTATACGCTTAGATCCTTAACCCAACAATAAACCTCTTATGGAAAGTTAAATTAAATTAATTAAATTTCTTTTATCAAACCCTTCACTTTTGTAGGATTATTCGCCGACAAGATTATTTAAATGATCGTGACACTAAAAATAAATTAATTAAATCCAAACAAGATGACTCCGAGAAGACAATGAAAAGATCATGTGATATGAAGGATTAATGATCTTCTTAAAAATTCAAACTATATTTTTTAGTACAAATTGTGTAAAAATAACATAAAGAATTTTCTAATCAGACTGAGCTACTTTATGAGGAGAATATCGAAGTAAGGGACCAACAGTGAGATTCTTAAGATCAGTCTTAATAAAGCAACAATCACTGTTAGGGGGTGTATATAAAGCTTTATTTTGAAAAGGTAAAGATATATCTTGTACTTCATGTATGGTTTGGTTCAAACAAAGGCTAAGGAAATACATTAATAAACATGTAAACGCTTTACCCAACATTCCAAAAATCAATTAACGCACACCATCCAGCAAACTAAATTAAATTACAGTGTTTATGCAAAATTTACCATTGAGAAGCAGTTAATACAAGTGAGAGAAAAATGAGTCCAGACTGAATTACTATCTAGAGACAAAGTTCAAATTACTGTAAAATGATAAATTATATACTTTTTATTGGATTTTATAAAAAAATTGCCATGTCCACAAAAATAAAACTTTAAATTCATACAATAACGTTTTTTCAGTTTGGACTTTGCTATGAAAGAGTTATGATTGTCGTGTTGCGAAAATATTGGACGCCGTTACCCTCGTTATTGAATGAGTTTCTAATAGCTTCCCTTCCTGCAAGATATAAAATGTGTAACGATTAGTAAGCGGGCTTTGAAGGTGGAGAGAAAATTGACGAAAAATCACGTTTAGGAATACAGTTCTAAATGAATTAAAGTTTTAGTAAAAGAAAATGATTTATTGAAATTATAAATTTAGAGAAAAACTTTGGACACATACATCTCCTATGAATAAAATAGGTACTACCAAACTGAGCGTGTGGCCACACGTCTCAACAGTACACTGCCAACCAAATCCTTTGGAATAAAATCCCCTAACATTGGTGACGCATTCTTCAATCCCGAAGAAATTATTGAGTTTTGAAAAGGGAATGAATTAATTTCTGCATGAGGACTAAAATGACGTACACAAGTACAGGAGGTTTGGTTATTTTGAGTGAGTTTGATGAGTATATCTTACCTTGAGAAAGAGAACAGAGGTCATTCGCACATGCAGCTGAACACCCTAGACAAGTTCCCCCTGATAGTACCACTCTCGCAGCTCTTCCCAAACCTATCATATATGCCTCAGCAATCCGTACGAGACTGTTGAGAAGAGCTATGGATGCACGCCCCAGAGGAGAAAAGCGATGCAGCGCTTCCAAGTTGGGAAGGAGCACCTGGGATAAAGATGTGTTTGGTTATGCAACCATTTGTTTTGGGACCACAATTTAACACCCATACATACTAGCTACCTATAGGTCTCGCTGAAACTAATCATTTTTTTCATACTTGCCTATTTACGAACGTACCTGCAAGTTCAATATTGGGTTACGTCTCCACCCTCCATTGACGATGATGATTGTCGAGTTGCTGAAGTCCTGTTTTCCATCTCCTTTGTTATTGAATGAACTTGTTACACCACCCACTCTTCTAGCTTCAGACCTTGTACACATTAATCAAATCTCATAATTATTAGCTATCGATTCAGGACAATCCAAAAACCAAGCAATTTTTATAATGATAATGTATTTTATTTTATAATATCGGTACAATAAGAAAATTTGTTTCTTTTTTAATTTTAAATTTTTTTCTTCGGTTGACAGTCACACCCATCGCCCACAACATCCAAATCTAAAAGCTTTATCTCTGCAGATGACGATCACATTCTTACTGCCAACAACCACCATCCATTCCATCCATTCCGGCAATGACGCCGCGCGTCTGGAAACAACAAAATGCGGAATCTGCTACCCACCTCTTTCCCTGCTCTCTTTATGCTTCCTTCTCTCTTCCACTCGAGTCACCATATCTGACTTTAAAATCTGCTTCCACTCCGCTCTTGCTGTTTCCAATATCAACAAACATATGTCCATCACCCTATATTGTGACACGGGCTCTGCGATAAGAACATCACAAAGAGCGCATTGCTCCTCCCTTCGCTCACTTTCATCTTAGGTGCAACCGCCAATCCCCTTCACTTCACTGCCACCTTCGCCGCCGCACCTTAACTACCCCGACTCCGTGGAATTCTCGCCTCGTTCCCGCAACACCGACTCATGGGTCGAGCCCTCGACGACGGGGTCGTAGCCGGGTCGTCGAATCTACTTCTGATGTGCAGCTATGGCGGGCATATATTGCCAAGCCCCACGACAACCCTATTTGCTACGTCAGCGGTGACACGCGCATCATCGAGGAGAACCACCGTACCGCCGCTGTCACCATCATCTCCGTAACCACCTCCGTCGACAGATCCTCCAAACTCGTCCATTTGAGCGTTCTCTTCCTTCTGATTCTCTTCAACCACTTCCATTCTACGCTCTTATCTTTTTCTCTCTATCTCATTCATTCCTAATGTGTTGAATTCCCTCATGAACTGTCTCCGGCGACGCTCGGGACACAATCCGATTCCTGCCAACGGGCCACGGTGGAACTTCTTGAAGCACAGCGTTACTAGTCCACAGCGTTACAACCCTGCCATTGCCGTTGACGCTTCCCATGAAGCAGGCAAGGTCGTCAGGCTGAGCACCGTGTATGGGTCTGCCGCCGGACTACCTGCTAAGGCAGATCATCCCCTCCAACGGCAGGGGAAACTGCCGCGGCGTGAGGATCCAGGTTACTTGACAAGGAGGGCTGTGAGACCACTTAAAGCATTAGTGCGGTTGCAAGCATCGGTGAGAGGCCAAAGCAAACTACAGCATTCCACGTTAGTCTCACTACAGCATTACCCTTCCCTTCACCCTTGGTGTATTCTCCGAAGTGACGCCGGAGGGAGGTGACTACGATTTTGAATTTTGTGTTGGGAGCGGATGGCGAAGTGGGCTTGGGTGACGGATTCAGAGGTGACTGAACTAAGAGATATTATTAACTATAGTAAATTATATACCAGAATCTATTATTGTAAAATTTAACAACTTGCTAAATAACATACTATAAAGCTTATGAAGGAATAATAGAATTGTCTATATATATGTGTGTGCATGCTTACATACATGGCTATGTAGTATCCCAGTGAGAAAGAGGAAAACATGAGAAGCATGAAAAATAATATTGGAATGAGCATAGTTCAGGTGTGAGGATAGAGGCAGAAGTGAATAGAGCTCAGAGCTGCAACTGAACTTCCACATCCGTCTGAGGAGTATAGAAGGTTCTTCTCTGTTCACATTATTGTTCTAAAAATAAGTGTCAGATGAAAGTTTTGACGTGAACAGTATTTCCGTCCACGCTATTGACATCTTACATTCCATTGTCAGTTTAAACGTGGATAAAAATATTGACATTTGACAGTGGACAAAAATATTGACATTTAGATTCAATTGTCAGAGTTTGACGTGATTTTGACCTTTTCATTCAATTTTTAGTTTGGAAAAAATTACGTTGATACTGTTCATTGGACACCTATACTGATTTTCTTTAATAAAATATTATATATTAATAAAATAACAGTAAATAAGTATTATATGAGTTTAGAAGGTGAAAAGTAGTGTTAGTATAACATAAAAAAAAAAAAAAAGTGGTGTGAAAGAATATTTTCCCATTTGTTGCGTCACAAAGTGAAATCATACAAACTTTTTTTAGACTTTATTTAAATGGATATGAGAAAATAAATTTAATATAATTTGATATGAAAGTGTAAATTTTTTTTTCTTCTAAATTAATAAAAAATAATAAAATTTAAAAATAAATAAAAAGAAATTTGTAAAGAACGTGATAGATATTATTAATATTTAACTTTTGTTAACAGATAAAATGTTAAAATTATAAATTTTCTCTTATAATTTAAAATAATTTAAAATGAAGTATAATTAGTTTGTTTAGTTTGATTTATAATTTTATACTAAATTTACATAATTTTATTACTTTTATATTTATTTTTTCTATAATAACATTATTATAAATTTATGTTTATTATATATAATTGTCATTATATTATTATTTATTATTTAATTTTATTATTTAATATTTTATTTATATAAATCATCTAATATTTGTTCTTTTACTTTTTAGTATTATTTTTATTATATTATATTATATTATATTATATTATATATATAAATTAATTAATTATATATATATATATATATATAATATGGTATGAATTTAGCATTGATTATATATATAATTATGATATATTATATATGTTAAGTTTATAATATATAATGGATTATATAATAAGTATAATGATGATAAAATTTTTATAATTAATTTTTTTTAAATTATAAATAGTTAATTATTAATGTTGATAATTGATTATAGGTGATAAAATATAGGTATAATTGACTATTAAGTTTGAAAAATCAACTAGAATTATATTTAATCCATTATGAGTTGTAATAATTGGTTATGATTAAAAAATTATGTATTACTTTATTTTTGATAATCAATTAAAAGTAAAAAAATATGTATAATAGATCATATGATTTTGATTGTGTTTTGTTTTTTTTAGGAGTTGTTTTTTTTTTCTACAAAAGGCAGTTTTTGTCTTTTTACAATTGTCAAGCACGACTTTTTTCAATAATATTCACTCAATTGATCAAACACATAGTACACTTTTTCTTTTTCGCACACAAACTAACTGCGGAAACAAACTCAGCGGTAAGGAGTGCCATCTTGGGGATAATTATTTATAGCCATTAGAAAATAATACTTTTATACCCTTTAAAATAAATACATCTAGAAAACAGAATTCAATAATATAATCACATATTAGAATTTTAAGTTGAAAATAATATATATATATAACTAAATATTATTATCATGAGCAGTTAAATGAGTATTTTTTTATTCGTTCCGTAACAACACATTAAAGTGGATAAAGATACTTTTGACATAAGTGTTCCTATTTGACATTCTTATAACAATAGTAAATAATAATATATGGAATTAATTTATTTAAATAAAATATAAATTAAATTATTGCTATAAAGCTAATAAAATGTTGTGAAAACAGAAAGAAAAGAGTATTGCAAAATACTAAAAAGGGATAAATCGGAAACTCTAGAACTCAGCGGCCACCCGATTCTTTTCGGCAACCACATTCTTCTAGAAACTTTGAAACATGGCACATCTTTCCGAGAAAACGGATGTAGTTTTGTAGTCAATTTTCAGGAACCTGAGTTATTGGTTTCTTTTTGAGCATTAAGTCGTTTCTCCTCCGATCAAGTCGAATGTTAGAGGCAATTTTCAAATATTGAACCTGTATTATGAACATTGAGAACAGCTGCTTCCAAGCGGATGGTGCAAGCCGTTTTCTTTCACTTCTCTTTTACCGTCCAAACCACTCGCCCTCCATCCGTTTTCTTTCACTTCTCTTTTACCGTCCAAACCACTCGCCCTCCGTACTCTGTAAATAGAGGATCTTTTTTATTCTGAAAATCACATCTTCAACTCTTGACCTCTTCTTTTTCTCACATCTTCTCTTTTCTTCTCTAAATTTCCTAAGTTATTTTTGTTCATAAAAAAATTTATTAATTATGAGATATTCGGTATTATCTAAGATGTTCTTGTTATATCCTGGAAAATTTGTATAATTTATCGCAGATAGGTCCTTAAGGATAATAATCTTTCATATCTTTGAAATTTTATTTTATTGTGTTTTCATCCATCTTTACAACAATCTTAAGATCTTATAGCTGATAGTGTTAAAAACAACAACACTACACCAGAAATGTCAAACAGTGCTTTCCGAACATCAACCATATTTGCGAAGCCATTTCTAGATTATTGCCGATTGAAGTTTTCTCAGGTCAAAACTTCCAACGCTAGCAAGAACGTGTGTTAGACATCTACGGAGTTGCCTCTGCACTTACGACGTCCAAAATAAGATATGTTGTCACACCTTACTCAGTGCATTATCTAACGACCTGTTCCATGTGTATTGCTCCTACAAGGAAGCAAAGGAAATTTAAGATTATCTTATCTTCAAATACACTGTCGAAGATGTCGTCTGACAAATATTCGTTATCGGAAATTACTATCGCTGGGAGATGATATACGACAAACATATCAAGATTCAAATCAATGAATATCATAGGCTACTTGAAGACATTAAAGCAGAGAATATTGTTTAACCTGATGAATTTGTTTTAAAACTTTTGATTGAGAAACTTCCGCAGTCTTGGATAGACTACAAACAACACCTGAAGTACAGGCATTGATAGATGTCATTACCAGACCTTATCACTCACATCATCATTGAAGACACCAATCGAAAGGAGTGTGCTGCTACAACAGCTAAGGCCTTATCTTTCAAAGCAAATATGGTAGAAGATAGACCAGCTCCAAACAGGTACGAGAAAAAGCCTAATCACAACAAAAAGAACAAATCTAATTTTTCCCGTCCTAGTGAACCTAAACCCACATTCAAGAAGAAGGGAAATTGATTTGTTTGTGGAAGGCCAGGTCACCATGCACCTCAGTGCATACACAGGGTCAAAAGCGACGATCCTCCTAAGATAAATATAACCAAAAGGGGAGATACAATTTTTGCGGTTGTTTTACAAGCGAACCTTGTGACCAACAAATGGCTAGTAGACTCTGGGGCTACTAGGCATATCTGTGCAAAGAGAAATGTGTTTTCCTCCTACTCGAGTGTAGGGGATGGAGAAAAACAAGTTTATCTCTGTGATTCTAGGACTACTTCGGTCCTAGGAAAAGGTAAAGTTCTTCTAAAGCTCACATCTGGAAAGACTTTGGCTTTAAGTGACATGTTGAATGTGCTATCACTCAGAGTTAATTTGGTCTCTATAGCACTATTAGAAAATGTAAGGGTCAAAGTGTCATTCGAATCTGATAAGATTGTGATGAAAAAAATAATATATTTGTGGGAAAAGGATATTGTGATCAAGGTCTTTTTGTACTCAATGTTTCTGAAATTATTAATGAATCTGGATCTATGTCTTCTGCTTATATTGTTGACTCTTATGATATTTGACATACTAGATTAGAACATGTAAATTCTTCATAAGTTATTAAATTTCAATTTCTAGGATTAATTAACATGCATGATAAACAAATTAGGAAATGTGATATATGTGTAGAATAAAAAATAACAAATAAAGTATGTCATTTTGTAGAATATTAAACTGAGTTGTTAGGTTTAATTCATACCGATCTTGTTGATTTAAAGCAAAGAATGACTAGAGGTGGTAAAAATTATTTTGTAACTTTCATAGATGATTATTCAAGATATACAAAAAGTGTATTTAATAAAACATAAAAATGAAGCTTTTGATATGTTTCTATCTCATAAGACAGAAGTTGAAAATCAATTAAATGAGAAAATTAAAAGGATTAGATCAGATAGAGGTGGTGAATATGTTTTATTTAATGATTATTGTGTTAAGGAATGAATTATTCATGAAGTAACCCTACCATATTCACTTGAATCCAATGGAATAGCTGAAAGGAAAAATATGACTCTTAAATAAGTGATGAATGCTATGCTCATTAGTTCTAATGCTACTGATAATCTTTGGGGTGAAGCTCTTCTTACAACATGTTTTTTATAAAATAGGATAACACTTAAGAAAACTGGCAAAACACCCTATGAGTTGTGGAAAGGTTTTCAAACTAATCTTAAATATTTAAGAGTGTGAGGGTGTTTAGCTAAAGTGATGTTACCAGATCCTAAGGAAAGGAAAATAGGTTCTAAAACTTTTAATTGTTTGTTTTCAGGCTATGTTGAACATAGTGCTGGCTATAGGTTTCTTGTTCTTAATAGTGAAATAATTGAACGTAATACTATAGTAGAAACAAAAAATGTTGAGCTTTTTGAACATATCTTTCCCTTAAAGGTTACTGGTACATCTGAACAAACCATAGACATTGCTAGTGATACAATGTGTGAGGATTTAAGGAGAAGTAAAAGACAGAGAAATGAAACTTCCTATGGAGATTATTTTTATGCTTATCTTGTTGGAAATGAACCATTAAGTTTTTCATAAGCTATTAGTGCTCCTGATGCAAAGCATTAGAACAAGGCCATTAAGACTGAAATTGATTCAATTAAGAAAAATAACACTTGGACTTTAGTAGATTTGCCTAAAGGAGCAAAACCTGTTGGTTGTAAGTGGATCTTCAAGAAAAATTGTCATCCTAATGGATTGATAGAAAAGTATAAGGCAAGTAGCAAAAGAGTTTTCTCAAAAAACCCAAAATAGATTTGTCAACACCCAATTTCGTCCGGGCAAATAAAATTATTTCAAAATATAAAATAATATAAAATAAAAATAAAAATGTGTGTTATTATTTAAACAAAAAAATAGTTATGGTTCTATTCTATTTTATGAATAAAATTAAAATAAAATTAGTAAAAAAGGAAATAAAATTCAGAGTAAGAAATCAGTCTATTAACAATTTGTTTAAAAAAAAATAATAGTAATAATAGTAATTAAAAAATATATATCAAATTTTTCCATTAAGAGAAAACTAAAAATGTGGTAATTAAAAGATAACAATTAAAAAATAATAATAATTAAAAAAAAGAAAATAACAAATAATAAATAAATAAATATTAAATAATTAAGAATTAAATAATAAAAAAATAAAAATAAATATATATTTAAAAAAAATAATAATAAATAAAGAAAAAAACTGTTTTCAAATTGATTACTTGATTTGCACGTTCAAGAAAATAAATTAATAAAAAAAATAATAAAAAAAGAATGAGTCAATGGCATAGACTCTCATGTTCTCATTTCTTAACTCCAGGTATTGTTTTTAAAAAATTAATAAATAATTTTTTTTAAATAATAATTTTTTAAAACTGCTCAGATAACAGCTTATATTCTCCACTTAAATAAAAATAAAATTAATTATAAACAATAGATTTTTATCATTGAAAAGTGTTTCAAGTCTTATTCTTGGGAAGATTCATTGTTAATATTTAATTTTTAAAGAAATTAAAAATAAAAAAATAATAAATATGAATGAGTCAAAGAGTAGTAACCTCTCTTAACCTCTCTAAAACTGAACTACTGACATTTTAAAAAGAATATATCAATTAAAATAAGGAGAAAAAAAAGGAGAGGAGATATATTAGTCAAAGGAAGAAAAAGAAAGGA
>Ga0209700_106405_pt1 | contig 18299 bp, 19 predicted proteins | sample SiratroredBW_FD_187528 | JGI IMG/M metagenome (GOLD analysis project Ga0209700, IMG submission 187528) | Root nodule microbial communities of legume samples collected from California, USA - Siratro red BW (SPAdes) (version 2) | ecosystem: Host-associated > Plants > Roots > Nodule | place: USA...
CTCAATACCATTATCACATTAATGAAACGGTTTATAACAGCTAAAATTTCACTTTTATTTTTTTTTCATGAAAAAAAATCAATTGATAACAGTTAAATGGACAACAGTTAAATGCAATTGACAGCAAAGTGATCCATGTGGGTTGATGTCAAATATGTTCAATGTTAACTATGTTCACGTAAGCCTTTCGTTTTTTTACCATTCATCTAGACAAATCAATCTTTATTAAATCGCATGGATAACCAATATTCTTTTCAAAAAGAAATAAAATTAAACATGAATTTGATAGGTTAAGAACATTATATAAAAAAAATTCTAAAAATTTGTTAGATAAATAACAATAACATGAGAATTGTTTAACATTTTGACAATTACATTATTTTGTAAAATTTTGTTTAAAGGATCATTTTATATGTTACAAGTAATCCGTAAGTAAAATTTAATAATTCTTACTTTGTTAAATTGTTAAACAAATATTTATTTTGGAATTATGTTTAAGTTTATTTAAAAAATATGACACCCATATGCAGGTAAAAAACAAGAAACCCTTCTTCTCTTAAGATTTTACACATTATCACCCAATCTCTATTGCTTCCTCTTCTCACCTAATCTCCCAAAAAGTCTGAGAAGATCAGTGACGGAAAATTGAGCCCAAAAGAGGAGAGGTCTTGTCTTTATAGTTCACTCAAAAGGGATATATCTGATGAGTTGACTCAACAGTAACTGTGATTCGTTTTTGGGTTTTTAAATGTTGAGTCTTAGTTTGATTTTCTTTCTAGGGTTGATGGGGTGTTTGAAGTGAGTGGCCATGGTGGTTGTTTGTTTGTTTCGAGGGGCAATATCATGTGTTGCTTCTTTAGCGTACATATTGCTTCTAATACGCATTAAGCTATGCTTTGTTTAGGGTCTTTTAAGCGTTCGAAACCTGGTGCTTCTAATACCGTTGAACAGAGTATGAGTTTGTACCAGTTTGGATGATAAGACATTGATAAATCAACACCACTTTGGATGATAAACATGGATAAATCCCTAATAGAATAAATATAAGGCCATCTCTGTACAAATAGAATCGCATATAAAGTATAATGAAAATACGGATATAGTCTAATGATAAAATTTCTCTTTGTCAAAAGTAGGTGATTCCGGTTGAAAATAAAATTGATTTTTTATTTTTTACAATATTTTAGAATTGTTTATAGTTAATAAGGTAGTTGGGTAATTCTACCATAGTCTAGATGTCTAAAGTTAATAGGATAGTTGGAAAGTCTACCATTAATAGGATAGTTAGTTGGGAATGTTCAAATTAATTAAGAGTCAAGAATGTTTCTATAAATACTATACATAGAGCTAGTCATTTATAGTGTAATGAGTCAATTTTGAGAAGTAAAAGTCTTCTAAGGTTTATTCTTCCACCCTTTGAGTGTTTGGTCTTGGGCCAGCAGACTTTCTTTATTTTTATTTTCTGTTGTTCGTTTACATTTTACATGGTATCAGAGCCATAAGGGTTCTAGTATTGTGTGTCAAGTGTAAAAATAAACTGGTATCTCAAAAATGGATTCAAGTGGTCGTAGTGGACTTCGTATTGAGGTATTAAATCAGCCCAACTTAGGACTTGTATGGAGTCTTACCTCCTTGGGGAGGATTTGCGGGATGTTGTTGACCTGAATAATACAACTTCTCCCAACTACGAGCAAGGAAATGCTGATGCATTCAAAAGATGGAAGTAGTTGAATGCAAAGGTGGAGTTCGTGTTGAAGCGGTCGATTTCTCACGGCTTGTTCGATCACATCATGCGGTGTAATTCAGCCCATGAAATTTGGCAGACTCTTCAATAAGAAGGATGAAGCACGACTTTAGATTTTGGAGAATGAGCTTGCTAACACCATGCAGGGTAATCTCTCCATTTCTGAGTATTTTTCTAAAATTAAAAATCTTTGTTCGGAGATTTCCTTGTTAAATCCAGAAGAGGCAATTTCTGAAGCTCGAATAAGAAGAATTATTATTCGAGGATTGAAGCCGGAGTACATTCCATATGTGACATCGATACAAGGATGGGTTCAACTACCATCCTTGGAGGAGTTCGAGAATTTACTGTCCTCTCAAGAGTCACTAACAAAGCAAATGGCTAGTGTCTCAATAAAAGAAGGAGAAGGGAGTGCTCTCATGGCAAGAAAGAAGTTTTTCAATAGTAAAGGAAATCCAAATAGCTCGACCTCTTGCCCACATGGCCAAAGCAACTCCAGTCCGAGTGGAGTACGTGGTGAGTCTTCTAACACTACCTCCTATAAGAAGATTTTCAAATGCTATCGGTATGGTAAAACTGGGCATATGAAAAGATTTTGCCGAGTTAAATTACGAGAGAGCAATGTAGCTGACAAGATTGAGGAGGAAGACGACTGGGGGAATTGTTTTGTGGCGGAGACAAAATCTGTAGATGTTTGAAGATGATTGGATCGTGGATTCCGGTTGCAGCCATCATATAACGGGGGACCAATCCAAGTTTTCCAGCCTCCAAGAGTATAATGAGAATGAAGTCATTGTCACGACCGACAACACAGTCCATCGGGTGGAGAATGAAGGCACTATCGTTATAAATGGAAAAACAGAAGATTCCATTACACTTAATAGTGCCTTCCATGTTCTAGGTATGAAGAAAAATCTTTTCAGCGGCAAATGCTGTTGGTGCTGGAAATTTTGTGTTATTTGGTCCACGTGATGTGAACTTTCTACGAAATATTAAGGAGCTCAAGGCTGATGTTGTTCACACCGGTAAGAGAGTAAAAAAGTTATTTGCTTTGTCGGTTTCCGATTCATATATTGAGAAAATGAGCAATAATGATAGTTCACATTTATGGCATGCTAGACTTGGGCATCTTAACATGGATAAATTAAAGGACATGGTAAAATTAAAATTGGTAAATGGTTGCCTAATCTGTCAAGTTTTGGTGGAGGTGAAGTGTGTGAAGGTTGTCAATTTGGGAAAACATATCGACTTCCTTTTGACAAATCCACAAGTCGATGTACGGCTCCGTTAAAGCTTATTTATAGTGATTTGATGGGTCCGACAAGAACCCCCACATTTTCTGGATACTCTTATATGTTTATTTTTATTGATGATTATAGTAGATTTACATGGATATACTTTGTTTAGCACAAATCAGAAGTGTTTAACAAATTTTTGGAGTTTAAGGAGATGGTAGAATGAGTGCTTGGTTCCAAAATCAAGCGTTTGTGGACTAACAACGGAGGTAAGTTTACTTCCGAAGAATTCTTAACTTTTTGTAGAAAGCATGAAATTAAGAGAGAATTCACGTGTGCTGAGACACCGTAACAAAACGGGGTTGCGGAAAGAAAGATCAGACATTTAATGGAAACTTGTAAAAGTTGGTTGCATGCGAAGAATTTGCTCAGAGCATTATGGGCAGAAGGTATGCAATGTGCAACTTATGTGATTAATAGAATGCCACTTTCTCCAATTAACATGAAGTCACCATATGAACTTATCTTCAAAGAAAAACCGAGTGTTAAACATCTTAGAGTTTTTGGGTCTATTTGTTATGTCCATGTGTCTGAATCTCAAAGAACTAAACTTGATGCAAAAGCATGAAAATGCATTTTTTTCGGGTATGATGAAAGAAAGAAAGGATAGAAGTGTATGGATCCAAAAACTCATCTTTCTGTTGTTTCTAGAGATGTTGTTTTTGATGAAATTTCTCTATATTACGAAGGAATGGTGACTGACCCAAAAGAGGCTAAAAATTCAACCCCTAATATTATGGAATTGGACATAATTGGTAATCTTTCAAAGAAGCAAGGTGAAAGGGGGAGCTTAAGCACTCAACATTCTGAGTTGCAACGTTCAGAAGAATCAACTGATGCAACCAGATCTGAGGGGCCACAAAGAATCATTGTCAAACCTGCACGCTATAGAGATGAAAATTTTATAAGCACATATTCTTGTTTTTTTGCAGGTCCCATTGATGATGAAGAACCTCGTACCTTTGAAGAAGCAAAAGGAAACAAAGAATGGGAGCTCGTAATGGATGATGAAATGAAGGCACTCGAGAAAAATCAAACTTGGAGCCTTGTTCCCAAGTCAAAAGACGTACAACCTGTTTCTTGTAAATGGTATACAAAATCAAAAGAAAATCGGATGGGAGTGTTGAAAGATATAAACCAAGGTTGGTAACTCGAGGCTTCTCTCAGAAATATGGAGAAGACTATGAAGAAACTTTCAGCCCTGTAGCCAAGATGATTTCTATTCACATGGTGTTGGCCTTAGCAGCACTCTATGATTGGAAGTTATGACAACTTGACGTGAAGAATGCGTTCTTATATGGGGAGCTGGATAAAGACATTTATATGGAACAACATCCAGGTTATGTTTCTAACTCTCATCCTAATTATGTGTGTAAGCTTACAAATGGGCTCTACGGGCTCAAGCAAGCTCCGCGTGCATGGTATGGTAAAATCTCTCAATATTTACAATTTTGTGGCTATCAAGCTTCAGATTCAAACCCTAGCTTGTTTGTTAAAAAACAAGGAAGCTTGCATCTTGTTGGGTTGATAATAACAAGCAATGATGCAACCGATATTTAACTATCACAAGACCAGATATTTCTTTTTCAGTTGGCTTGGTTAGCAGGTTTATGTAGTCACCAAGAAAACCTCACTTAGAAGCAGCAAAAAAAGATTTTAAAATATGTCAACTCAACTCTTTGACATGGGTCTATTTTTCAATAAGAAAGTTACCTCTTCTCTAGTTGGTTTCACCGACACTGCTTTTGATGGAGACTTGGATGATCGGAGGTCAACTTCAGGATATGTATTTCTTAGTGGTGGTACAAGTATTTCTTGGTGTAGCAAAAAACAAAATTCAGCCTCTTTGTCAACTACAGAGGAAGAGTATAGAGCTGCTCAAGAATGCATTTGGCTTCAAAGACTCGCAAACAATTTACATCTTCCTATAACTAAGCCAACTGCACTTTTTGGAGATAATCAGAGTGCTCTAAGCTCACGAATAATCCAGTATTTTATGCAAGAACCAAGAATATTGAGATTGAGCATCACTTTATTAGAGAAAAGGTTTTTGATAACACCATCGACGCGTTTGAAGTGAGAAGTGAGGAAAATATTGGCGACATTTTCACAAAGTTGCTTTCTAAGACTTCCTTTGAGTTCCTCCATGCGAAAAACTCGGGTTAATATCCAAAAAATCACTTTAAAATAACTTTAAGGGAAGTGTTGAAAATAAAGTTGATTTTTTGTTTTCTACCCTATTTAGAGTTGTCTATAATTAATAAGGTAATTCGGGCAATCCTATAATAGTTTAGAGATGTCTAAAGTTAATAGGGTAGTTGGGAAGTCTACAATTAATAGGATAGTTGAGAATGTTGAAATTAATAAGAGTTGAAAATATTCCCATGAATACTATAAATAGAGTTAATCATTTGTGATTTGTATCAAGTTAATTTTGAGAAGTAAAAGTCCTCTAAAATCTATTTCTTTTTCGAATCATTTCTCTTTTATTTTTTAGGTTATTCTTCTTTGATTATTCCATTCTTTGAATGTTTAGTCTTAGACCAGGAGACTTTCTTTATTTTCTGCTGTTTGTTTACATTTTACTATTCCAGCTCATCCTACAGTGAAAATTGAGGTAAGTAAAACAAAATTTTATTTATTTAACACTTTCAAAATATGTAAAAGGAAAATATAATGTTGATAAGTAAATCAAAATTGATAAGAAATTTTTTCAGATTTTTTTTTCTTTCTTTTAGGACATCCATGAATATAATAAAGAAAATTTATCATAAGTCTACAGAGTCAATCACATTAGAGAGAACAGTGTATAAGGTGTATAAACAAAAACATGGTGATTTTCACGTGGCTAAAATAAAACTAATACCTTCAACTTCATAGTTTCTTGCAAATTTAGAAACTAAGATTATTTCATAGTAGAGACTATTAGGTTGCTTTAATTGAAATTTTCTCAACATAATTGATTTACTTTTAGTTTCATTTGAATTCTTTTAAAAGAATTCCTTCTAATTTAGTTTAGTTTATGATAATTCTGTGTTTATAATTTTGTGTCAACTAGAAGGATTTATGTGAACAATGTGATTGATAATGGCTGACATGTTTTTGGGCTAAAATAGTAACTCATATTTTATATTTATCTAACTATTCTTTTATTGAATTAAAGAAGGGTTTAACATCTGAAGGATGATAGTATATACTAAACATATTGACGTTGGAGAAAATGTGAATAACCGATTGAGCATTTTAGTCCATGAATTAAAACAGAATTATATGGTAGTTTACAATTTTGAAGAAGATATATCATTTAAGCAAACAAAAATAACATACTAGCGAAAATAACATTTAGTTGGTAGTTTACAATTTTGAAGAAGCTATATCATTTAAGCAAACAAAAATAAAATACTAGCGAAAATAACATTTAGTTATATTAGATTTCTAATTATAGCGAGAATAGAAAGAATGATACAATTATTAAGAGTAGACGAGAAAAATACAAGTAGTGATAGATTGATATCACTATCTAACATTATTTTCATTTAACATTATTATATATTATTATTTTATTTATTATATAATATTTTATTAAATAAAGAATGAAATGCAGGGTAAATAGTAGTATCAAAATAATTTTTTCTGAAAAATTTATTTTTTTGAAAAATATAACCTTCTACATCAAGAGAACTTATTTTGAATTTAAATATGAGAGAGAAAGAAAAAATAATAATTTTATTAAGAAGTTGTATTTATAAAAAGAAAAAAAAAATAAAACCACAAAGGTACAATCTCTATGTAGTTTTTGTGAAATCTTAGGTTAATTAAGACCTTGTAGCTACTCAACTAGTTTGTTTATATTTGTCTTTTCATCTTCCAATTCCTATCTAATCCTGAATAATAGAATAACATAAAAGGTCATATCTTTATTTTTTAAAACTTTTTTAATATTAAGGTAAACTTTAATATCTATAATTAAATATTCTAATTAAGAACATATTCTGTCCATATAAATCCTCTACCATAAATAATACCATTCATATTCATATTCATATGGCACTTTAGTTACAGCACATCTCTATCTGTGGGAGTAAGTCATTGAAGCTTATTTTTGCCCAGATAAAGGTATAATTGTGTAAGAAAAAAAAGTAACAATAGAAAACAAAAGAAGTGACACCAACAACTGACCATGGAAACTATGGACAAATGGAAAGGTGTAAGAAGGGTAACTTACAAAGTTTCCAAATTGTAATTATTAAGATGAAGAATCATGGACAAGAAGGAAGACATTAAAAGATAATGGAAAGAAGATAAAAACAACATTTATTGCTTACATTTGGTGCCTCACAATTTAAAACTATAGAACATAGGTTATGTAGGTAGATATTATTTTGGATCATAATATTTCCACAAACATCAAAATTTTTACTCTTCATATGTTCTAACTGAAATCCTCATGTCTTTTTTGAACAAGTACAACATTGTTTTTTCACTTTCCATCTTACATTGTTTGGAAGAAATTTGTTTACCTTTCAAACCTTATTGTCATGACAATTTCAATTCATCTGGTCCCTCTTGTTACTCTAAATCTAACTTAATTTACAGATAATCTGTGTCTAATTTAAGACCAATTAATTATATATTTAAGGTACATTAACCAATTAATTATGTATTACTTAATAATGATGAAGAGAAGATATTAATAATTTATTTGATAAAAATAAATAAAGGTAAAGGAAAATAAGATGAAAAACATAAGAATGTGATTTAAAAAATAACAGGACTATAAATAAACTGTTCATTTAAAATAGTGAACATGTCCTTAAGTCTTAATCCACTATTGTGGCAGTATAACTCTATTTTATATATGAATAAACACATCTTCCATCCCGACCTTTATCTCACTCCTTTCATCTTCATTACTTTATTTTAAAAATAAAAAAACATTAATAATAGTTTTTAAGCCTAAATAGTTTGCAGAAAATAGTTTTCATTCTATATTTAAATTAAATAATGGATATAATTATATATATATATATATATATATATATATATATATATATATATATATATATATATATATATATATATATATTACTCTTATTTACACTTTTTTTGCTTTTTTTATTTTTACTCTATTTTTATAACTAATAATGTTATAGTAGAAGTTTTTTATGTTTTTAGTTAGTCCAAATAGAAACGTTGAGAATTTTTATCGTTGAGATTGTTCTTTTTTCCACTCCAATGCCTTGTATTTATAATTTAAACAAAACTTAATTTTAATCTATGATCTAATATTAAATCTTAACCATCTAATAAAAGCCTTGGTGATGGAGTATAGGTTGTAGAGAACGTTAATTTGTTTGGACTTTCTTGTTCTAGAATTTAATAATTGAACTGTGCCTTTTGGACTGCTATCCAATTCATGATAGACACATATTTATTCAATTTCCACATCATAAGTGGACTGCATTTCATACCCCATCATTTTTATTTGGGCCTAAAATTCACTCTTTGATCCCTCCCAGCCTTGTGCCAAATAGGCGGGAAGACTTTGAGGGATTTTTGTTTCTTTTATTTAAACTTCTTATGTTTTTCATATATTAACATAGTCCTTCAGATATGACGTGGGTCACTGTTTTTGACAGTTAGCGCCTTCTCATTGGATTTTTGGAACTTCCTCTACAAGCTTTGTATTTCCAATAAAAATGTCATTTCTTCTTACCATTTCACTTTGCTTATCTTCATTTCGAAGGTTTTAGTGTTTCCTTCTTCCTTAAGAGGTTCATCTGTTGTCTTCTTAGTTTTCTCAACTACACCGCAATAGTTGGGCCTTTATTAGAGACTTTTTATTCTATGTAGCCATTTTGACAAGGTTCTTACTGCAAACATGTTATTTTATTTTTTCAAAAGTAGGATTTATAACCACAAGCTCCGGGTTTCTCTCAGTAATGTGGGTAGTTGCATTCTTTTAACCCTCTTTCAGTTATCATATAAAAATTTTAAGACTCATTTTGTAAAGATTTGTGCTTCTAAGCAATGTCCTACTCTTCTTGATAGATTTCCCTTATACTAGTCCCCAACCCCTTATGGGCAAGATCCCTTGATGAACTTGATGAGGTTGAGCGCAAAAATTGTATTTTCCTAGAGAAGTTGGGGATGACCTTCAACATAGACACATTGATTAAGTTTGAATTTCAAGCCTTGGATTTAAAAAAGTATATTGATATTTTTCTTTCCCTTTAGTAGGATTCTTTGTTTAGGATTTACAATTAGATCATACTTTATTTTCTTGTTACCAGATAAGATGACTACCCCTGCAAAGGACATGATTCATAGGCTTTGGGCAAGAAAGAAGGTAAAAGATGCTATTGAACCCTCTTGACCCCCAAGTCAAAAAGTCATCGAGTAAGGGAAAGGAAAACGAAAATGGGTTGCTGAGGACTCGAGGTCACAATTTTTGATGAAAAACCCCTCATTAGGAAGAGGGGTTTAGGAAGAGGGGAAAAAAGTGGTTGAAATTCCTCCTTCTCCTCATTCTACGCAATTGATTCCTCCAACACTTGCCTCCTTCGATCCCCAAGGATGGTGGTTGCTTCGTCTCCAAATAGGTTTTGGAATCTGGCTTTCAATTTTTAATATGATCTTCTGGGGATAAATAATATTTTAGGATTTCTTTTGTAGTTCATTTTTTTTATAAAACTAGAATTAGCTATACAATTATCATAAGTTTTTTTTTCTTAATTAACTTCATCCTCACATTTAGCCATCCAAGTATTTAATCACCTGCACATAAATACAAAAACAAATGTTACTATAATTTTGAAACAATAGTTAATTGATATATATTATGATAATATTTATGACCAATTGTGACGATTGGACATACATTCTAAATAAGTGTGAGAAAAAGTAGCAGAATTGCATAGTCATGTAAGAAGATAACTTTATATTTTTTATAAGGGTTTTTTCATAAAAGTTATTTATGTAAGAAAATAAATAAATATATTTCATTAATATAACTTCTTTGAAATATAGTTATGAGTCTGTATGTGATTTAATAAAATAGAATGAAGTATTGGTACTAATAAAAGATTATTTAATTTATAAATAGCTAATAGTAATTAATCTGATAGATGTTGTTTACAGAAAGAAATTAGGGTTTTGTGTCTGCAGTGTGATGGTTTTTCGCAATTGACCATCAAGAAAGTGTGTGGGGAAGGAGAGTGACTTAAAGAGATAGATTGGGAGAAGGAGATCTCTCATGGATCAAGGTAAGTCTCTCTTACTATCATATATATATATACATATATATATGTATATATATATATATATATATATATATATATATATATATATATATATATATATATATATATATATATATATGAGAGTATTATGAAAATAAAGAGATGAACAAACGATATGAGAAAGAAAATATTCTCTCTGTTTTTCTATATTTTGATAAAAACAAATGGTTGAATATATACAAATAATATATCCATTCTAGGTATAACTAAAGAAAGAAAATAAAATCAAAATATTACAATCTGATACTGTCATAAAACACAAAATAAACAGAATTGATGATAATTTGATTTTTTTTCATAAAAACAAAATCAAATAATTAATATTTGTTTCCTTATAACAATTTGATCCTGTCATAAAGACCAAATGACTTGATATTAGTTTCCTTCTAGAAGCCTTGTATCCATATCCTTTGAAACCCCTCGCAAGTTGGGGAGCAAATATTGATGAGACTCAGCTTGGAACAAATATTCTTGAAAGATTGAGGACCTCAAGCTTTGGTGTAAATGTTTGCTAGTTGATTTATGGTAGAAATAGGAAGCAAATGGATGAGACCATTCTTCAATTTTTCTCTAACGATGTGACATTCTATTTCAATATGTTTGCTATGCTTATGAAACACTGAATTTTCTGCAATATATCTTGCTGAGTCATTGTGACAATATAAAAGACGTGGTTGCTCAAAAGGAACTTTCAAATCTTGAAGAAGATAGACTAGCCAGTGAATTTTACAAGTAACAGTGGTCATTGCCCTGTATTCAGCAGCTTCATAGGAACTCTTTGATATTGTTCCTTACCTCTTTGACTTCCAGGATATAATGGAATTTCTAAGATACACACTAGAACCAGTCATTGATTGTCTTGAATCACTACAGGTGCTCCAATCACTATCACAAAAGGCTTTGAGATGGGTAGAACTGTTGGAAGGAAAAATAAGCCAAGACTCGAAGCTCCTTTAATATTTTAAGAATTATAATTGTTGTATTATAGTGAGCAATTGCAGGCTTATCAAGAAATTGAGAAAGTTGTTGAATAAAAAATGTGATGTCAGGTTGGGTATTAGTGAGATACATAAGTCTTCCAATCAACCTTTAAAAGACAATTTAACAAGATTATCCATAAGAATGACTACAAGTTTGCAAGCTAAAAGACCTGCATCTGTTAACAATTCCAATATATTTTCTTTGATTCATCATTATCCCTTTCTTACTTATTGCTACTTCAAAACCAAGAAAATATCTTAAATCATCAAAATCCTTGATCTTGAATTTGAATGTCTTGTTCAAAGATTCTTTGACTCGGTCAATCTCTTCTTTATCATTTCCTGCCAAAATTATATTATCCACATACATTAATAATGTTGTTGTAAAAGATCCTTCAGAAGAATTAATAAATAAGGAATAATTATACATGGATTGAGTATATCCCACAGAAATAAAAAAGGATGACAATTTTGCAAACCATCCCTGCTAGCTTGGTTATGGCCATATAAATCCTTTTTTAATTTACAAACTTGTCCCGGTTGAATAGAAGTCAATCCAAGAGGATCTTTTGATAATAAAGGGGTTAGGGGTTATGAAAATAAAGAGATGAACAAAGATGAACAAATGATATGAGAAAGAAAATATTCTCTCTGTTTTTCTATATTATGATAAAAACAAATGACTGAATATATACAAATAATATACCCATTCTAGGTATAGCTAAATAAAGAAAATAAATCAAAATATTACAATTTGATACTGTTATAAAACACAAAATAAACAAAATTGATGATAATTTGATTTTTTTTATAAAGACAAAATCAAATAATTAATATTTGTTTCCTTCTAACAATTTGATCTTGTCATAAAGACAAAATCACATAATTGATATTAGTTTCCTTCTAGAAGCCTTGTATCCATATCTTCTAAAAGAGAGAATCATAGATTCTGTAGAAGGTATGTTTATGATTGATTTGTGAAATTATGATTGAACTTATATATGATATCAAAGCACGATTGTTTGAATTTTATGATTCTCCATTATTGATAATTTTCTCAATTTTATGAACCCTAGTTTCAAATAAAATTATAAAAGAAGTACGAATTACGGTAGTTAAATTACCACAAATTAGAGTTTATGTGTGTGAAAATTATTAATTGTCTTTATTGCTACATGCTTAGAATTGTTTACCTAAAAATCATTGTTGCTTTATTCCATCAGAATCGCAATGGTTCTTAATTGTTTTCATAAACTAAATTATGGGATCAAGGTTAATTTTTGGTTTAAAAATATATTTATATCCCTATCCTATTTATTTATTTTATGAATCAAGGGTACGTGCTAATTAATTTAAATTCTTACATTCTTGCCAAGTTTTTCATCCACTGTATGTATATGCACATATAATTGATTGAAATATGGAATTGCAATAGTGAGAAAGAAAGTGGTAGGAAATGCATGTAGGTCCAACCCTAGTCTAACAATGGAATTTTGAATATTTAGTACCCAATTACAGAGAAAGTTTTATGGGTTAATTATGATTATTTCCTACTGAATCATGAAAATTAATTTATGAATTGATTATTGGGATTAATCATATGACAGATTTATAATTACCAAAGTGATAAAATCTTTATGTTTTGGTTAATTCCAAATTAATGATTATTTTTTATTTTAATTAGAATTAATCGTATGACAGATTTGTAATCACCAAAGTGATCAAATCTTTATGCTTTGGTTAATTCTAAATTAATGATAATTTTTATTTCAATTGGGATTGATCGTATGATAGATTTGTAATCACCAAAGTGATCAAATTTTTATGTTTTGGTTAATTCCAAATTAATGACTATTTTATTTCTATTGGAATTAGTTGTATGATAAATTTGTAATCACCAAAGTGATCAAATTTTTATGTTTTATTTTAATTCCAAATTAGTGATAATCTTTATTTCAATTACTCATAATATGGATGCTAAATTATAAATAATTGATTTGTGGGTTAATTGAAGTTCATTATTATAAGGCATTTATGGATCGCTCGAAGGTTGATTAGTTGTTCTTATAATTGATGCACATGACTGTTCATAGTGGGTATGTATTATTAGTTCTATTTATATATCCAAAGATAATAAGTTTTTCTAATTAGTGCATATCTCTTACCAAATAATGTTAATATTATTAGTATCATTATGTTTTGAGTATTAATGTATCACCAAAGGAAAATATTAGTATGTATATAATGTTTGTTTGCTATCTGAATTTGTATAGTATTGTTAGTGTATAAGTCAAAGTATTAATGTTAGACATGTGTTAATTGCAATATATGTTTATTCGCAAGTTATGTCTGTTCCAATATTTAATAGTTTGAATTTTTGATTTGAGAAAATAAGTCCAATTTCACTTGGGTGTGTTGCGTCTTGATATGGTTTTTCATGGTGTGAAGCCTGCTGCTATTACTGATGTTAGTAATACTGAAGAGAAAATCCATTATAAAGCCTGGGAAGTTTGATGTTTATGCGAATGAGCATAGCAAGTAATATTAAGTCAGCTCTTGTCAAAACTAAAATGTAAAAGAATTTATGAAATTTGTAGAAGAGCACTTTGAAACTACTGATAAGTCTCTTGTTGGGACATTAGTTAGTACTTTAACCATCATGAAATTTGATAATTCTTGTACTATGCATGAACATGTCATTGAGATGACAAATATTGCAGCAAGACTTAAGTCTATTTAAATGGTAGTGGATGAGAATTTTTTCTCGTGTAGTTCATTTTGAACTCATTACTTTTCGAATGTGGTCCTTTTCAAATGAACTTTAATATCATGAAAGATAAGCGGGATGTGCATAAATTGTACAGTATGTTGGTTCAAGAGAAAACCAGACTTAAAAATCAAGGAAATCACTTCATTCATTATGTGAATAATCAAGTAGTTGGAAAGAAAGTTTATAAGAAACATGGAAAGGGTAAAGGACCATTAAAGATTATAGAGCCCTTTACAAAAATCTAGAAGAAAAATGACAAATGTCATTTATGTGGGAAGTCTAGACATTTGCAGAAGGATTGGTTAAAACGTAAAAGCTTGGTTCAAAAGGAAAGGTGAGCATAATGCTCATGTATATTTTGAATCAAATTTAACTAAAGTTCCCTATAATACTTGTTGGATCGATTCTGGATGTATCCCTCATGTTTCTAATATGATGTAGAGATTTATTTCAATACGAACCACAAACCCAAATGCAAAGTTTTTCTTCATGGGGAATAGAGAAAAAATTTCAATGGAATATGTCGGGACTTATCGTTTAATCCTTGACACTAAATTTTATTTAGACTTGTTGGATACTTTTTATGTACCTAGTATTTTTAGGAATTTAATTTCCTTGTCTAAACTTCATGTTGTCAAATACTCTTTTATGTTTGGAAATGGTTGTTTCAGTTTGTATAAATGTACTTGAATCACTGGGTCTGGTTTTTGATAGTTTATATAAATTGAATGTTGATAATTTGTATGCTGAAACTCTTATAACATTACATCATAGTGTTGGCAGTAAATGTTGTTTAGTGGATGAATGTTATGCTTACTTGTGGGATAAGCGTTTGGGACATATTTCCAAAGAAAGGATGGAAAGATTAGTAAAGAATGAAATTCTTTCGAATTTTGATTTTACTGATCTAAATGTATGTGTGGATTGTATTAAAGGCAAATAAACAAAACACACAAAGAAATGAGCCACAAGAAGTACTCAGCTTCTTGAAATTATACACACCGATATGTGAACCTTTTGAGTAAATTCTTTCAATAAAGAGAAGTACTTTATCATTTTTATTGGTGAGTGTTGCAACCATGTTGACGACGAACGATGATCCAAAAAAAAAAAATGAAAAGATAACGAAAAGAAAGAGATGGAGTCGCCACCATAGTTTATTATGGAAAACTATGGAAAAACCAAGAAAAGGGAAAAAGAAATTATCTGCGAACCATAGATGAGTTCGGGAGTCGATTACGTGTGGAGAAGGTATTAGTACCCCACAACGCCTGTCCTAAGGCAGTACCTTTAATCAAATGAGAAAAATCAAATGTGGCTTATTAAATGTTTATTTTTCCCAAAAATAAAAATAAAATACAAACAAGAACAGAAATAATAATTTTTAAATTAAAGGACTCGACAAGACTGACCTTGCTCCTACGTATCAACATCCATAATGGATGAAGAATCAGGGAATACGTAGTTCTAACTATGTGATTGGGTAATTTTGAAATTGATTTTATGATTTTTTTTAATATTTTTCTATTTTTTAAGAACGAGGGGTATTTTAATCATTTTCTAATTTTAGCGAGAAATGAGAAGAGAGAGATAATCAAAAGGAGGGCAGCGAACGTACCAATGCTCCATGCATAGTGCCAGCGAACGTGGCTTGCATGGGGTTAACGCTCACGTAATGTTACTTTGACTCGCTAAAGTTCTCAGTGTATGAAAAGGTAGCAACATACGTTTTTTTCCCTACATTGAGAGCTTAAACAACCAAAGCTTTATGAGAGAGAGGTTTAGTCTTAACCACGGAATTTTGAACCCTAAAGAGGCAGCGTGTGTGCCAAGGATTATCACTTTAGTGGATCAACTGTATCTGGCTCAGGCAAAGTGGGTGTGCACATGTTGGTTTACTCTAAATGCAAGCTCTGAGCAAGATTAAATGCATCCTTTGGGTAGCGTTCGTGTCACTAGGAGGTTCATCTGACTCAAAATAGCATCAAGAAGCAAAACCAAGGATTTTGGGGACTTAGAATTTTCATGGTTGGGTTGTAAAAAATGGTGAACAAGCAACTTTGGATCAATCTTTGAGTGGTTAAATGGTTATGTGAATGAGCAGGTTGTATATGTATTTGAAAAGCATAATGAGATCTTTCCAATGGTTACTTACACAACCCCTATAAGTTAAAGGATTAGGAGAACAAACCCCATGAAGTTGGTCCAGTGACCAACTTTCGCATCCAACACTTAGTCTCCAGAATTTAGTGCTGGGACCCCCATTTTCGGGCTCAATTTTGAAGGTGTTAATGGTTTCATAAATGACCTTTCGATATACTGTTGTAAATAGCTTGAATAGTTCTTTCCAACGCATACCTATACAGCTCATGAAGGTTCAAGGATGGAGAGAACAAGCCTTCAAAAGTTGGTCCACTGACTAACTTTGAACCCAGCCTACACTTAGTTTTTGGAATTTCCATAAACCAGTTTTGAGACCCGATTTTCAGGGTCGATTTTGAAGGTTTAAATGGATTCATAAATGTACTTGCCATATATCATTGTAAAGAGCTCCAGGAGCTCTTTCCAACGTCTACTCACACAGCTCCTACAAGTTCAAGAATTGCAAGAATGCACGCTCCAAAGTTGGTTCAGTGACCAACTTGAACACTTCCTACACTAGGCAACTAGAACCAGTGGCGAAAACCGATTTTTGGGCCAACTTTGAGGGATATAAAGCTATCATAAATGATGAAGTTATATACCACTATAAAGAACTCCATGAGCTCTTTCCAAAGCTTACCCACACAACCATTAAAACTTCAAGGATCTCGAGAACGAGATCCTCAAAGTTGGTCCAGTGACCATCTTTGTCATTTATGTCCCAGGCAGTAGAGAATACAGTAAATCTGTGATTGAACCCAAAATTTGGGGCCAGATTCGGAACACCTAGGGTTATCATAAACGATCATGTAATATACCGTTGAAAATAGCTCTGAGAGTTTTTTCTAAAACACTCAACCACACTCAAAGGTTCACTGATTACTCACAAAACTGCTTTAAACTGAGGATATAGGACAAAGTTGAGCAGACCACGTGCTCGAAAAAGTGCCTCAAACAATTTCTGAGTTTTAAGAACTGAAATGGTACATTTTAGCTCACTGTATTCATTTATTATGCTTCAAAACCAGATCTACAAGTCCTACTCTACCTTTAAAAAAACTCATGCAAACATAGTACCACAATTCAACCTCTCTCTCATGTATCATGTTCAAAGTTTCATGCACACCACACTTTTATTTATTTTGCATATCAAAGCTCAATATAATGACTTAGTTAAGCTCCTACAAGGTGCAGCAAGCGAATCCAAGCATTATACACGTAAAACCGAAGCTAAAACATGCAACTAAGATCTCACCAGAGCGATTTCCCGGCGAGATTTCAACGAGCTTGAACCACCGGTCCAGAGGTCGGAAAAGGTTCCTCACTTCATTCTCATACTCATGCAATAATTCAAAGGCAAAGATATGTAGCATACATGGAGAACGAAGCAACGCAAGAGCTCGCCAGTGCAACTTCGAGGTAGGAGATGACCGACGAGCCTCTGGTGATGCAAAACGGAGGTGTTATAGTCAAAGATAGACCACAAATGTTATGGAAATGAAATAAGGATGAAGATACACACCTCTTGAAGCGAAGAAGATGAGCTTTAGTGAAGGTCCAACTTGAACTCCGGCAAAGCAAGCATTTCCCGGCAAGGAAGGTTTGTTGCATTTTAACTTCTCCCTTCTCTCTCCGAATGCTCTCTTTCACTCTCTAATGCTCCAAGAATATTTTGGTGCCAAAACCGAAATGAAAAAATCCCCCCATAAAATAAACTGTGATTTTCCTTTTATAAAAAAATTTGACAATTCCATTCTCCCTGCTCACACCTCTCACACTTACAATTTGTTATTACGTAATCATCACCTTTTTTCAAATCCCTCCTTGACCTCAAAAACGTTGCCCATGCCAACATGAAAATGAACCATCCTTATTCCATGCCTGCCACCTTTTTATTTTTGTTTTATTTCTTTTTTTCTTTTTCTAATATTCTTATTATCAATTAATTAAATTAATTTTTTTATATTTTAATCATATTTTTTAATTTTAAGTTTAATTACTTTTTAATTCTTTTTTTAAAAACAAAATGAATATAAATAAATTAAATTTTTCATTTTCATCCAGAAA
>Ga0209700_106408_pt1 | contig 18288 bp, 7 predicted proteins | sample SiratroredBW_FD_187528 | JGI IMG/M metagenome (GOLD analysis project Ga0209700, IMG submission 187528) | Root nodule microbial communities of legume samples collected from California, USA - Siratro red BW (SPAdes) (version 2) | ecosystem: Host-associated > Plants > Roots > Nodule | place: USA...
CAAATATATCAAACTCCCATATATATATATATATATATATATATATATAGGAACAAAGATTGGACTATATAGTTTTAGAAGAAAGGTGAATGAGACATGTCATTGTCCATCAATTTGTCACTGTATTTATTATTTTAGGCATTGCCCCCACTTATCAGATATTAAATCACTTTCTAAAGGAAAAATCCAACTGTTTTTTTTTTGTTAATTACGGGTTACTATTTAGACACTACCCTCACAAAACCATCATCCAGGAAAAGCTAATCCTTTCTTAACCCCAGAAATGGCAATGCAAAGGTCAATAAATAAATTGGACGCACCTTCAATTATGAGCACCCAATGTTTTGTCATGAGTCTTTATATCTTTCAACAACGTCTCTACGTTAATATGTGAAAATGACGACGGAGAAATAAATATTAGTTGTTTCTAAATTGATATATTTTTCGTATTTGTAATCCTAAAAATGTACACAATGACTAGGTTCTTTTTTGTCGTACAATGTATTGACAATATATATGTACCGAAAGTGATATGAGATATCTATCTAATATATACAGAATGCTTTAATATTTTTCAATTACATAATAATAAATAATTCACTTACTAATGAGATAATTAAATAAAGATAAATTGGATATTCTATAAAGTTTACTAAATAATATAAAAAATAATATTATATATTTATTATCTTATTTATTTGGGAGAGTACTTTTATACGTATATTCACATTCAAATTCAAACATTAATAAAAGAATATATTCAAATAAATAAAAAAGAAAAAGAACATTTAGGTCTTTCGAAAGTCATATCGGTTCTTATAAAGAACATTTAATATCTATTATAGAACTGTGTAAAATTTTTCAAAAACATCACATGCTATCCACTCGAAATATGATAAACAACAAATGACAATAACTTAAAAAAACACAAAAGTGTTGGAGTTAGTGAAGACCTTCCAAAAAGTGTTGATTTGGGATAGTTCTTACTTGGATTAGGTCTCTCATACATTAGTAAGTGTCAATCTATCAATTGTTGCTCTTACTCAAATTTAAGTGAAAATATCATTTTAAAAAATGTTTTAGAAAAATAAGTGCTCCAGACCAAAATTTAACATATTAAATTTCAAAATCAACCTGTTAAATTTTTGACAATTTTGCGCGTTTTTAAAGCCCAACAACACGCGTTTTGGGATACTTCTTCAATTTGAATTAGGTTTTCACTGATTTTCAAAAGATTTAAAGAGAGTTTCATGGAGAGAAAACCCACTGTGAGAATGAATCACATTGTTTTCAAAACTCATCATGATTTCTCACATTTGAAGAAGAGCAAAGCTTGGGATTGATTGATTTGGTGTGGCAACTGCATTCTTGTGAAGATAAGTGTTCTTCCTTGGTGTCTTTTGTTGTGATTAGCTGCTGCATACGTGAATTTTCATATTGTATTGTGCTCTTGATTAATTTCTTGGTTGGGTAGTGCTTAATAGGTGTGTTTAAGCATTGAAATTGAGGAAAACTTGTAATTGAATTGTTGTATTGTGTTGTTTGCATTCAAATTTGCAGTGGTGTACTGCATTTTCACTATGAGTGTGCATATTGTGCGGTAGAGGCTGCACAAGGGGGTAGAAGACGTTCTTGTAGGGTTCAAGAAGGGGTCTTCAGAGTGATTTGATTGTAAACATTTGTTGAATTAGTGAAAATCCTTGCAAGGATTGCAAGAGACTAGACGTAGCCCAAGTGGTTGGGTGAACCAATATAAAAACAACTGTGTGATCTTCTTGTTCCCTTATCTTTTTAATTTTCGTACTGCATTTGTGTCGATTTCAATTCTGCTACCAGGAACAACATGTTAAAACTGAAGAACAACCTGTTGAATTTTGGACAAATTCTAAATACTTAGTTTGGTTGTGTTTTTAATTGGCTAAACTCAATTTTAAGGTGTTGAAAATCTGTACCTTATTGCAGCTTATTAATCTTGGCTTATTAGCTATATTGTTTTGTGTTTTTGAGCTCATTGGATCTGTTTTTGGATTGTAACTTGTATACAGATTTGGTGCACTGCAGTTTGATACTATTAAACTGGTTTTTCTAAATTTTGATAATTCCTTGGATTGAAATCTATGTCTAGGATTAAAGAATTAATTCAGTGATCACACATTTCAGTTGCTTGATTTGTAATTGGGTAATTAGATCTATTATAATACTGATTTTACTGCTGGAAATTCAAAATTGATTTGTTGTAGTTTGATATTGTTGTAACAATTTTTTTGGGCTGATTACTGTCACTGGAATTTAAATTGAAATTCTTAATTGTGTTGAGTTTTCCAAGCTATATTGCATCTTAACAAATTTGTATTGGATATTCACTTTCTATAATATAGTGAGAGTTGCTCAGTACACTAATTTGATTGAACATTGCTTGTGCCTATTGATCTGAGGTGTTTTTGATTTTTGCAAAATTCATTTTAATCAAATATGGCTTATAAAAATTGCTTCAATATTGTGATTTCAACTTGTTGAAATCTGCTTTTAACGTGATAAAATTCCGATATTGGTTGAAAATTAACTAAGTGCTGGAAAGGATTTTCAACAGATTGCTTTTAAATTCAACCTGTTAAAAATGTGTTTACAGGACTACCAGAAAAATTTTAACCAGTTGATTTTTAACAAATTGTTTTTCACACAGTTTATACACTTAATAGATTTTCAACCTGCTGTTTGTGAAATTAACATGTTGTTTTTGTGTAGCTCTCTCATTGTAATCATAGTTTCATAAAAGCTCTCATTTAAACTTTCAAGTTTTCAAAAAGTATAAATTGTTCAATTCACGCCCCCTCTTGAACATTGGCCATCTTATTTTTCAACAAAAAAAATTGTATTAGTGAAACTACTTTTTTGGTTGAACTTTGAAAGAAACTTGAAAAACCTCTAAAGAAGGAATGTTGTAGAGATAGAACTTTTATGCATCGAGAATGCTTAGATGTAGAAGGAGCTGGAGGAAAGCCAAAACACACCATATCAGCCAAGTCTTGAGCATAGTAAAAAAGTTTGAGAGGCCCCAAGTTTTTCACATCTTTTATCACAAATGTCAAAGGACACATAGCTAATAATAGCCAAAAGCTTGAAACATAGTACCATATCTTCATAGGTGTCACAACATCATTCTGACACCTTTTTGTAGATGACATCATTGAAACTCCACTCTCATCAAGTTGGAAGAGCCTCACTATAGATAGATACCATGACAACGTTAATCCCAATGGTCACATTAGTGTAAGTCACCCAAATCAACCTCTACGCAATAGATGACACAATCTTTTACCATGTACTTCGAACTTCACTTAAAGGAGCATCCTTAAGTTGGTTTACCCGCTTACCAATTCACTTGATTGATTGTTTCGACATGTTCGACACACAACTTACAACTAACTGACCATACAACTTGATGCGTATCACAATAGTCAATATAAGATAAGTTAGAATCCGCCTTCATAAGACATTAAACAAGGTCACATTGAAATTCAAAACCTAAACTCAAAAGTAGCATGGTATCACTCGGTAATGACATTCAAACTTAGACCATTTACAAACAGTTTGACCTAAAAGTTACTGTAGACTTAGATAAGTTGAGATGTAGGGCGACAAACTTTTTGTAGATAGAAGAGTCAAAGGATTTTCATAATGAAGTTAGAGCTTAATCACCCCAAAGAAGAAAATGTATGATGAAGAAGTTTCCAAAAGGCCTCAAGCACTGCAAAACCAGGGATACACATGGATCCCACTTTATCCATTACACCTCCTCAACACAAAGAGAGCAAGGATTCTAGAGGAAGCCTCTAATGCCAAGTTAATCACGCCCCTTTAAGAAAGTACTCACTATAGGGACAATTGGCTCCAAAAGGGGGTGGGAGTTGAATGAAGTCTTAAGACTATTTGTAGTGGAAAAACAACAGACCTTCTAAAGTTCGTCTAGTTAAACAAGCAAGACTTCTTAGTAACAGTAGAGAAAGAATAACACAAAGATTTTTATTGGTTTACCCAAAACCTAGGCTACATCCAATCTCCTCAAGCAAACTTCTCAAGAGATTATACTAATTACACGGAGTATACTAGCCTCTTTAGGTTACAACAAGTACACCAACCTCTCAAGGTTATCTTTCTCAATCTCGCCTTGAAACTGAGAACTCTAGAAAAAATAAGGAAAATACTCTCAAAGAGAGTACAAGTGTATAACTTTACAAGTGAAGAATTTACAATTGTTTGCTCACAACCCAAAGATGGACGTTTAAAAGTTGATAGAACTATGAGAACTCTTATAACTCTATATCTTTCTGAAAGCAAAAATGACTAAAAGAGCTTATAGTAGATTTGTTGTTCTTCTTCGTCTTTGATAATCTTATATAAATCATGAAAAAGGTCATTGATGCTCTAAGCAACAAGACATGATCCCGTGCAAAAATATTCTTTGCATCCATTCATCTTTATTGCTATAAACAATTTAAAAGAAAACTTGATCTTAATTTTTTATTTTTTCATTTAAACTAAGAAAGGAAATAATTCAAATGCTTGAAATATTTACCATTTAATTTCAAATATATTTTAATAAATCAAGTTCTTTTATTTCCTTATAAAATTGTTTTTATATCATTGGTCATTTGTGATTTTATGAGACGAGTTTGAAAAGCGAATATATTTTAAAATGTAAAATATCTTTTAAACATTTCAATTTCAATTGATTAAAGATTGTATCCATATTTAAAGAAAAACATAGATTACATTATATTGTCTAACATGGTCTTCTTATATTATCTGCAACTATATAAAACACTTGATAAAATGTTCAGATGATTAACAATCACTCATAAATATATAGAAATACTTAGAATGTTTGGTTATCATCAAAACCTTTACATAAGGTTTACATGTCATCAGACGTTTAGAGAGATATAAACCATTTATAGGGTCTTAGATTGTTTAGGTCTCAACACTCACACCCTTAAATGCAGACCATAGTAAACATTGTCGCTGTCTTTGAAATTATGGGCATGTCACTAAAGAGTGCACAACCTTTGAAGACAAGATTGAGAAACCTATGCAAGCCATCAATTTGTTTCATTTCATAAGAAGATATGATAAGGACAAAGGTTGTCATCCAAAGAGAGAAAATGTACACAAAAGATATGATAAGAGTAAAGATCTTCCCAACTAATAGAGGAAGACACAAATAGAGGATGTGATCCACCCATACACAATGTTATCAACACTATAATAGGAAGTTTCATGGATGGGAAAACCTATAGATAGACACACTAAAGACACTTCATTGTCCAATCAATGACTGTCAATATCAACAAAAACATGTAACTGATTACTTTCACCAATATCGACTTTCAAGCCATTGAATTTGAGCAAGATGACCCTTTAGTGATCATAATTGAAGTGACCAACTTTGAGGTGATGAATACCCTAATGAACTCGGGCAGCTCAATGGACATTTTATATTGCAAGAACGTTCATGTTAAAGCTAGATGATATAATCATAGAAAAATATGATCTAATATCTTATCTCAATCATTTATACTATGATAGTCTAGTCTTCATAAAAAAAGAAAATCAAGATGACCCATGGTTTTGATCATAAAAAGTAATGTTTGATTTTGGTGAACTAATATATACGCCTCTAAATATGTTCATAAAAAAATCTACAAGATCATCTCTCTACAAGGATCAAACTATACTATGTCATCATATCAACTTATTTTCATGAGTTTTGGATGGTGTTCTCATAACAAGAACATAATACTCAATTTTATCGTACCAGTTTACGAAACCGTTAGAGTGTTGACTCATGCATTCTGATAAAGGCTTTGACATAGCATACCAACCTTTTGTTGTTACAAGCTTAAAATAGTATTGTTCGAATAAGGAAAGTATGTTCAAAACTAAAGGTACTGTGAAGAACAAAAAGTTAAGTATAATAGAAATCTCAATAGCAAAATGGTTACCAAATCCTACTACAACTCTCACTTGAAACATAAGATAAACAAGGAACTCATAATGATATTATTCAAGACGTCTATAAATAGTAGGTTTACCATGCATAACTAACTAACACTACAAGAGAAAGGTAGTTTAGAGACAAATTTTTAGCTATCAAATGAAATGGTTACTAATTGTGACCAAAATAGTTACCAAATTAGATTTTAGTTGCTAAATAACTATAAAATAGAAGGAATGATTGAATTTAGTGACCAATTAAGTCATATAATTGGTATCTAACATTAGCTACCAAGGTTTTAGTGACCTATACTATTAGATTCTAAATTAGTCTGAGACTAATTTAGAATCTAATAGTATAGGTCACTAAAACCTTGGTAGCTAATGTTAGATACCAATTATATGACTTAATTGGTCACTAAATTCAATCATTCCTTCTATTTTATAGTTATTTAGCAACCAAAATTTGATTTGGTGACTATTTTGGTCACAATTAGCAACCATTTCATTTGGTAGCTAAATATTGGTCTCTAAATAGTTTTTTTCTTGTAGTGTAATGGCTCTACGTGAAATATCAATATATTATGCATACACTCTTATTAAAATATGTCTAAGTGCAATATCATATAAATTCCTTATAAAATGGTAAAAAAATGTTTTTTCTTTGTAAAACCCTCACTTTATGAAGTATTTCTCTTGCAAGGGGTTCTTATATGTATATCATCTCTTCAAAAAGTTATCTTTGTAATGTTACTAGTATCTTACCCGTGCAACACAAGGGATTTAATTGGGGCCACATTTAAGTTGGAATGTGAAGATGTTTTGGCAAAAGTTAAATGGAAATTAGACCCACATTTATATGGAAACTTGATATTGATACAACACTTAAATAAGGCAGATGCAAGCGTGGCCTATAGGTGTATAGAAACTTGATATTGGCATGGCCAAGGTGTAGCTTGGAGGGCCAAGGTGTTGCTTGAAGTGCCGAGGTATGGCTTGGAGTGCCGAGATGTAGCTTGGACTGCCGAGGTGTAGCTTGGAGTGCTGAGGTGCTTATGATGTACTGTGTTGTTCTGTATATTTTCTTTCCTGTATTTGTATTGTCTATTCTTTTTAATTAACACAATTTTAAATCACCTTTTAATTGAGTTTTAATCCCATTAAATTCTAATATCCTTTAGTCAATATTGATTTATAAAGGGTGGGCAGATTCAAATTGAGAAACTGCAGCATCCGACAATAATGAAATAATTTTTCTGTATAAATTAAAATAATTTTGTACTTATAGAAGATATTATTGAAATGGATATAAAATATAAAAAAGGATTGATTAATCATTTATTAGACTGTTTAATACTTCAAATATTCCATCAAATTAAAGTAAGTTCTTTTATATTTCAAATTTATCATTAGTATGTCTATTACATTTTTATATTTATAAACTATTAATAATTATATTTTTTTATTTATTTATAGAATCAAAATGTTTAAAGACGATACTATTTATAGTTATTTTTGACATACTTATTTGATTTAGATTTTTTTAAAGTACAAATAGCTTTCATGTATAAAATGTTTGAAATCACCGTGAGATATTTATTATGTTTTTTTTGTCATTTAAATTGTAATTAATACTTTTAATATTTATATTTGTTGTTTATTTATTTTTATTTATATTTTTTTAATATTTTAAAATAATTTATCTATTTATTATGGCATGATAGAATGTGATAATTACACATTTTCCAAATATATGGATGAAGAGATTCAGTTGTTTTGAATGCTCCAAAATAAGAGGTAGTCCCGACTTGTATTAAAACTTAAAATGCTGACGTACAGAGCCAGCCGAGGTGTGAAGTGTTGCAGACATATAGAATGCTGAGGTGTGAAGTGCTGATGTGTGGGGTGCCAATGTGTGGCTTGGTTTTAAATGACTTTTAATTGAGTTTTAATCTCATTAAATTCTAATGACTTCCCATTAACTCTGATTTTTTTTCCAGAAACTGCAGGAGCTGAAATAGAAATAGGCATATCTTTTAAATTGTTTTTTTTATTTTACTTGTCTAGAAGTAAAATATCAAAGGTAATTGAAATTTTATCGAAATAGAAAAAGAAACCAAAAGATTAAAGAACTTAAAATTTAATTATTTAATTTTGTTTTTAATGATTCTTATTCTAAAAATGTGACACTTCCTTATGCATGATTATTATTATTTATATAAAAATAACTATAAAAGATAAGAAAATAATGAAATAATTTTTCTGTATAAACTAAAATAATTTTGTACTTATAAAAGATATTGTTGAAATGGATATCAAATATAAAAAAATGATTGATTTATAATTTATTATAGTGTTTAATACTTCAAATATTTCATCAAATCAGAGTAAGTTCTTTTATATTTTAAATTTGTCATTAATATTTCTATTACATTTTTGTATTTATAAAATATTAATAATTATATTTTTTTATTTATTTGTAGAATCAAAATATTTGAAGACAATATTATCTATAGTTATTTTTGACATACTTATTTGATTTAGATTTTTTTAAAGTAGAAATACGTTTCATGTATATAACGTTTGAAATCACAGTGAAATATTCATTATGTTTTTTTGTCATTTAAATTGTAATTAATATTTTATATTTTAATATGTATATTTGATGTTTATTTATTTTTATTTATATTTTTTTAACATTTTAAAATAATTTATCTATTTATTATGACATGGAAGAATGTGATAATTAGGCATTTTCTAAATATATGGATGAAGAGATTAGTTGCCTTGAATGCTCCAAAATAATAGGTGGTCCCTACTTGTATTCAATCTTAAAAGTACCAACCTATTGAGTGCTGTGAGGTGAGAAGTGTTGCCGAGGTATAGAGGAGAGAGAGCCGATCGTGTGAAGTGTCAGACGTATAAAGTGCCAAGGTGTGGCTTGGTTTTTAATTGAGTTTTGATTCATTAAATTCTAATGACTTCACATTAACTCTATTTTTTTTCTATCAGTTAAAACCTAATAAAGTGAATGAATATAGCTGAAAGGATGACCAGATTCAGAAACTTAGGAAATCATATTTTTTAAATTTGTTTTTTTTTCATTTTAATTATCTAGTAGTAAAATATCAAAGGTAATTGAAATTTTATTGAAATAGAAAAGGAAACCAAAAGATTAAAGAACTTAAAATTTAATTATTTAATTTTTGTTTGTAACGATTCTTATTCTAAAAATGTGACACTTCCTTATGCATGATTATTATTATTTATATAAAAATAACTATAAAAGATAAGAAAATAATGAAATAATTTTTCTGTATAAACTAAAATAATTTTGTACTAATAGAAGATATTATTGAAATGGATGTAATATATAAAAAACAATTGATTTATAATTTATTAGAGTGTTTAATACTTCAAATATTCCATCAAATTAGTTCTTTTATATTTCAAATTTGTCATTAATATGTCTATTACATTTTTATATTTATAAACTATTCATAATTATATTTTTTTATTTATTTGTAGAATCAAAATGTTTGAAGACCACACTATCTATAGTTATTTTTAACATACTTATTTGATTTAGATTTTTTTTAAGGTAAAAACATGTTTCATTTTATAATGTTTGAAATCACCGTGAAATATTTATTATATTTTTTTGTCAGTTAAATTGTAATTAATATTTTATATTTTAATATTTATATTTGATGTTTATTTATTTTCATTTATATTTTTTTAACATTTTAAAATAATTTATCTATTTATTATGGCATGAAAGAATGTGATAATTAAGCATTTTCTAAATATGTGGATGAAGAGATTGCCTTGAATGCTCCAAAATAATAGGTGGTTCCCACTTGTATTCAAATTTAAAGTGCTGACGTATAGAGTGCCCGATGTGAAGTGTTGGCCACGTATAGAGTGCGAGGTGTGAAGTGCTGACATGTGGAGTGCCCACATGCGTGTGGCTTGGTTTTAAATGACTTTTAATTGAGTTTTAATCTCATTAAATTCTAATGACTTCACATTAACTCTGATTTTTTTTTCTGTCAGTTAAAACCTAATAAAGTGAATGAATATAGCAGAAAGTGAATGAATATAACAGAAAGGATGACCAGATTTAGAAACTTAGGAAATCATACTTTTAAAATTCGTTATTTATTTTAAATATCTACAAGTAAAATATCAAAGGTAATTTAAATTTTATCAAAATAGAAAAAAGAAACCAAAAGATTAAAGAACTTAAAATTTAATTATTTAATTTCTGTTTGTAATGATTCTTATTCTAAAAATGTGACACTTCCTTATGCATGATTATTATTATTTATATAAAAGTAACTATAAAAGATAAGAAAATAATGAAATAATTTTTCTGTATAAACTAAAATAATTTTGTACTCATAGAAGATATTATTGGAATGGATATATATATATAAAAGACAATTGATTTATAATTTATTAGAGTGTTTAATACTTCAAATATTCCATCAAATCAGAGTAAGTTCTTTTATATTTCAAATTTGTCATTAATATGTCTATTACATTTTTATATTTATAAACTATTAATAATTATATTTTTTTATTTATTTGTAGAATCAAAATATTTGAAGACCCTATAGTTATTTTTAACATATTTGATTTAGATTTTTTTTAAGGTAAAAACACATTTCATTTTATAATGTTTGAAATCACCGTGAAATATTTATTTTATTTTTTTGTCAGTTAAATTGTAATTAATATTTTATATTTTAATATTTATATTTGATGTTTATTTATTTTCATTTATATTTTTTTAACATTTTTAAAATAATTTATCTATTTATTATGGCATGAAAGAATGTGATAATTAGGCATTTTCTAAATATATGGATGAAGAGATTTAGTTGCCTTGAATGCTCCAAAATAATAGGTGGTCCCCACTTGTATTCAAATTTAAAGTGTGTGACGTATAGAGTGCTCCAGGTGAGAAGAAGTGAGAAGTGCTGCGTGACGAATAGAGTGTCTGTGTGAAGTGCCGAGATGTGGAGTGCCCACGTGTGGCTTGGTTTTAATTGACTTTTAATTGAGTTTTAAATTCTAATGACTTCAAATTAACTCTGATTTTTTTTGTCTGTTAGTTAAAACCTAATAAAGTGAATGAATATAGCAGTAAGGATGACCAGATTCAGAAACTTAGGAAATCATATTTTTTGAATTCATTTTTTTTATTTTAATTATCTAGAAGTAAAATATCAAAGGTAATTGAAATTTTATGAAAATAGAAAAAGAAACCAAAAGATTAAAAAACTTAAAATTTAATTATTTAGTTTTTGTTTATAATGATTCTTATTCTAAAAATGTGACACTTCCTTATGCATGATTATTATTATTTATATAAAAATAACTATAGAAGATAAGATAATAATAAAATAATTTTTCTGTATAAACTAAAATAATTTTGTACTTATAGAAGATATTATTGAAATGGATATAAAATATAAAAAACGGTTGCCTTATCATTTATTATAGTGTTCAATACTTCAAATATTCTATCAAATCAAATTAAGTTCTTTTATATTTCAAATTTATCATTAATATGTCTATAACATTTTTATATTTATAAACTATTAATAATTATAATTTTTTTTATTTATTTGTAGAATCAAAATATTTGAAGACCATACTGTCTATAGTTATTTTTAACATACTTATTTGATTTAGATTTTTTTAAAGTAAAAATACGTTTCATTTTATGATGCTTGAAATCACCGTGAAATATTTATTATATTTTTTGTCATTTAAATTGTAATTAATATTTTATATTTTAATATTTATATTTGATGTTTATTTATTTTTATTTATATTTTTTTAACATTTAAAATAATTTATCTATTTTATGGCATGAAAGAATGTGATAATTAGGCATTTTCTAAATATATGGATGAAGAGATTCAGTTGCCTTGAATGCTTGAAAACAATAGGTGGTCCCCACTTGTATTCAAATTTAAAGTGCCGACCACGTATAAAGTGCTCGAGGTGAGAAGTGCTGCCCACGTATAAAGTGGGTGTGAAGTGTCTACGTGTGGAGTGCTGAAGTGTGGCTTGGTTTTAAATTACTTTTAATTGAGTTTTAATCCCATTAAATTCTAATGACTTCAAATTAACTCTGATTTTTTTGTCTGTCAGTTAAAACCTAATAAAGTAAATGAATATAGCAGAAAGGATGGTCAGATTCAAAAACTTAGGAAATCATATTTTTTAAATTCTTTTTTTTATTTTAATTATCTAGAAGTAAAATATCAAAGTAATTGAAATTTTATTGAAATAGAAAAAGAAACCAAAAGATTAAAGAACTTAAAATTTAATTATTTAATTTTTGTTTGTAATGATTCTTATTCTAAAAATGTGACACTTCCTTATGCATGATTATTATTATTTATATAAAAATAACTATAAAAGATAAGAAAATAATAAAATAATTTTTCTGTATAAACTAAAATAATTTTGTACTTATAGAAGATATTATTAAAATGGATATAAAATATAAAAAAACGATTGGTTTGTCATTTACTATAGTGTTTAATACTTCAAATATTCTATCAAATTAGAATAAGTTCTTTTATATTTCAAATTTATCATTAATATGTTTATAATACATTTTTATATTTATAAACTATTAATAATTTTATTTTATTTATTTATTTGTAGAATCAAAATATTTGAAGGCAATATTCAAAACGTGTGGAGTTCCGAGTACCGAAGTGTGAAGTGATAATTAATGCAAACTTAAATAGCCTTCCGCTGCAAACTTAAATTTTATATATATATATATATATATATATATATATATATATATATATATATATATAATATTCTTACATTGTTGGTTCAAAATTTCAAACATAATGTTCGTGTCACAATACAAATGGCCTACAATTGACTAAAACCCAAAATAGTTTGAATACTTGATGTCTCTATCATTACCCCTTGTACTGCTCTTATGGTGCTAAGAAATATTCTGCAGATAAAGAAAAGACATTAGTTTAATCTCTTAAAATAAATTTCAATGCTTTTAAACTCACATTATTTAGGAAATCTTAGTAATGAGGTCTTGTAAACTTCTCTTAGCAATGCTTAAACAATTTGAAAAATTTGATTAAGATATTTACCTCTAGATCATCAAGAAGTCTGAGAGGTGTACGGTCAACGCTAAGGAAGGTCCCTGGCAAATTCGTTATAGATTTCCAATGCCGAAAAATTCAAAACAAAGTCCCTTTCCATGTGCTGTGAAAAATCAAAATGTAATCAACATGGGGTTCAGATTTCTTTTACCTTTTCAATGTAGTATGTAGTTGAAAATATCCGCTACAACATACTCTGTTATACCACTCATGGTTTATGTTTTTTTCGCTGCTAGCTTGTCCATATACAAAAATGCTTGCTGATAAAATACTTAATCAAAGACCAAATGAGCCACTATATAAATTCAAGGAAGTTCATTCTTATGAAGGAAGAAAGGCAGATAAAGGGGGAAAAACTCACAGTTGATGCCCTTGAGAACTAAAAGAGCAACTTCCTTCGCTGCTTCTTCATAAACCTCCCTTGTGTGGCTGTCACTACTAAATACTCCATCTACAACAAAAAAGAAAAAATAAATCAAGATCGATCAAGAGTATGGTGATATAAGAGAAGTGAAAATGAAGAAAAGAGAAGAAATGTGCGTTTTGAATTTGGGCACTGAAGTTTGGTCATCCACAGAATGAGAGATTTTATAGACAAAGATAGAGGCGGGCATTTTGAATTTGGGCGATTTAAAATTTGAAATTTAAAATTTGAATGCACAAATGGAGACATGCGTGCACAAATGGAGACATGCGTGGTTGCCAGATGTCACATATTTGGCCTTCCACGATTTCATTGTTTTTTTTTGACACGTGTATTGCTTTCCTTTACAAGTAAGTTTTTGTTTTGATTTTTTTTTGTGAAATTTTAATAGAGAGACACGTGTTAAAATTTTTCGCTTGTGCTACCTACAAATGTTATAGTTATAGATAATAACTCTTCTGTTGTAAGTAAAAAGTGATTGTTAAAGAATACTTGAGAAAGTTAAAAATAACTTTGTGAAAAAAAATGTGTTCTTTATATTAAGGGAAGATAAAGGGAATAATTAAGAGTGACCTTGTGTACTCGTGTAAATCAAAAGTGGTAGTTAAATATTTTTTAAAAGAAAAGAGGGTTCGATTATATTTTTAAAACTTTTGAAATATTTTTGCAAAGTATCATGTGATGATACACGGTCAAATGATAGTTTTAATTCATAGGTGATTTGTCAAAAAGCTTTTCATAAGAGATTGTGTTTGATAAAGAACGTCAAACCCAACTTCAAGTTTGATAGATGTACTGTCTAAAAAGACCTTTTCAAAATTTGTTTGCAAATCTCTCCTTATAATATTAACTATATTTAAAAAAAGGATGTAATATAAAAAGATAAGAGATAAGAAGGACTTGCACTATGATTTTATACTAGTTCATCTATTAATGAAGACTATGTCTAGTTCTCAATCAATAGATTGAGTATCACTAGTCAGGCTACAACTACAATATACAAATGAGTATCATTTGGACCTTAGCCACTCTTGGCTAAAACTGAGTATTATTTGGACCTCAATCACTTATAGTTAAACACAAAGTATTATTTAGAAGGCATCCACTCCTAGCTAAGATTGAGTATTCTTTAGAACGTTGTCACTATTGGATACATCCCTTGGATTGGAGATTTGATGAAGCAATCCTATGAAGCTTTGGAAGATTTGATGAAGATTTGCTTTGGAGCTTTGGTTGGGGTAGAGTAGAGTGTGTTGTTTGCACTTGTTTAATGCCATTCTATCATTTTCATGGAAGGAACTTCCATTTACTCAAGTGAAAAACAGTTTTCAAAGCTTGTTTGGTTTAATTTTTTTACTACAGAACAAAAACAAACGATTGTTTCTGGAAAGCAGTAGACTATTTTGTGCTGAAGTAAAATCAACCTATTGTTTTTGAAAAACAACCGACTGATTTTACTTGACAACGCAATTTTTGCTATAAAACCATGTGCACTGCAGGTTTTTGAGAGAACCAAGGCATTTTCTGAGTTTGTGAAATGATTCTAACATTCACTTGAGAGCTCTTTGGAGAGAAACCTTCAAGACTTGAGAGGTTGATAAAGATTGCATCAAGATCACCCTTGAGTCTCATTCTTGAGTGGATTTTTGCTAGCATATGATTGGAAGGAGCATTCTGCAACTATTTTCATCACAGATAAGAGTTTCTTGTTGTCTTGAAATTAGTTTTGTTGTTGTTTTGTGCTCTTGATTGTTTGTAATTCGAATTTCATTAATTCTTGTGTTGCATTATACTTGAATGGGGTTTTTGAGTATAATCGGTGTTGTATTTTATTGTAATTTTGTTTTGGTGTAAGTTTGCATTGTACATTGTAGTAGAGTTCTGCATTTTATAGTAGGGTTCTGCATCTTGTGTGATAGGGTTATGCACAAGGGTTAGATCAATCTTGTAGGGTTCAAGATTGATTCTTTGTATTGTACTTGATTGTAAACTTTGCATTTTTAGTGAAATCTTTGCAAATTTTTGCAAAAGACTAGATGTAGCTCTTAAGGAAGAGTGAACCAATATAAAATTTCTTGTGTACTCTCTTTTATCTTTTTTCCATCTGATTTGTGTGCCTATTACACATCAAAATCAATTTTCTAGTATAAATAGCTAACTAAAATTGAGAAATAGTAGATTGTTTTTTCTAGACAACACTTAAAACTTGATTATGGCATTAAAAACAATCATCTGAAGTTGGATTTTAATCAACTATTTTGCTGGACTGCTTGTGTAATTGATCTTTAACATGTTTCTTGATTGAGAAATGGATTTTTAACAATTGAATCAGTTTGTAATCATCTAATAGCAATTGGATAACACAATGTTTTCCTAATCAATGTCTCAAAATTGTAAAATCTTTTTTCCAGTCAAATTTTAATCAACTATTTTTTACATTTAGCTTACTGTTTTTCCGGACAGAATACTTTTGAATATCTTTTCAATCTTTCTTCATCTAAAAATGATTTAGAAGAAGTTTAAAAGCTTCATCACTTTTAAATCTTGAAAACTGTCTCAGTTAAAAATTTTAATTGAATTAAATCTATTTTTAGCTGATTGATTTTATGTCAGAACAACTGAAATTTTTCTAAGTGCTGCTGTGTGAATTTTAATAAATTGATTTGCAATTTTAACCTGTTGTTTTTCTGTTTGCGCACTGCCAGAAAATTTCAAGTGACTATTTTGACATTTTAGCTAACTATTTTACAGGGCACATATAAAAATTCATTTTTAGCTTGCTATTTTGTGATTTTAATTGGTTGTTTTGCGCATATGTACATTGATCAATAAAAATTCCCATTCTTTACAATGAGTTATTAAAAAGGATTAATAGTTCAATTCACCCCTCTTGAACTTCAGCCTACATATTTTTCAACCATTGGTATCTAGAGCGAGTTCTTGAAAATTAATCAAGTTGATCCAAAATGGCTGAAAACAAAATTTCGTTTGTAGAGGGAGCCTCAATCAATAGGTCACCTGTGTTTCGTGGTTTGAACTATCAATTCTGAAAAAATAAAATGAGAAATTTTATTGAATTGATTGATCGTGGTGTATGGGATGTTATGGTCCTTTTGTGCCTCAAGTTTTTGTTGATAATCAGTTTGTTGATAAACCATGGTCTGATTGAACTGAAAGTGAGAGCAAGAAAGCTCAATATGATTCTATTGTAAAGAATATAATTACTTCATCGCTTAATCTTGATGAATTTTTCAGGATATCACAATGTGCATATGCAAAAGAAATGTGTGATACCTTAGAGGTCACGCATGAAGGTGGATCGTGTGATCATTGTGTCTGACTAATAGGGAGGATTGTATCTTACGAGCTTCAACGTACTTGTTGCATTTAATTAATACTCTTCTTCTTTACCCAATATCCTTGATAACTGACAATGCTTATCTCCCTAGGTAATATAATATTTTGCACAAATTTATGACAAGAGTGTTCATCATACATGAGAGATGATTGGGTCAGAATTGAAAAGCTCTTTGTATCATGAAGTTAGTGAAAAAAATAACTTTTAATTTTTTTTTTCAAGAAATCATTTGATATTAACTTTAGTTTGCACCTTTTGATAAACGAATGACAATGAGTATTTCTTGTATCTAAATAATAAAAGTGCATTTATTATTTTTTTATACTATAAATAAATTTTTTTAAATTGTTTTATACTATAAATAACTTTTTTAAATTGCTTTATACTATACATAACTTTTTTAATTTGTTTTATACTATAAATAACTGCATTTCCTTCTAGAATATTGTAACCGGGCGTTGAGCCAAAAAGACCAATTAAGAAAAAGTAGGATGAATTTGCAAAGACAAAACCTTTGCAATGATATATTTTATTTTATACAATAAATAGAGTTTCCGGAACTGAAATTTATTTATATTTTAATTCAATGTATTGTTTGTTTTTATATCATTAACACTTGGTAGCATCTCGAATGGTTGTTTTAAAAGGAATTAATAGTAACAGGACGAGGTTGATTTTATCCCATAGTTGAGCCACTTTTGTCAAATCTAGTGTGACCCCATGGTTTGTTCAGGAAAGCATAGTGCAATGGTGAAGGCTAATAGAGAGATACACGTGAACTAAGGTTATCAACCAGACACTGAAAAAACAGACCAACCATTCAATTGTCACACATTAAATTCACGGTGGATGATCATTGTACATCCTTCACAATTATGTTTTTGGAGGTGTCTTATTCTCAATCCCCCATCACATAATTCAGAAACTTCCTTGTATTTTCTGAAATAACTTTACCACCCCTTTTTCAGATTCTTTGATTCTCATTCAACTTTTCGAATTCACAGGGAAATCACACATTGTACCCTTTTGATAACCATATCCAAATTTCGGCTTCTTTATTAGTTTCAAACACCATCAGTGGACCACCATGCCCTGCTTTTTTTGTTAGTGTTTCTCACTCTCCTTTTTCCATACTTCTCTTTTTCTTCAGCAGAAAATGACAAGTGGGTTTGGAGTATCAATTAAGAAATTAAAAAATGGCACTAGTATTTTTCAACAATGATATTTAATGAGCTTTTCTCAGTATGCAGTATACAATGTGTGAAAAGTAAAATGTAAATCTTGCAATTGAGGTTGATTTTCAGAATTTTATGATTGAGGTTTTTTTTTTTTTTTTTTTTATCTTGGTT
>Ga0209700_106409_pt1 | contig 18288 bp, 9 predicted proteins | sample SiratroredBW_FD_187528 | JGI IMG/M metagenome (GOLD analysis project Ga0209700, IMG submission 187528) | Root nodule microbial communities of legume samples collected from California, USA - Siratro red BW (SPAdes) (version 2) | ecosystem: Host-associated > Plants > Roots > Nodule | place: USA...
TAACATATAAACTTGAAATATCACCAACATATAATATATATATATATATATATATATATATATATATATATATATATTTTGCCACATTGCTGCCAAAGTTATTTTAGGACTTTGAAGCTTGTTACTGACTTTGCTACATTGCTTCTGAAGTTGTTTTAGGACTTGTTTGAAATCAGGAGCGATGGGAGCCATAACAACTGGCATTCAACAAAGTTAACGCTAACCGTAACCAAATAAGTCAAATAAAGATTATACATACCAGGAAAATCCACCCATTGTTGGGAGAAAAATAAATGATGAGGATCTTTCAGGTGTATAACCTCCTCAACAACTGGTCTAAAACCTTGAAAACCTCAATGTCTCTGGAGGTCATTATCGACCTCGACCAACTATGATACCAGACAGCATTCCAGGTCTAATAAAAAGAGAACTTCAGTTTTGCCCCATCGTAAGAAACGTGATTACCTAAAGACTCCACTATGTATAGGGTGCAAAAAAACACATTCTTGGTTGGCCGACAAGTGACAACCAACTCACGGATCAGTTGGCCTCACACTACAATAATAAAGAAAAGCTTGGGGGAGGGCTTTAGTCACAACAAGTGAAAAGCTTGTAGTGAAGCCCATGAATTCGGTGTAACTAGGTAGAAGCAACATTTAAGACCTAGAGGACACCCATAGTGAACTCACCAAAAAGAAGACTGTGAAGAGGTACACATACATATAAAAGAACTCGTACGGAGCTTCTTCTCGGTCATCACATACATTATCAATGACATTGCACCTCTCCAACAAAATTATGCCCACCTTGCCATCCTTGTTAACCATTGGCACACTAGCTGCAAAAGATCCTATCATGAACGACCATCATTACTTAAAAAAGTACTCGGCCAACATATATTTACCCAGTCATAACTTGACTAAAGTGGAAGATCATTCTCGACCTGCTCAATGACCAGATCTGTTGCTGGGAGCATCATCCCGACATGTCCTAGTCCTAACCCCACTATAGCAATGAAAGGCTCACCGGAATCCTCCCACCCTAAGAAGCCGACACACTCAAAGAAGATATCACTAACCTGGAAAAAAAAACGAACACTATCCCTAGCCACTACTCCGATGAATGGTAAACAACATGTGGTCCAACACAAGGACCCACCCCTATTTATAGAATTTGAAAAGCAATATAACCAAAAAGACACATCCTTTCCCAACTGTCAGGTCTATCCACGTCTAACAGATATAACCATTTCACACAGATCATGAGATATGTCCCTTCAATACCCGAACCCATACTAAAAACCTTCTAGACTCTACGGAGAATCCCTCTGGAGCCTAAAGGCTAGGGAGATAGTCGAGACCATATCAGCACGCATCAAAGAATATTTGTAGAACTTTTCTAGCAAAAAAACTCTCACACAAAGCTTCCTGAGCCTAGAGAGCTAGTGTACAATACACGGCCGATATCATCTCAATCATGACAAGTTGACAAGATTTTATAACGATCTTGGGAATGTAATCCAACATATCTCGAGAACCTGATACAGCATTTGATTAAGAACCTATACTAATCCAGCCCATCCGTGCGAAGGCCCAACATAGTTCCATAAATAGGTTGATAAAGATTAGGTAGAGGCAAGTCTTTTCATTAGCATTCATCACTCAACTATCCAATGTTCGTTTTTGCAAGTACACAACCCCGCTCCGTACCAAAGAAGACCATCAGGCGAAGGAGAATATGTCGGAAGGATCAAGAACTACTAAGCAAGTGAAAGGACTCCTCGATTTATATACAACAAGACGTGCTTAGGTAGGGACCACTTGACATCACCTCCCAAGTAACAAAACACTCCGGTGTTTTCTATCCGAAACACATACCAATACCAAATAAATAACGCAACAACAATAGTCATATCCACTAGGTGAAATACCAGATAAATAGAAAAAATAAACAAACTACAAAAAGTTAAGCCAGCTTGCAAAGTGAATGCATTCCCAAATTCTAGTATCTGGGATCCACCCAACCGAAGGAAGTTGTTGCCAAGGCTAAAAAGTCAAAACCTTGGAAAGAAAATGAACAGAATTAACTAACCTGAATAAGGGGCAACAAGAAGGCCAAAGTTCTGTCAGGTTCAGATGGTGAACTCAGCAACACATTCTTCCCTTCCAAGATAGCAGGAATAACCACACACTGTATCTCACTGGGAATAAACTCCCCAATCTCCTTCATTACCTCAACAAGCTCTTCACTCACACCCAACTCCTTGAAACTTCTAACAACCATGGTGGCTTCATCATCATTCTGCACACCCTTTTGGGCCACCTTCTCAGTATAAGCATATGAACTTAATGGAACTGAAGTTGAACCCACTTGAGGGGTACCCTTTGAGTCTTTTGGGGACCCTTTGAGTTTTCTCTGCTTGAACTGTTCTAAAATCAGTGAATCCCTTCGGGACTTGGACGATGAAGTCTTTGGTTCTTCGATAGGAGGGGTTATGGAGGAGGAGGAAGTTGAGAATGTGATGCTACTTCGAAATAAAGAAGTGGGTGGTGTTGATTTCGCTAAAGGGTTGTGCTTTACCGGCGAGAGCAGAGAAATAGAGAGGCTAAAAAGCACTCTGGCTCTTCTTCTCATGGTTTCTCTCTTCTTCTCCTTTCTTTTTTGCTCTTCAAATATTAGAAAGATGGAGTGAGAATTAGGGGTTTTTCTTATTCTGCATAGGGTACAGTATGCTGGAATCCACGGTCACATAGGATCCTATAGATTTGGTAATTTTTTTGTGTGATGTTTGAATTTGACAATTTTATTTTTAATAAATAAAAAGTAATTTATTTTTTATTTAATAAATAAATAATTAAATAATTTTTCTTTTTATAAAACAATAGTTATATAATTTTTTTATATTAAAAAAGTATATATACATTTTAAATTGTATTATTTTTCCATTTCTTTTAATTAATTTCTTATAAAATTAAAAAATAATAAAATTATATATTTTTTAATATAGTAAAAATGTAAATACACGTATATGTAGCATGTGTTTTGGCTAATAAATTTAAGAAGTGAAGATTGTAAGATATTTTATTCGGACATGCTCATGTAACATGAAATCTAAACTTTAAAATCTTGTGTTTTAAATGATATTTGGGTTACAAAAAATTCTTAAGTTTTAAAAAATTAAAATGTAAATAAAAATTATTAAAATGTTGATTTTAAAAAACTCTTTATATTTTAAAAATATTTAAAAGTCTTAAAAAGTATGTGATACAATATAATCCACTTAAACTAAAATAAACTATTATAATTAATATTAAAAGCTTCATAATTATATTTTGCAAATATAATAAATTTATAGAGTTATTTGACAATAAAATTATTGATTTGAATTAATTATTTGAGTGAATTAGCAGTTAAATGAATGTATTAACTTAATTATATAAAATATAGAATAATAGGTACATAATTAATAAATAATGTTTATTGCGCTATTTTATTTTCAATAATTAATTATTCTAAGATCAAATTTTAAATTTTTCTCAATATTTTAAAATTTATTAAATAAAATTTAAATTAATAAAATAAGTGCTAAAGATATATTTTTATAATAATTGTAACTTGAATTTAATAATTATATGTAGGATATGTTTTTGTTAAATATAAATAATTTATTTAGGTATTGAATTATGATGAACTACATTGATAAGAAAAATTGAAAATGTATTGTAATAATTTTAATTTGGTCTAATGACATGTTTAAATTTTTTTTATAATCATTAAATTAATAAAGGATTAAATATAAATATTATATTAAAAATTGTTAATTTTAAGTATATATCCATTAAAATTATTTTGATATCATTGTGAACTAAAATTAAATGATATTTGAAGTGAATATATAATTAAATTAATTTATTAGCTTAATTATATAATATATGGAATAATATATACATATTTAAGAAATAATATACAATTAGTTATTGAACAAAATTATTAAGAAGTTTATTCAAAATAACTGTAATTTTAAAGGTTAATTGAGGGTATAAGATCTAAAATTAATTTCATATTACTGTTGTATTTGAAATGTCTATTAAAAAGAATCTAATATAAACAAGTTTGTTAGTTAGATTAGATCAATACTAAAAACAACAATGTCAAATGAGATTAAAAATAAAAAATAAATTATTAATGATAATTTTCTTAGTAACATAGTAACGAATCTCTTGTGACAAGTACCCAATTTCTATTTCCTTGTCACAATAATTAGAGGACTGTAAATTACGAATCATGTTCTTTAAGTGAATTTTTTTTAGACAAACAATACAAACTTGTTTATTTTTTTTATCAGAGAGCTTGTGAAAGTTATTTTTCCTTAAACCAAAGAGTAGATAATCTTTCGAATATCAAAAAGTGCTTTTATTTTAACAAACTTATGCGTAAGTCCACCACAAACAAACTTAATGGGTCGATGATATTCTAATTTGACAAAAATTTCCAGTATCCCATCAAATATGACGCTCACTTTATCACAGGAAAATACGAAATACTCTTATCTTTAATTTTCAAAAATGTTTTCCAAGAAATCTTCAGAAAGTATTTTTTTAAAATATAAAATTTACATTTTAAAAAATATTTTTCAAAATTATATTTTGGAAAACTTTTTCCAAAGTACAAATTTTATATTTCAGAAAATATTTTTTAAAATAATTTTGAAAAATGTTTTTCAAAATATAAAATTTTATATTCCAAAAAATACTTTCCGGAATGTATTTTCAAAAGGTATTTTCAATAACTTATTTTTATCATAAGGTACTTTTTAGAATTTTTGAAAAGTGATGGGTGCAGAAAGTTTTTGCCTTTTAATTTACTTTTTTTTTTTAATTTTGTGACCTGTTGTGCATACCATATTATGTCATGGATCACTGAACGTAATTTTTAGTTTAAGAAAAATTTTGGGACATTAAATAGTTCAAGGTGTTGTCGAAGTACAATTGAAGATTGAAGTTTCAATATTTCAATTCTATTATTGGGAGTTTGGGAGGAACTTGGTTGTTCTTGACATTATATCGAGAAAATATTTATGGTTAACAATATACAAATAGTTTGTTGTAAGGAAGCAATTGTCATAACTATTCTCATTTTAAAAGTCTTTTACAATCATTTGGATCATTTAGATTATAAGTACAAATTTGGTCATTTGTGTCAACGTGTAACAATGAGTTGGTCTAAAAGATGTTTTAAGATTACTCTTAAGCTTTCATGACCACCTCATATCCAATGTTTTTCTTAAAAAGATACTAAGTAAGAGACATTATAATTTGATAGCTCACAGACCTATTTTGTATCTTGTATCTTGAAAAAGAAAATAATAGTTTAATCATCTTTGACTACACATGTCTTAATAAATAAAACAATATGTTCATTATCACTATCACATAGATATTGTCAAATATAGTTGCATCATTTGATAAATTCTAAATTAGATAAATGATAAAACATGTAGTCTTCAATATTATGGTAAATCTATCAACGAAAATTTCACACAATCTATATATCACTTGATGTTCTTGCCAACTTTTGTAAAAAGACAAATTAATTAGACAATCTTAATTCATAATATTCCTCCAATGTTTTTAGCATTAAATCTCATCAAATAAAATGTAGTTGCCCTCAAATATTAATTGAAAAAAATGAGAAAAAAATTGCTTTAGTACTTTAAAAAAAATAATAATCATTCATGTTTGTCAATAATCTTTGATCCTCAAACAATACCTAAAATATTTTGTAGTATGCTTTGAGGAAGAATACCTCTATTTCCATCGCTTGTCTTCGATACATACACAAAATTGAATAAAAAAAAGAGTAGAAGAAAAATGAGACATATAAAATTAAGAAACATATTATTGACACGAAAAATAATGTACCTTAAGCTTCCGAACAAACATTGTAGGAACTTCTATGTTTGCCTATCATCTTTAATTCTTCAAACTTCACAAAAATTGAAAATATAATATTAAATATATGAGGGAAAGAGAATACATAAAGAAATAAGAAGATTTGAGTCATGTAACACCCCATTAATATTCAAACATCTCATAATGAAAGGGCATGTTACACAAGAGCCCAGAAACAAGAGATAAAAAGCATGAAGAAATAAAAGAAAAAAAGAGTTTGGACGCTAAGTCATACTCAACGTAAGCACATGAAATTTGACACTTCTAAAGGGATTCAAAGATGTTTATCCCAGACAAAACATTTTTGTCATATATATCTTTATCCACAAAAAATATTTACACTATATAAGGTAGATAATGTTTCAAAGTAGTTGTTGATGAAATCCTCTAGACTTAATGTTGTTGATGAAGCTGAGATGCTTCTGGTGCTAATCTAGTAGTTTCTAGTTGATGAAGGACAATATGATGTTGTTGTGCCATTGTAACAATATGTTGTTGTAAGGTTGTTTCTATCATCTCTATTACACGTGCTAAACTGGGCATATTAGCTGATTGAGGAGGGGTGGGTGGCCTACGTGCCATCTTCTAAGCACATAAAGAACTTGGCTAGAAATTAACTACAAACTTCTAACTATGTTTTCTAATATAAAATTAAATGTAACTTTAAACTAACATCCACACTCAACAAAAACACACAACTTATACATAATCATCCAAAACTTATCTTTAAAATATACTCCAAACATTTAGAATTAAGATAGAAATCCATCTTGATTTAGTATGAGTGTGCACCCTTACCACTCCATCAAGATTCTTTCTTTCTTAATACTTTTATCTTTGTTGCAATTGGGATCACGACAGGGCTATCAAAAAAATTTTAAATATATTTTTATAGAGACTGGAGTTGCCACCATAGTTTATTATAGAAAACCATAGAAAAATGTCTACTAACCAAATTTAAGATTCGGGAGTCAGTTACGTGCGAGAAATGTATTAGCACCCCACAATGCCCGTCCTAAGACAGTACCTTTAATCAAATGAGTAGAAATAAATGTGGTTTTACAAAACATCATTTTTTCCAAATAAGAATAATAATAATATGAATAAAGACAAATAAAATAACAAAATGAACAAATATAAAAGCAAAACAGATAAATAAACAAGAAAAATAAAATTAGGATTAAAGTAGTTCTAATTTTGAGATTGGGTGGTTATGATTGTTGGTATTTATCCTTTTTTTATTTTTGAAAATTTTACTTTTTATTAATTTTTTAAAATGAAGTTTTATATTTTTATTTTTGAAATTTTAGATTATTAAAACTATTTCGTATTTTTTATTTTTCCCAAAAATTAAATATTTTTACTATTTTAAAGTTGTTTTTAATCTTTTTGAAAATTGTTTCATCTTTTTTATTAAAGAACACTGTTTTATTATTTTTTTCCCAAAAATTGATAAGGAAGCATCTTATATTCTCCTTAAGAATTTGAAAATGTTTTATATTTTTTCTTTATTTTATTATTTAAAAAAAATCAAAGCGATAAGGTTGAATCTGAGGGTACCATAGTAGCTCTCAAACACGTGTGTGCATATGAAGTATATGAGATCAAGCAGTTAAAATATACTAGTTAAAGATCCTCCAAAAACGTGTTCCCCTTTCATTAACAACTTTTAAAAATGTTTCATATGTTTTATTTATTTTTTAAAAGAATCAAAGCGATAAGGGCTGAATCTCAGGTCCTATAGTAGCTCTCAAACAAAGCAATCACTAGTGCATATAAAGTATATGAGATCAAGCAATCAGAAAATATAAAGTATATAAAATATTTGTAATTCTCTGATTTTTGTAAAGATAGGTGTAAAATACTTCTCAGAGTAAATCATGTGCCCGTAACCCTTACTCTGGTCCCAAATTATAGAATTTTCTTAAACCCTTCAATGAATCTACCCCATAATTTCAATTTTAGCTTAATGCACTTAATTGAGATAAAGGGAAAGAATAAATCAGAGTTATTTGAAATTAAAGCAGACTAATCCCCCATTATTACCGTAATTAAGCAGAATAATATCTAATTAATATCAATGAATAATCAGCAATTATTATCATATTCCCCTAGTCAATCTGTTCAAATTTTTATTATTTAATTTTTTTAAATTTACGTGGATTAAAATGAGTGTCTGAAAAGGCAGTCAGATTATTTAGTGAAAATAAAAAGTGTGATGTGGCAACACAACTGGGAGAGATAATAATTTTTATATTTCTTTTTTAACACACTTTTAATGGACCGGACTTCCTTCAGATTTTTATTCTTTTTTATTATTTTTATTTTTATGAATTTTATTTTAAAACTATTTATAAATTAAAACTAAAACACTCTTATTTATTTATTTAAATAACAAAGTATGATAAAAATTAAATAACACACATTTTTTATTTTAATTTTATATATATTTTTATTTTGAAATACTTTTATTTTCCCGAACGAAATTGAGTGTTGACAATCTTCATTCACGACAAACATTTAACTCAAGCGCAATTAAAAATTTTAAAATATAATTGTCAAACATCTAACTAAAACTTTTAATCATGTCTTGAAACTATACTTAAACAAATATTTACCAGTGTTGACAGTCTTCATTCACGACAAACATTTAACTCAAGCGCAATTAAAATTTTAAAATATAATTGTCAAACATCTAACTAAAACTTTTAATCATGTCTTGAAAGTATACTTAAACAAGTATTTACCTGCAAAGAAAACCTAATAAACTCACTATCCTCATATCATTCTAAGGATGAATTACTCTGATACCATAAAATGTAACATCCCATTAATATTAAAACATCTCGCTAATAAAAGAACATGTGACACGAGGGTTAAGAATTAAGAAATAAAAAGCATGAAGAAATAAAAGGAAAGAAAGAGTTTGGACACTAAGCCGTGCCCGACGCAAAGGATGGCACACTCTACGTGAGCATGTGAAATTTGGCATTCAAAGATATTTATATTGATAAAACATTCGATGTCATATATACCTTGGTCCACTGAAAATGTTTACATCTCTACAAAATAGACAATGTTTCAAAGTGCCTATTATACAACCCCAAAGTCTATATAAATACATCTTATTACAAACCACATTTAGAACTAAGAACATGTCATCCTTATAAGGTCCCTGCACCATTATCCATATTTGTATCTACTTGTGTACATAACATATTCATCATAATTCACAACACAACAAGAAAAGCAAGATAAGCTATTGAAATAAGATTTCAACATGTAATATAATATAAATGAAATGAAATAATAATATTTAAAACCCTCATACAAAACATAAACTCATAAAATTTATATACTAATTACTAGATTTTCATTTTTCATTTCAAGTATTTGTATTAAAAGTCATACATAAAGGCCACATATGAACCACATCCCACATATAAGCCACACATGAACCCACCATCTTCTGAAAGACTCATTAAATATGCTCTTACTAAAGACGAACACCCTCTTCATTTATCAAATATGGGATAAGTTCAAGTATTCAATACCGAGTGTCATCAACGGTCCTAGTCTGTATGAACTTCTCACCGCCTGATATCTTAGTCTACTTGACTTAGATCATCAGTGAAGTTGGAGTATCTTTGTTAAAATATAAGTTTTTAATACCTAAGTACAACATATAACAACTCATACATTATTTCAAATGTATGATATCATCCTCTTACACATCCATCTTTCATATCAATACATACAATGTTTTTCATTCACATACAAATGTTCAAGATCCTTTTCAACATCAGAAATAAATTTAACTATCAAACTATCAAGATCAATACATATTTATAAGTTCACACAAGATATAATAAGACAATTTCATCAATTAATGTCTATGCCATAAAATTTTAGAATTGGTGACCACATTACCTCCACATCCAAATCCTCTAACCTAGGGTGTTGACATATTTAAAATTTAGCTTCTCTTATTTGAAAAATTCAATATCAAGCAATGACAAAGCCAAACATTTGTATAACTCCAAATCAGTGAATTTAGAACAAGTTATTCAAACATGACCAAAATTCAGTATATAATAAAATAAGTTTAGATGATCACTTTTCTCAATTGATCTCTTAAAGATTGATGATCAAAACCTAAGGAAAACATAAAATAATAAATTTTAGAGTAAATAAAAACCAACTTTGTTTCAAAATTTGATCATATAACCATAATTCTTGACTTCTCGACTACTACAAGATGTGATCAGATTTTAAAATAAATGATACATAAAATGAAATATTTAGAGAAAAGAGAGAGAGAATGTTTTAAAAGAGAGAGTTGAAGCATAAGAGAGATATGACTATGTGTGTACTCCTTGCAGAGGTTATAAGTCATCATTTACTCACATTTGAATATGTGTTATAAAATTAAACAAAAAAACAAAGATAAATTATTGTTGCTTCTATTCATCCCATCTTTTCTTGCATAATAATAGACATATACATAACCAATGTAGGATAAAGACATGCTTATACTTATAATAAGATAATAAGATGACCAGTAAATACACGACTTTTGATTTATATATATATATATAATATATATATATATATATATATATATATATATATATATATATTATATATATATATATATATATATATATATATATATATATATATTCTTTTTTATTTTCTACCTCTCCAACTATCAACCTTCATAGATGTTACCCATCTATTTTCTTTTGTCTACTATTAAATTCAAAATTGAATTTCAAATATAATGATTAAAAAAAAGTAAAAGAAAACCTTAAAAATAACAAGTGTTATAAACCGTAAATAAATTAAAATTATAAATTTTATAACCTAAAACATTGTGTAAATATATATTAGATGTTATCATTAATGAATTAGATTAATGGTCAATTAGTGAACTTTTTAAAACATGTCAAATGGTTTGTTTTTAGAAGCTTTTATTATGTTAATATATGGTTTGAAATTGTTTTGAGAATTCACATACGAGACAAGATTAAATGTTTAATTTAGTGAGATATCTAGTTAGAAAAATGTGACAATGTCACCAAATGTAGTAACTTTAATTACCAATAAATTGAAGTTAGAACATTAAAAGTAGTACATATAAAAACTAAAATATCAATTTAATCTAAATTGTGAAGTTTTGATTCAATGCATTAAAATTTCTAAACAAAAGATTGATACAAGACAACAAATATTTGAATTTTAAGATGAAACTTCACAATTAAAATAAAAAAAATTACAAAATTTAGAACACAAGTAAAATGCTCTTGCTTTGAATTATGCCATTTGATTATGAATGCACTTAAGATATTATATTAATTTTGTCTATCACTAATCCTTATCAATAAAATGGTAAAAAATTCTTAGAATATTTTGAATTAAGTAATTGTCTTCTATGTTACAGCGTTTTTTTAACATGAAAAATTTGGGTATTCCATATAAATTCAATCACCTAAATGATAGATTCAAATTCCAAAACTAAATTTGAACTAAAATATTTTCAAATAACTTTTCAATAAAATAAAAGTAATTTGAAATATTTTTGAAATGAAAATATTTAAATATAAAACTATTCAATTTCATTCACTCCTAAGGCCAAAGCCTGAAACTTTCAAATAAATTAGGCGCCAAAACAAATACATAAATTTTCCCAATTTTCCCTGCACTTTCTCAGATCAGAACCCTCTTTGCATCCAATGCCGACACTCTTCATCGGTGTCCAATGCTGCCAATGCTCCACCATGCAGGCTCTCTCTCTCTCTCTCTCTCTCTCTCTCTCTCTCTCTCTCTCTCTCTCTTCTTCTTCTTCTCTCGTTTTCATCCTAATTCTAATTCTAATCTCATTGTTCAGGTGAAGCAGAAGAAGAAGAGCAGCAACAAATGGATTTGCGCCCTCTGCAACCAGAAGCAATCGGTTCGAAGAGTATTTGCCCAGGGATTCATGGCCAAGGACGTTCGCAAGTTCGTTCAGGACTTCAACATGTCGCGCAAGTCCTTCGACGACGGAGAGTGGCCCCTCACCGGAACCCTAGATCCGGCACCGGAAATCTCCGACGGCGAGGTGAACCGCCAAAAGAAGAGGAACGATTGGTCCGCGTACCTCGACCAAGAGGATCAGCACACCCTCGAGGAGCAGCAACATGATGATGATGGTTTGTTTTACGATACTTGTACAGTAAAATTTTATTCTGAATTTTTGAAATTAGTTTTTAGTTAAATTTTATTTTATTTTCTCGCCTTAATACTTCATATAAATATGTTCCGGCTATGTTCTAAATTGTGTTTTTGTGGTTGTGATTGTCACCGTTGCGGTTGTGCAATGTGAAAATTTTTGTTTGTACCAAACATGAGAAAGAATTCTACAAGTATTTTAGTTTTTGGTATATCTTTTAGGCTTTGTACCTCAAAATATTTTGATCATTGGTGTATCTTTTACATTTATGTAATCTCCCTCCAATCCACAAATCATGAGGTACCTCTTTTACTTTTTTTTTTTCAACATTCCATACCATCACTCTATTTAACAGGTGACACTTATAAATTGAAATAAAAATTGAAATTTGCTGTGAATGAACTGCAGCAGTTTGTATGACTGAAGCTTGGTGGTTGCTGTTTTGGACAGCTCTACAAAAGCAATATTATGGTCATAAATGTGATTGCTGATTGTTTAAAATCATATTGGGGAAATTTAAAAAGAATAGATTTTTGAATTTGATTGAGAGTTTAATGATCATATATTCAGACTAAAATGGTTTCATGTGATCATCAAATCCCATATCATTGTTGGTAAGACCTGTGATTATGGTAAAAGTGAACAAAATATTTTTCTCTTTAATTTATTCATTCTTTTGGTATAAACATTTTTACAGAAAATATCTAAGACTGAATATAAATTAAACTGAAATTTAAAGGGAAATTTAATAATATCAACTGTAATATATATAATGTTATATTTATATTGATTTTTAACTGGTCTTATAGTGATTACATCTAAAATTAAACTCCAAACTCCTAATTTGTGATGGATTGAATCGAGCAGATGATTGTGGAAAGTTTGTAGTGACTGAGTTGCAGAAGGGTATGTTCAAGAAAAGCAGGGTGACGGAGAATACTGCTTCAGGAAGTGACAAGACCCTTTTCCATAACTCTCAAGGTGCATATTCTTTTATTCTACATGTTTCTGTATATTTCAATTTGGTCTGATGGTTCACAGCATAAAAAACAGAAAATTTTGTACTTTTCCTATTGCATTTAGTTGAGGAGCATTATCCCACAGAGAATTATTGGCTTGTTACTTTATTTGTGAGATTTTATCTACCAGAAGTTTAGGGAATAACAAAGGTAAAAAAAATTATATATAATAAATTTTAATCAATGTATTTTTTTAATTTCAAATAATTTTGTGATAATATTTTTATTTATTAATTAATACATTAAATAAGTTCGACATTGTATCATTCATGTGGTTTCACATTGATGCAGAGGATCCAGTAAGAGTTACATCGTTAGTTGAAAGCAATTCAAAAAGAAAGAATGATATGACACCATATGATCAGATGACTAAAAATTGCAAACAAGCAAGGACTGAGATAGTCTCCAAATGGAGCGTCTACTTAACTGAGTATGATGACAATCCAGAGTTTGAACAGAATAAAAGTTTTGACCAGAATAAAAATTCAGGTCCATGTAATAAGAGTGTCTTAGAGACCATAGCTAGTGAAAGGGTAGAAGATGATATTCACCCAGATTTTGTGTGAATTGTACGACAGTATTGATGAGTGTGTGCAGACTAATTATTAGACAAAATCACTACTTCATATAATGAATATAATATAACATCTTACAAATGAATTCTACAAATAAATATAAGCTGATTTCTTTTTTCTATTTGTAATATTAGGTTTTTATGTATTAGAAGGGGAGATAAAATTTTAAAATCAAATTACGATTACAATATATTCGTTAAGGAAAGAAAGAGTGTCTATGTCTATATAAGATAGATAATCATCAGAGCAGTATCAGTGTTAACCAAGATAGATAGTCTTGATGTTAGTGTTTGATTGATTTATTAAAACAATCATTATTGATTTTTTTATTCTAAAATATTCATTTATGATTATGGAAGATTAAGGTATACATTTCTTGGAAAGATAATCTATGTGATAATGTATAGTATGTGATAATGGATAGGTCATGACATTTCACAGGTCATAAGAAACAATGAAAGTATTAATGTAGTAAAAATGGACAATTTTTTTAACTTTTATACTTATTTAGACCAGATAATATAACTTTATGTTATCTTAAATATTACTATTTAAAACAGAAACATGTTATTTATAGAGTAAATTTTACGGTATTTTTTTTTATCTGGGAAAAAAGAGTTGAAGTTTGGGATATAATAAATAAGATTAGTTTAGAATCAATATTTAATACAACTAGAAATGTGACTGAATTCCGAGTATACTTTTTTTTAAGGAATTTTTTAATGTTATTCTTTTACAGGTTATTACGGTAATCTTATAAGTTATTACATTTAGACTTAAGTTTTTATTTTATATTAATTTAAATAAAAATCGATTTGATAATTATAAATTATTTACCAATTCTTGTATAAAATAAGAATGCATAATATTGTTTTATCTAGTAATCTTTTTTACTAATAAGATGTTTACTTCTATAAAAGTATATTTTTTAATGATTGGATGCTTTTTTTTTTCAGAAATATAATGAAGTTTACCAGCAAAGATAATCAAATTGATATAAAATAAAATTTCAAATGTCACAGTATTATTACTGTGATTTCTTTTAAAAAATATTATTATTGTGAAAAATGATAAATTATCTAATTAAAGAATCATAAAATAAGTGTAAAAATTTTCAAAGTATATATACAGCTCATAACATTATTCTGATTTCTATTAAAAATATTATTACTATGAGATAAGAATAAATGATCATATCAAAGAGTCATAAAATAAGTATAGAAATTCTCATCAACTCACGTAAAAAAAAAAAAAAAAAAAAAAAAAAAAAAAAAAAAAAAAAAAAAAAAAAAAAAAAAAAAAAAAAAAAAAAAAAAAAATATAAAAAGTAGAACATGAAAGTAGATGAGAGATAATGAAAACAGATAAGAAAGAACTAAAAATATTCACAAGAAATTATCCATTAAACTACTTAATAATCTAAAATTTAGATCATTTGTTAACTTTTTTTCTTCTAATTTTATATAGAGTCAAGAATAACAAAGTATTAAGTTTTAAGTGATTAATAAGTATTATATAGCAAATTTTGTATATTAATACAAATAATTAATTATAAAATTTTATAAAAGAATCATTAATACAATTGATTTATCTCTCATAAAATCATAGAAAAAAATAAGTTGTGGTGATATATAACTTTTCTTAAAATCAATAACTCTATCAATATAATTTATTTAATTTTAAATAAAAAATTTATAAATAAAATCATAGAAAAAAAATAAGTTGTGGTGATATATAACTTTTCTTAAAATCATTAACTCTATCAATATAATTTATTTAATTTTAAATAAAAAATTTATAAATAAAATCATAGAAAAAAATAAGTTGTGGTGATATATAACTTTTCTTAAAATCATTAACTCTATCAATATAATTAATTTAATTTTAAACAAAAAATTTATAAATATTTTATTTTTAAATGTTAAAAATGATTCAAAATATCTTTATAATATAATTCTATTTTTTAAATTTATTAATTTATAACAAAATAAGAAAATTAAATAGAAAAATAACATCTAGTCATATAATCTTAATTTTAAGATTTATAAATTTCTAACAAAATAAGATAATTAAATATTTTATAATTTCAAATATAATTAGAAAATAATATATAAATTTATATAATCAAATATTTTATAACATGTAAATATAAAATAAAACATTTATAAATATATTAATTATTAAAATAATTAATATTTTATAATGCTCAACCCGTTGTCCTATGAGTTAATAATCCGGATAAAATAGAAAAGGTTCATTCCAACATCAAAAATTACAACAATACTATAATGTATCTAAAAGTAAAAATGATATCACTCATCTAATGACCTCCCAATTGATCACCACCTTCAGAAGCTTCATCAAGCACTTTCATGGCCTCAGACACCTTTGTCTTCAGATCTTCAGGAGATTCTATAAGATTGATAACTTCAGATTGATCCATTTCCAGCAACATCCCTGTTACCTTTGCAGTATGATGACTTGAAGTAAGGTGATCAACCAATGGGTATAAATGTTCACCCAGCATCTGTAAGTATTAATATTCATAATTATTTCTGAATCAATAACATTTGCAATTATTTCTAAATCATATACAAAATCAACTATCTAAAATCTTAAATAGTTTACCCGATGTTGATCCTCCGGAGTAGCAGAAGCCAGAGCTGAGACAAGTGTAGCAGATGATGTAGCAGAAATATTGGTAGGAGATGCAGAAATATCTGATGGAGGCAGCATATTCTGATCTAAGCCATACATAATATTGGGCTTGGGACCGATCTAGTTTCAAAATTTCAAATTTATGAGCATACATTTTTTGATGTAGAACACAACTTAGTATACATAATTGCAACTTAGTATGCATAATTACCTGCTTATTTCCAACCCTTCCGACAGCTCCCATCCTTTGTCTTGAGGAGGGACTCTGTCTCTGAAAGTTATAGGGCGGAATGAAAGTTGAAGCAACACCATGCGGTTGGAAAGCATATTCTGTTGAATGAAGTGAAACAAAACCACCAGGTGTTCCTGGACCAAAATAGGGGTGAAATGGTCCAGTTGGATGATACCCAGCAGAGAAAGGTACCATCTGCATATGAGAAAACTGAGCCTGAATATTATAGAACAAAATATAAGAAGCTATAAGAAAATTAATAAACAGTTACAACAAAATTAATACACAATTCAAAACAAACACAGAATCACATTTAAATTAGCCTTTCTTTCTTCTTTTGGCTGGGCTACTGCAACATAGAGAGGCTTTTGTCCAATTATCTTCCCATTCATTTCATGCAACTGTAAATAAAGAGAAGAATACAATGTTTTTATCTCAATCTACTATATATTACATTATATTATATATCTTTATATATATATATATATATATATATATGAACACTTACAGCTCTAGCGGCTTCCTCCGGAGTAGAGAAAGCAACAAAACCACAACCCTTGCTTCTTCCAAGAGCATCAACCATTACCTGTACAACATGAAAATAAATACAACCACTAATTTTAAACATTCTATAGAAAATAAATCAATATATTATGAACAAAAGTGTACTTTGCACGATGTTGTTGTTCCAAATACAGAAAAAATCTCTTTCAATTTTTCATCATTAAAACTCTCATCGAAGTTTTTCAGATACAAGTTAGCCCCTTGAAGTTTTCCAAATTTGTTTCTTTTTTCCTGTTCAAATTTAGCCTTTAACTCTGCCTCTCTTTCTGCCTTCCTCTGAGCTCTCCCTACATATAAAACCTTATCATTGTTGATTGTTGTTCCATTCAATCTTTCAACTGCAGTAGCTGCTGAGTCTGGACTTTCAAAATTCACAAAACCAAAACATCTGGACTTTCCATCTTCTTCTTTCATTACCACAGCACTAGTTATAGTACCATAAGTATTAAAGAGTTTCTTGAGGTCTTCCTCAGTGTAGGTTTCAGGAAAGTTTTTCACATACACATTAGTGAACTTTGGTGATCCAGTAGTAGCTGGAACCCTTTCCTGACGCCGAACAAAAAGCCCAACATAGACCTTCTTATCATTTATTAAGATGCCATTCAATTTTTTGATGGCATTTTGAGCAGACTCATCATTGTCAAACTGCACAAATCCATACCCTTTAGATTGACCATTTTGATCAACTGCTACCTTACTAGATAGCACAGTTCCAAAAGCAGTAAAAGTCTCATACAGTGCCCTATTATCTATTGATGCGTCCAGGTTCTTAATGAACACATTTGCATGTCCACTTCTCCTAATGCTGGGATCACGCTGAGAAAACATAATACGAATGGGTTTTCCATTCAGTGGAGCGAAGTTCAAATGTTCCATGGCAATAGCAGCTGCAACATAAATTAAATTATTTTTTGTACAGAACAACCATTGAACAATACAAATAAATGGGAACAGTATTATTATGGTAGTGCACATGATTTTTTATTTTTTATTTAATTAAAAATTCATCCTGACCAATGTATGTAAATCAACACCAAACATAGACAAAGAAAAAAAAAAAAAAAAAAAAAAAAAAAAA
>Ga0209700_106412_pt1 | contig 18277 bp, 9 predicted proteins | sample SiratroredBW_FD_187528 | JGI IMG/M metagenome (GOLD analysis project Ga0209700, IMG submission 187528) | Root nodule microbial communities of legume samples collected from California, USA - Siratro red BW (SPAdes) (version 2) | ecosystem: Host-associated > Plants > Roots > Nodule | place: USA...
AGAACTATTAAGGAAAAAAAAAAACTTACACGGTAGAAGTCAATAAAAAAAAATTAGTTATCATCGGTCAAAAATATAAGTTTTTTACATCGATTGAGAAAACTTATACTAATATCAATAAAAAACTAACTCTTATATAACAATAATAACAAAAAAAATATCATCAATATCAATAAAAAAATATTCATTCTAATTATATATCCATCTTAGTCAAATCAACTATATTTCCATCAAAATAAAACTAATAAAAAAAAGACACTTGAATTAGAAATTTAAAATCATCTAATTTTAAATAATTCAATTATTATTATTAAATATTAAAATTTTAATTTCTTTCAAAATTCCTTCCTCAAACATTATATTTTTTCATTTCAAATTCTCTAAAAATATTAGACTCTTAAAATTCCTTATCAACAACTATTACACTGAAGAAAATAAAATACCCATGCGTAAAGAACCAAAACTACATTTAAGCTTTTATTGCTTCCATAATTATGAAAAGGTCTTAAATGAAGTAAAAAGTCAATTCAATCTCATTTTATCTTCACAAATTGTTTTCAAATTTGCAATATAGATGTCTCCCCATTTTACCAGCATTTTGTCAGCAAAAAGGAAAGTTCTCAACACATACTCAAAATTGTCACCCACCGCCCCCAACCGTACAATGAACAGAACCCTAGATTTAAATGTCACTTCTACAGATTGAATTTTCCATGAACATAAACATAACAGAATACAAAACAAAGCATGTGACTTGTGAAAACAAGTGGTTCGAAGATAGTCCACACTGTATAGCCATAACCAATTCATAACATTTGGTATAGCAGAAATTCAAAACATAAGAAAACAAGAAGTATAGCATATATTACAGTCTATATTCCCTTGAAATTTTATCAGATTTTGACATCGGGAGATTCAACATAGGAGATTGAAATCAATTCTGACCTAAACTTGTCATCCCAATCAACATTTGGTCTTCCAAAGCCATCTGCGTCCTCGCTTTCAGGCACAATATCTGAGTCCAGAATTTTATCAGGTAAAGAATCAGAGATAGCAATAAGCAACTCACGTGCCAGCTCCTCAGGTACCTTCTTGCTAGCTGATTTGCTATCCATATAACTTTCTGATATTTCCTACAAGTCCAAATTTGTTTTGAGGATCCAAAAAATCAGATATTCCCAACATAATATCGTGTGTTTCATTCTGCCTAATCAATTACAATCATTATTATCACTTTCTTTTTTCCTTTTTCAGTAAGGGGATTGAAACCATTGCATGTGTTTAGTGTCTTAGTTTGCATTGCTGGAGATACCCAGTTTTTTATTATCTCTTGATATCTTTCTCACACACCAATCATACGTAAATAAGTATAAAATGCATTCATAGAGTAAAGGAAGATTATTAAATTGGCAAACCATTAGATGAGTATTATAAGAAATAAACAAGGCATCCAAGGAAATTAATACAACACACGCAACTGAAAAAAAGTACTAGCAATTTTGTATGACATGTCACATGAGTCATGACCACTTCCATATCACCCTTTTCCTTGAAATATTTTCAGAAGAGACACAAGAAAAATTATCACACCAGCATACTGAAGGTAAATGCAGCGTTCAGATATTACTTTCAGGGCCATTCCACTAGTATGATCAACCCCAACACATTGAATATTTACATACGTAACGACGGATGCATGCAGCAAATATAAAACTATCAATAAAGAGATTTGAGTTAGTGCAAGAGTCACACCATGGACAAAGCAAATAATGGTGTGAAATAAAGGAAACAAGAGGGTAGGTTAAGGCTAAGAATAGCAAAAAATGACGATGCTGTCTAATTTGAATAGTTTAGAGACGTCCACAAGACTGGTGAATTGTAAAGATGGTGAAGATAGGCTCCACACTCCATGTTACTTGATTATTCAATTTTCTCTGATTGGCTAGTTTCCATTCCATGGTGTACTTTGAGTTGTTTGACAACACAGACGGATCAGATCATAGAGTATGTTCTACACAGATAGAGCCAAGGCTTAGCTGAAGTTTGGTAGACTGGTGCTGAAGATAGAATAATGACACACAGAGAATTCTTGCACAAGGCAAGTTAGAGCCTACGTTTCAAGTGGTCCTTGACTTGGAGGAGTACCTTGAATATCCTACAACTAAAAAACTCTGGCCTAAGTGGGGGAGACAACATCTAGGAGGCCGAATGAGATGACAAGCAGCAATAAGTCCGATTCCTTTCCACACTTTCAGTGGGCATTGAAAGTTTTGTTCCATTGCACTAATTATCTACGAAGGCAAAGGAACGGTAATTGCTAATTCAGGCAGAAGGGTTACCCAAGAGATTGTCTAACACAACCAAACATTGGGTGGATGCTTACAGAACACTAGGTGTGAATTCTCACTTCATTTTCATATTCTCAGTTTTATGTCTACTTTTGTTCTTCTAAGTCCACACATATATGATTTCTTGAAGAAGGAATCACAAAATACTCACTCAACCAAAACAGAAAAAACCCATTCTGATTCTTCCTGCTAACTACCCCAGCATTATAAACCCGAAACACCAAAGGGATTATTCAATCAACCGTGATCTATTACTATAATTGTTATTGTTGGAGGCGTTTTTATCTCTTGAAACTAAAAGTCTATTGAACTGGTTCGGTTCCACGGGATCGATATCAATATCAATAAAAAAATTCCATCGTCATCTAATCTTGCAATTGGTTTGTTGCGATCAACATCTCGAAAAAGAATTGCGAATAACAAGACGAGCCTATATTCACGCGAAACAAAAGATCAGCACAGAACATTCCATAATAACGAAAACGCACAATAGAAATTAGGGATCGAAAAATGGACAACGCTACCTTATTTTCCGCGCTTCAGAGATGAACGTGTCTTCCCCTTTCTTCCCCTTCTCCACCCCAATCTTTTCAATACTTTTTCGTAATTTCCCGTCCGTTAAGATTTGATAGGATAATGTTTCTTTTTTTCCTTTTCCTTTTTTTCAATAAAAGTTGTGCGCTTTATATTCCTAAAATTAGGTATATTTATCTATCTATCTATATAGAAATAAAATTAGGTCTATTTTCTCATGTTTAATATGAATTCGTTAAAAATCATTTCTACTAAATTATTTCTAATTTGACTTTCAATTATTAAATATGGAAGGAGATATCACTTGCATCTTAAAAATGTTTTTCTTTTCCAGGGATGAGTACAAAAAAATGAATTATAATTAAATCATGGAATTTAAAAAATGCAAGAGAATAAGAGGTCTATATAATGTTTAGCTGTGAATGGATTACGATATAATAAGATTGGACCTTTCAATATTCTCATGTTGTGTGATAATGATGAAGAAAACGATTTTATAATATTCTTATATTGACGAGGTAATAAGGACGTATGTATCAACATCATAACAAGATGTGCGCAAAATTAAGTTTTAAATTATTACATTCTCATATTTAGTTTATTTAAAAAAAATCGTTAGTTTCGATGGATAAAAATGTTTCGTATTTAATATATGTTTAAATAAATTATAGGAGAAAAAAATCAATACTTCTTAAACGTTAAAATTAAAATGATGTTATGTACAAGTCAAAATAATTTTTTAAATTTTATTTTTTAATAAAAATATTTTTTATTTCTTTTTCTTCTATAAGTATTTTTTCATTCATACGGTTAAAGGTGTGTATATATCTATTTACCGAAAATTATTTTCTATAATAATTGCATCTCCCCACTTTATTTTATTTCACTTTTTATTTTTTAAAATTATTAAATTTGATTCATGAAAATCATATTCCTATGCATAAATATTTCTAAAAATCTAATTCTAAATAATAAGCACAAGCACAATGTTGAAGGGCTCTTAGACAAGCCCATGTTCTATGGGCTTATTGGGTTTAATGTGTGTATAATCGAAAACCGAACACTAAAATATGAATTATGCACGTGTAACATACATGTATATGATACTTTCCTAAGGTTATAACTTAAAGAGTTAATAAAATATTAACGTTAACATTATGGAATTATTTTAGATCTCAACCTGAATATCTTTTATTTTGGTCACTAATAATTTATGCGAGACACAAATAATGGAAGGTAATATTGAGATGAGGTAATGGTGTTGGAAATCCAAGTGTTCATTCTTGTTTTCTTTTTTATATTTTTTGGAGACTCTTTCAAAAGTGCTATGTGTTGGACAGAAAGGTCTAAAAAGAAACTGCTACATTTAGGTTTCATTGCCAGCATTATTAATATATGCCTAAAGACTGAAAAAAGAACAACAGGTTTATTAGGCAACCTAATATAGTGGAACATCATAAGTCAGGATAATCAATATTGGAAAACAGAGGATTATTCAGAGAAAGCAAATTTAGTGCTTTGCTTATTCACTAATTTTGTCCTTTCCTTTTTATCAAGGCTCCTTTCCATTTAATCACTCTTAATTTAAACCAAAATCACTCCGAACTTTCTTTCCATGTATATATAAAACCCATTTAAACTCCGTCTAAGAAGTTAAAAATTGTATTAGGTTAAAATTAAATTTTTTTAGATAAATTATATTAGGGAGTTTCAACGTTGTGTTAAATTAGTTTTCATTTTGTGTGTTTTTTATTATTTTTTGTTCAGACTTTTTTACAGAAAAAAAAAATTGTCTACACATATAAGAAATGTTTGGAACTAGAAAAACCAAAAGAATAGATTTGTTTTTCTAGAAGTGTTTGTAAAAGTGTTATTTCATAAATGGTGGCACCCATACCCAACTGTGGGTTCAACCTTGTACGCAATAACTTCTTTTGCTGTTCAGAAAAGCAGTTCAAAATCATATGCTACCTTTGTTTCAATATGTAATTAATATGAGAAATATTAGTTGATATGTTAGCTTTGTTATAAATTTTCCCAAATTTAATTAATAAATAATAGATTTTGTAGGAGAGTCTCCTCGGATAAACGTTATATGATGTAAGAAACAAGGAGGATAATTCCCGAGTTTCTCTAATTTCAATTGTGAATAAAAATAAAAGTATAGAAAAAAAAAAAAAGACTAGCAAAAAGAAAGTTTACTGAAGAAAGTTTTGGTTACTTGTGTTTAGCTATATTTGAAGCGTTTGAAATACTCCTTCTTCCTCTTTTGGACACATTTTAGATCCTAAATTTCTCTCTTCATTCATACCTTTTATGTCCCTTAACCATTCATCAATCATAGCTTGTTCATCTCTTTATACTCTAAATAATATTATATCACAAATATTTAAAAAGGAAATATTATATATATATAACATTATTTTTCACTTTTTTTTGTAAGATTATATTTTTAATCTCCTTAATATAATGTTATTCATACCTCCTTAATACCAAAACTTATCTTTTCAATACCAAAAGTAACTTATCCTTTACTTTCTCTGTCCTATCCATCTCTAAGTGTGTACACAAACTATAAAAAATAGAAAAAATGTAGTTAAAAAATCAATAGAGTAGAAGAGGGGAAAAATCTATTCGTATTTTATTAAAGTATTTACACAAAGCTTTTTAGAATTAAGTAACACGAATAAGACATATATTATGTTATTAGGCACATGTCTAAACAAAAATAAAGTGTGATTATTATGTATTCATAGAGGAACCTAATTGATAAGTATTCGTGGCTTATTTATCATCCATGCTAGTGCCTAGATTTCGGTCTTCCATCACGATATAATTATCAATTGTTCAAAATTCGCTTATGATGTTTTAAGATGGACAAATTTGAAGGAGTCGAACTTTTAAATAATTCTAATATTATATACTAAAATAACTTATTTAATTATTACAATTTTGAAAAATTAAAACGATGGAAATTTTATACAATGTTTTTTCGAGCAAAAGAAAAATCAAATGTTTGCCGAAGTGAAATTACTTTTATCTAAATTGGACATCAAAATCATATTACTTTTCCTTTTTAAGTAATGGGAGAAGATGAAAGGAACTTAAAGCGTGACATATTGCAATTCCTGTCGTAATTAATGTCTTTATTATTACATATCATCAGCTGTCCTTTTTAAATATAATTTTAGTCAATTATTTTGTCAAGCACTAATAAAATTATTGAATAAACTAATTCTAGGGACATGACCTTTAATTCGAGACATAAATCTTAAAATAAATAAAGGATGAAAAGTGTATAAATAAGTTATAAATAATTATTTTTTATTTTATTATAAATTTATTTGTTTGAAATTTCATTATCTTTAAATTATGGTTAGCATTTTGAAGTTTGGAGTGATTATTTTATAAATATATTATATTATGAAGAAGTTAGGTCTTGTTGGTGGATCAAAATGCTCTATTAGATTTATATTAATATTTTATTCTTTGATATGGATTTAACTTGATTGTTTTATTGAACTTCTAATTAAAGGAAGATGTTAATGGTGTTGGAATTAATTGAAAATTTAAGAAACTCCTTTAAAATAATAAGGTATTATAGATGTACACAGAAGAAAATTTTTACCAATAAACACATTATTTTTAGATAAAGGGTGTTAATTGTTCATCTATTTAATTAAATATTGTTTATTTTGATTATAAAAGTATGTGAGTTTACGGTGATTAAAATGACATATAAATTGGAGTGTATAAATTGGAGTGTGATTACAAAAATATGTATATAATTATTAAAAATTCTAAATATGATTTTGAAAGTAAAAAGGTGCTACAGTGATATTAGATGATAAAGTTGTTAGTATAGAATAAGTGTAAATATAGCATATAATTATAAAATATTTTTTTTTGTCTTGACAATTTTCTTTTAAACTCAACTAAAAAATAGATTATTCTCTATAATTATGAAGATCTATAACAAATTCTTGCTCTAGCTTCCATCACGTTCAAGTAGAATTACTATAATTGAGTGAAATATACATAAAGAAAACACAAAAGAAATGAAAATATTAATATTTTTAAACTTTCATTTCTAACAAGTCACATACAATATATATTGACAATTAAAATCATATTCGTCCCATAATTCAAAAATTTTAATAGTTAATAAGTTTTCAATTCAATCCACTTCCAACTTAGTCAATTCATCAATTAATCTATTCAAAATTTCATACAAAGATTTCTACTACAATTCATATCTCATTTTAAGACATACATTAAAAAACTCAAAAGCTTAAATGGTTATATTATTTAAAAGTTTTCAAAATTTTCGTGCTCAATTCCTTCACGCACACAAACATCAAAATATATTCATTTAATTTAACTTATCAAGTGAACTTGTATCATATACTTAACCAAATTTAATAGTAATTTAAACTACTCACGATTTCAAATACAAATACTACATTCGCAATAAGTTAAACTCACTCCACCCACAATTCACATGCAAATATATAAAATTTCAAGAGACAAATAACTTATTTTTAGCGTTCAAAGTTCTAATGAGACAAAATCCAAATTCCCTTATGTTGAAATGATTTGAAGATATACATACTAAAAGCTTAAGAATAAAGTATTGAAGTAAAACACCGTCAACTTTTCTTAATGGATTAAAGTTTTAGAAATCTAAACAGAATAACACCCTCAAGATTTATAACCTAATTTAAAAAAAAAAATAACAAACCGATATATTAGTTTTTTCTCGAACGTTTGCATGTCTACTTCTTTGATGAACAATTTGAAGTTTTGAAGGTAGAAGATAAAGGACACTTACCCTTGCTCCACTCTATTTTCCTACCTATGTTGTACTCTTGAAAACCAATCAACGAAGTGAGGGAGATTCAAATTGCAAAATTTTGGAAGAAGAAAAAGAAATGAAAGAATAAGCTAGTTGGAGAAGGTGAAAACTACTATTCTTATTCTGCAAAGGAAAATAATAAGTTTGTTTTAAATTTTAAATTTCTATTAGCACCCCCATTATTTAAATAAGTTTTACACTCTCGAATCTTAAACCAACTTAATTAAACTCAAATCAAACTCACCCTTAACCATCTTAAACCACCCTCATTTTTATTCATACACATCTTACATCATACACATCTTACATTGAATAATATAAGATAACATATAATTTATTTCACAATTTGAACCAAACATTTTAAAGAATATGATGTTTAAGAGGCGTGGCTATTGGAAGGTATGTTTCCACACCATTAATTAATACCCAACCATTGTCCATTATACATCTAAGAAGGAAATGATATGATTATATGTTCTATATCAAATAGAAGTATACATGATTGGGCAAGCATGCGCTAATGCTTAGTGCACTAACTACTTAATTATCCAACTCATACACATACACAAGTATACATGGAGAGAAAGTTTGTGTGATGAGAAAGGAAACAACCCTCACATCAAATATTTATGTGGCTATTTAAGGTCCTAACAATGTTACCATCATTGTTTACCAATATTAATTAAAAATTATTGTAAAGTATTATGATATTATCCACTGAAGAGACAATTAGCCTAGTGCACTCGTGACTATAGAGAGTGATAAGTGAATTCAGAGATTGAAATTTGAAACACAATAAAATTAGTTGTTTATTATTCTCTTGGTAAGGGAATATGCAGGAAGCAGAAAATCGAACCAATGAATTTGCATGTGTGTGTGAATCAGCATTACCAACACATCAATCATTTACATCAGCAACATTGTTCCATGAAATTGATTCTCTGATTAAAATTCGGTCACGATGTTGATGTTTTCTATGAATCATAATGGGTGCCATCTGACTCCATATGTTGACAGAGAATATATTCTCATAGAATTTAGGAGGGAAAAAGATCACAGTGAAACATGGTAGCCTAGGATAAAAGATAAGCAAAATAAATATTCCGAGCAAAAGAAAAAACATTTTTTTTATGTTAAAATGGATTATTATCTTATAATGGGTAAGAAAATCCAGAAAGTGCTTTATGATGTTATTGGTGATACGTATACATGATACATGTAATACGAGCAATTCCATTTCACCGTCAAAGTTAATATTGGTTAGTTTAATCACAATAGCCAAATTCAAATTTGATTCTTACATCAATTAAACCTTTTAAAAAACAGATGCTGATAAATTTATAGGCACCACTTTTTTATTTTTATTGAATTGAGTATTTTTAATGAATAAGCTTATTTCATTGATTTGATATTTCTAAGAGTCGAGGAGCTTTTGTGAGAGAGTTGTAATATATATAGGTGAAGTTAATATCGATTTCTCACTATCTAATATAAAAATTAAATGTCTTTATTAATTAAATTTTATAAAAATTTAAAAGGTAAATTCGTTTGATAAGAAATTGGGCTCACAAAATTTTATAATTTTCAATCAATAAAAATATTTTAAAACTGGAGTTGAAAACATGTTTTTGTTATTTCTCTTAAGAAATTATAGTTTTATCTCATTCCATATCTTTATTATTTGAGCATGTTTAATTTTCATTCTCCCCCCTTTTTGAAACTTCTTTTGGATTACAATCTCTAAATATTTTAATACACATTATCTAATCCTAACTCAATCTTATTATGAGTGGTTTCTTTTTTATTATTCATATTTTGATGCACATAGATTATTTATACCTTTTTAAGATTATGATCTGTTATCCTAATCCTAATTCAATCTTAAAAAATAACAAAGCCTTGATTTAATAATAATATAAATATATAAAAAAATAATTTTGTATCCTAAAAAGAAAAAATATATAATCAAGTAAATAAATATTTTATATCTATAAATTATTTCAATGAATATTTACACCAAATATTTTTCATTTGATGTGTTAGTAGAATTTTAACCTTCATTTAATAATTTAAAAATTTAACTAAATTATATATTAATTTTGTCAATAATCTATACTAAAAGAGAAGCCACCAAATAAATCCATTTGTAAATTTGCGTCAGCCCACTACTGAGTACTGACCAAGACACTGACTGAGGTGTTGGACCAACAGCAGGACCATGCTCTTTATTTATTCACAAATATTAATCAAAATCATCTATTGTATATATAATACTATCTCCAATCTTTTTAAAATAAATAAAAAATAATTTAATTAATCTTAACTAATAATATAAAAATTTAAATAATGATTTTATTTTATAATACTGTACGTAATTGAATAAATAACTTGTGGTATAAATAAAATTGACTTATATTATTAACTAACTTATGTCGAAAATAAAGTTGTATTTTAAGAACCACTTAATTAATTAATAAACAATAGATTAGTACATATAAGAGGCAGCTGAAACAAATTTGTCTCCATACTTAAAAAAATATAGGGTATGATTGATTGTCTCCCATCTACATTATTTTCTCCCACTTATTAATTCAGCATGATATATTTATAACATAATCACTAGAATAATAAAAACAATCTATTTGATTGATTTAATCAACTTTTTAAAATAATTTTATTAACATATTAAATTTATCTTAATTACTAATAACTTTTTAAATTTATTTTCTTATTAATATTTATTAAATAAAAATACACATTTATAATACTTCATGGAGACAAATAACTGAAACAAAACAAATTTAATGTTTCATATAAATTTATGAAACACATCCATTTATTTTCTACATTGAGTTTGTTTGATTTTTCTATAAATAATTATTTTTAATATGTTAGGATAGATGTATTTAAAAAATAAAGGAAAAAAGAATTATCTCCTTTTCTGATAGGAATTTTTGAGGCAGTAAAAGATAAACTTAAAAAAAGTATTTATGTTTATATATTATTTTTTAGCAATAAAGTATAAAAAATAGACTCACTTAGAGTATTTTTTTTATACGAAAAAGTAAACTATATTTATTATTTTAAATATAAACATTAAAAATATTATAAAATCAGTTTTAATTATAATATTGTTTTGTGTCTAATCTGTCAACATAAATTATTGCGGTAGGTTTTGGTGTTTTATACCGTTAGGCTCTCCGGTACCACAAATTGAACACCGAACGGGTTGGTTTGTCATGTAATATAAAACAAAAATATATTAAATAAAAATTCAATTATGCATAAATAACAAAATATATATATATATATATATATATATATATATATATATATATATATATATATATATATATATATATATAATATCAATATCAATTTCATCTCATTATCATTATCACTTCCTAATTTTAATCCCCCACCGTGTCAATGTAATCAGCCAACTAATTCACCTTCTTTTCACTTCATAATCTCATATTAAAAAATAATTTTATTTCCTTTTATTAAATATGGAAAAGTTTCATGAGTTTCATTTCTGCATACTCTGTTAAAGTTAAAATTATCTTTTACATCAGAATGGTTTACAGAAACTATTAATTAAGTATTATCATGTGATGTGATACATGATAGTATATATGACTTCAATATATGCCTTAAGGGTTAGTAAAAACTAAGCATCTTATCAAATACTCTTATTTAATCTTCACATTAACTTAATATACTAAATATATTCTCAGAAAAAAAAAATTTAAATGAAATTCATGTATAATGTAAAATGTTATTTAAACTATATTATTCAATAAAAAACTAAAATTAATTTATCATCATTCAAATGATAAATTTATAATTTAAACTGTATGATTCATCACTTGAATGTATACTTACGTAAAAGTTTTCTAATAAAAAAATAATTAATTATTTTTATTACTTCAACAATCATTTAATCATTTAAATGACTAAACTCTTAAACAATGCTTTATCAGTTTAGCATAAAAAAAGTATGTATTAGTTAATATATAAGCAATTAGTCATTTAAGTTGTTTGAACTATGTTATTACAACAAACAATTACTACTTATAAGTAAAATTAATCTATAAATTACATTTATAATAACTTAGTGTATAAAATCTATAAAAGCTATTAATGATAACTTATAAATAATGAGTCATTGTGTTTGATGAATTTTCCTTAAAATTTCTATTCATAAAAGGAGAAAAAAAATCACCCTTATAGATTAATAAATGTATATCTATATGTGACAGAAAGGTGTGTTCAAAAGATAGAAATTAGTAAGAAAAAAAAAAACTCAATAACACAGAATAATTAAAGATATTTAATGAATACTTCTCATAATGCCAAAGTTAGGTGAATCAAGAAAAATATTCTTAGGATTTAACACAATACAAGAAAATATTATTTAGGACAAATTACGTTTTTTTTTTTAAATTGATATTTACCTACATAAATACGGATAAAGTAAAAATTACCTATTGATCAATCATAGGAGAATAAAAATTTCTTTTCACCTTAATTGAAGCATAATTAATCCAATGTAGAAGATATTTTTTTATGTTAATTTTGTCTGTACCTAATATATGAAATACAAATAAATAAAAAATAATTTTTTATGTCAATTGTTGTAAAGAATCTAAGTAATTATATTAATATTTTTCACCAATCAACATAAAAATTCTTACTTTTAAAAATTAAACTAGAAAAACAATTTGAATAATAAAACAATTATAATAAAACCATTTGAATAAATACTTCTAGTAGGATAGACATAAACTTTAATTTATTTGTAAAATTATCAACATTTTTTTAAATCAAGATTTAATCAATATTTAACTAGTGATTATTAAAGAATAACAATTAGTTAAAACACAAACAACAGTTAAAATGGATTTGAACATCTACACAAATATATCACCTACAATTTTAACAACAGCAAAAATTACACATATATTAAACATTTTGTGTGTGTTCTACCATTATCATAGTCACCTATTTGTTTTCAATGGGGCATGTAAAGAAGGAGAGAGTAAAACTCAATCAATAAAAAAGACGCAATTGGAGGAAATTTATACACACATAAATAGCATTTCCATGTAGTTAAGTTAATTTAAAATCTAAAAATTAACAAATATGAATGAACAGTGAAATAATTGTTATGGATTGGTGTGAATCTCTCTTTCTATCATTTTCCTTGTGGTTCTGATATAAGAAGAAAGATTGAAACATATATGTTAGGTCATGCACTCATGCCTAACAGGTGTATTCCTTATTAATCACCTTCTTTTACTTTCTAATTTTGACATCTTGCAGATAAGTGCTTTCTGATTAGGACATATATATGAAATAAAGTTACTCTAAAAAATAAACTAATCTAATAGCAGGTGTATATTCAGTGATTAAATTAACATAACCAATCTAAGTTATATGAATTGCTTGTAACCCTTAATTCAGGGTAGGTTGAACTGCATAATGACTGAATAAAATATTGTATCACTAAATCAAACTTATTTGATTCTTTAGAAGATCTTGTGTGTCCAGAACCAATCTCCTGTTTTCATGCATGCTAGTCTTATAATACAAGATTTGCACCTATCTAATTCAATCTAAAAGATTAGTATATGCAAGTTTCATATTCTTAGAGATATACATTATGGTGTTAGGATCTCTGTTTTACATGCATTTGTTTTGGATGCACTAATGTCTTTTGAATCTTCTAAGATTGCCCTACCTATACTTCATTATTATCTACCTTTATTATAATTTACTTTTTCATGTCAATCAAATTAAAAACTAGTTAGTTTATGCTCTTCTGCATCAAAAGGAGACCCAAAATTAGAAAAATCTATAATGTAATTTAAAAAATAATAATTCAATTAAATAATAAATTAACTTTTTACTTAAATTTGAAATTATTCAAACCAAACATACATCAATTCATTTAATTTTTCTTATATCTAATTTATGATGATTTTTTAATTTAAAAAAAACCTGTATTTAAAATTTAAATATATTTTGACAATTCTAACTCATATTAATGAGATAATATATGTTTACATATCTTTTTCAATATTTTATTTTGTTCTCACTCAATGATGTGGACAAGAGGAACATAAAATTTTCAGTCACTACTTTTTTTTTTTTTTTTTTAATGTCTACCAGCAACTGACCAGAAAAAGTGTATAATTATGACATTTAATGTGCTAGCTACCTCGTTATTTCCGTCAATATTGCAAGTAATAAATTCTAACACTATTAGACTAGGTTTGACCTTTAGAGATAAAAATTCATAAAAGTCTAGTTTGTTCCAGGTAGGGGAGAGCAAGAAGGAGAAAGAAATTATAATAACAAGAAGATACGTATTTATGAAAAATGTGAATAATTATCACTCTTTCTTTTATTTTTAAGTTTAGTTTAAGTTTTTCTAAAATAAAAAATGTAATAATTTTTTATTTTAAATATAATATTTATACAATTTTTTATTCTAATTTTCTCCTTTCTTATATCTATCAAACAATGCACATATAAACTAATTAAAAATTAAATGAATAATAAACATATAAACAATAATAATAAAAATCATTACAATATCATCTTTACCTTTAAAGATGAGAGTTAAATGTAAATGAAATATTTTTTTTTTAAATACAACATTTAGAAAGTAAGGGTTCCATACACATGCAAAAAATTAATTAGTTCTTCCATATAATTTCCATACACAATCATTTATGAATACTATTTTATAATAATAATTTATAAAAACACTACTAAAAATAATAAATAAAAAATATTAATAACACATAAAATAATACAAAATTTTTATTTATGTACTCTTTTCATGTAATCTAAATAATCCAAAGTTTTACTTTAACTATCTTCTTTCTTCTAAACTTACTTTATAAAGAAACCTTCATTTTATATTTACTATCGTCCAGAGAAACTTTTACTCTCTTCTCATAAATTCATTGTCCTAAATAGTCATATTATTAAGATATATTTGCACCAACATTTTCAAGAAGAAAAAGTAAGAAACAATAAATTAACTTAAAAAACTTTTTTTACATAGTTTCTTTATTTTTTTTAAATTTTTATATAAATTAATTTTAGTTTATAAAAAAAATTATTTATTTTACTTCTAAAATAGCCTATGAAAAAAAATCACTTATACATCAAATATTAGATAATTTTCTAGCAACTTGTAAAAAAAGTCAATAAATATGTCTCTTAAAAGGTTAAAGATGAGTTAATGCGAACTAATAATGGAAGCTTGTCCCTGTAAACAAAATTCTAGGAAACAGACATAAAAGGATGATGGATGAAGTGATGTTATCATATTTATTATGCAACTTTACATTGCAACATAATTATCACATTTTTGTAATGTATTTAATAACTAAATGAGACTTAATGATATATTTTAAGAGTTAGATTGAGAACAATTTATATTTTTGGAAAAAGAAGAATTATTTATCATTTTATTTAATGGTAATTTGGGAGAGCTAAAAGTATGCGTGTCTATCTGGAATGCATGTAAAGAAGTGGAGTTGAAAACTGTCAAGACCAAAACATAAATGTATGGTCCTTTTTGTTCTCTTACCAAAATCAAAATATAAAATTTTTTGTGCATATCCATAAGTTATATTCTAGATGTTCGATAATAGAATCCCATACACACTTTTACTAATATTATACTTGGTTGCGTAATAATTAAATAATTAAGAATTTAGGTAATTAGATAAAAGTTGATAACAGAATAGCATTACTTACAATGATACGTATCGGTTTTGTTCTGAATAGTATACTCTTTATCCTAACAGAAAGAATAATTGCTTAACATTTTTAAAGTCTTATAACAAATATCTGTTAATTACTAATATAAGAAAAATATTAGATACCTTCAATGTTTTTTAACATTAGACGTGTTCCGTTGCATGTATTTTTTTTTATTGATCACTAAGAAAATTATAAAAAATGTATATAATAAATCTCTTCACAGATGTATATGTTTTTAAATAAGATTAATTTTAAGTTAACTAATTTTTCAATTTCAAAACAAAAAAAAAACTAACATATTTTATATTATAAATATATCGATGCGTTTTTCTTTATTTGATCCTCTCACAAGTTTCTCTGTAACTATTTGATTTGATGAGACTAGTTCCAATAATGCAATTCTAAAATATATCAAACATGTTACATCAATAACCAAACTTATGGTAAAATGAAACCTTTTAAATTAGTTTATTTCCAAGTTCAACAAATATTATTATTTTATTTATTTTAATTTAAATTCAATCTAAGAAAATAAATAAACTTGAGAATTAATTGTCAAATCTTCGACATTTAATAACCTTAATCCTGGTTCAATGTTTTTTGTTATGTATGGAAAGAAAGGGAGAATACATTTGTGTTCGTGTTTCCTTTTATCGTATAAAAAACATGTGAGCACAATAAAAGTAAAGGTGTAAAATTGTACGTGTCAATAAATCTGAGGGTTTTTTTTGTTTACATTTAGTAGTTGGATTTGTACGTGAAACAATAATTGCAATAATTTTGTAAGAGAATTATGCACATAACAACTGTGTAATGTTTGTATTATCCTATGCCATTCATTAATTTCTCTCTTGTAAAAGTGCATGTCATACATAGCTTTTGTATGTTTATAACATGTGGATACCCACTTCTTGGTTCACTTCATCACTCCACCGTTCAGACCAACCTTCCTTCGTCTATATATTCAACTCTCCCACTCTCTTCTCTCTTGTGTAACATTGCTTTCTCTCTTCTCCTTCACCTCAATCTGCAACAACCTTCCTCCACTTGAGTAATCTACCTTGCATTTTCGACTTACTTTCTTCTTTTTTGATACCACTCATGTCTTACTTAGAGTCTGAGGTCTGCAAAGAGGTTAGTGTTAAGAGGTTCTACACATACATTACATATTCTTTCTTCTTCTGCTTCTGAGTGTTCATATATTTTATGTAAGATACTGGAAAAATGAATGTGACATGTATTTAGCATCACTTGCTTTCTTTAATTTGATCAACAATGAATGTGAGAAATACTGAAAAGTCTGTTGTGTTGAAAACTCTGCACAGAGCAAGTTTGAAGAAGAATCAGAAGAGGTTACTCTTGATGGAAGTGTTGATTTGCATGGTGGTCCTGCTATAAGAGCCAAATCTGGAAGATGGGTTGCTGCAATTATCATACTCTGTAAGCTAAATCCAAAAACATTAACTGCACGTAGTTTTGATCCTATATTTTTATTACTTTTGGATCTTGGTGAAGGGTAATGCATATCTGATATTATCAGACCATATAGAGTGGAGTGATACTTACTGTTTATCTTTTTAAGTATAATTTTAAAATTAAATATTTTATAATTTTATAATTTAAGAGTAAAAAATAAAGATAATTTTTTTCTTAATTAATCTACGGCTTAAAGAGTCTTCAAATAAAAATACACATATAAACGTACAATATTAACACATAAATACACAGTATAAAATAACTTTTAAAATTATTTTAAAAAAGTCTTATTTTTTTAATTTATTTTAGACTTTTTAAAATCTTGTTTATCTTTAAAATATAATTTTAAAATCAAATAATTATAATTTTATAATTTAAGAACAAAAATGAATTAAAACTCTTCTTTAATCAATCTTTTACCACTTTAAATCTCTATATAAAGACACATCCATAAACACATAATATGAACACCATAAACACATAATATGAAAATTTATGAACATCCATAAACAAAAATGTAAAGGACAAACTGAAACAAATTTGAAATTGGAAACAAATTAAAATAATATTATGAAAAGGAAAAAAGTGAGAGATTTGATAATGAAAAAACATATAAAAAATAATGTGAAAATTTTGATTTTTAGGATTCCTATAATTTTTTTTAAATATATTATTAATTTATTATAAAAAAGTTTCAAAAATATTATTTATTAAATAATATTTATAGTATCAATATAAATTTAAAGTCATTAAATAATATTTATAGTATGAATATAAACTTAAATTCAGTTAAGATATTTTAAATTTTTAATTAATTTTTTAGTATAATTTTAAAATTAAATAATTTTTTTTTATTTTATAATAATACATTAATATTAATTTTTTTTTTTTAAATTTTTGAGACTTTGCTTAAAGGGATTACTTTAGCTACTTACACTTGAGCCACCCTGTATGCGTATAATAACCCGGATGTTTTTCAGTGGTATAAGATTGTTTGTTTTGAGTGTAGGTGATAAGAAAATAGAAAAGGGCAATGAATAACTACATCTCTCTTTTGTTCTCCTAAATTAAGGAATTATTGTGTTAGGGAGAATTCCACCATAAGTTATTATTTCTATGAAGTGAAAGGTTATAGGGTGTACTATACTATACATTAAATATCAATTGGTCTTATATTCCTTGAATCTATTAATATCAGGAATTTTAATTAAAGAGAATAAATATAGATTAATGACACAAATAAGGTTACTAAAAGAAATACAATGATTATATATATATA
>Ga0209700_106413_pt1 | contig 18272 bp, 13 predicted proteins | sample SiratroredBW_FD_187528 | JGI IMG/M metagenome (GOLD analysis project Ga0209700, IMG submission 187528) | Root nodule microbial communities of legume samples collected from California, USA - Siratro red BW (SPAdes) (version 2) | ecosystem: Host-associated > Plants > Roots > Nodule | place: USA...
TAGGTGAAATAGGAAAAAAATGCTAATAAAATAAAAAAAACAAATAGTAAATAATGGAATTTGTGAATAATTTTGGATTTCAAATGTCTATATTTTTTTAGAAAAAGGTTCCATGATTTTCCAAAAAATCTTTGACAAAATCTCTAATCCATAAAATAAAAAAACATAAAAATTTCCAGAATTGTTTAACAAGTACAGATAGACGAAATTGAAAAGAAAATGTTTTGACAAGTTTGATTAGGTGAAATAGGAAAAAAATGCTAATAAAATAAAAAAAACAAATAGTAAATAATGGAATTTGTGAATAATTTTGGATTTCAAATGTCTATATTTTTTAGAAAAATATTCCATGATTTTCCAAAAAATTTTGATAAAATCTCTAATGCATAAAATAAAAAATATAAAAATTTCCAGAATTTTTTGAAAAGTACAAATAGACGAAATTGAAAAGAAAATGTCAAAAATAATAATAATAAAAAAAAATAGTAAACCGCGGAATTTTGAAAAGAAAAAATATTTCACATATCTCTATTTTTGTAAAAGAACTTTTAGAAAGTTCTAGAATTTGTTGATAAAATCTCTATTCCTTCGAATAAAATACGACAAAAAATTCTAAATTTTTTTGACAAGTTTGGATAGGTGAAATAGAAAAAAAAATGTCGAAAATGCTAAAAAAATAAAAAAGAAATAGTAAATGATGGAATTTTGTTGAAATTTTGGATTTCAAATATATCAATTTTTTTTGAAAAAAAAACATGGTTTTACAGAATTTTTTGATAAAATCTTGAATCCATACAATAAAACAACACAAAAATTTTAAGAATTTTTTGAAAACCATAGACTTGTAAAATAGAAAAAAAGATGTCAAAAATATTAAAAAATTAAAAAGCAAATAGTAAATGATGGAACTCTGAAAATGTTTTGCATTTACAATATCTCTATTTTTCTTAATCAAGAATTTTCGAGAATTCTCTGATAAAATCTATAATCCGTATAATAAAGCACCACAAAAATGTTTAGAATTTTTTAACAAGTTTGATTAGATGAAATGCAAAAAAAGAGGTCAAAAATGCTAATAAAATAAAAGAAACAAACAGTAAATAATGAAATTTGTGAATAATTTTGGATTTCAAATGTCTATATTTTTTAGAAAAACGTTCCATGATTTTCCAAAAATCTTAACAAAATCTCTAATCCATAAAATAAAAGAACATAAAATTTTAAATTTTTTTTGACAAGTACAGATAGATGAAATTAAAAAGAAAATGTCAAAAATAATAAAAAAACCAAAAAACCAATAGTAAACCGCAAAATTTTGAAAAAAAAATTATTTCACATATCTATATTTTTGTAAAAGAACTTTTAGAAATTTCCAGAATTCGTTGATAAAATCTCTAATCCTTCGAATAAAACACTACAAATAATTCCCTGATTTTTTTGACAAGTTTGGTTAGGTGAAATACAAAAAAAAATGCCATACATGCTACAAATATAAAAAAGAAATAGTAAACGATGGAATTTTGTTGAAAATCTGGATTTCAAATATCTCAATTTTTTTTGAAAAAAAAACATAGCTTTGCAAAATTTTTTGATAAAATCTCGGATCGATACAATAAAACAACATAAAAATTTTAATAATTTTTTGAAAACCATAGACAGGTAAAATAGAAAAAAAGATGTGAAAAGTACTAAAAAATTAAAAAGCAAATAGTAAACGATCGAATTCTGAAAATGTTTTGTATTTACAATATCTCTATTTTTCTTAATCAAGAATTTTTGAGAATTGTCTGATAAAATCTATAATATGTATAATAAAGCACCACAAAACTATTTAGAATTTTTTGACAAGTTTGATTAGGTGAAAAAGGAAAAAGAGACGTCAAAAATGCTAATAAAATAAAAAAAAATAGTACATAATGGAATTTGTGAATAATTTTGGATTTCAAATGTCTATAATTTTTTAGAAAAAGGTTCCATGATTTTCCAAAAAATCTTTGACAAAATCTCTAATCCATAAAATAAATAAACATAAAAATTTCCAGAATTTTTTAACAAGTACAGATAGACGAAATTGAAAAGAAAATGTCAAAAATGATAAAAAAATAAAAAAAACAAATTGTACATCGCGGTATTTTGAAAAAAAATTATTTCACATATCTATATTTTTGGAAAAAAACTTTTAGAAATTTCCAGAATTTATTGATAAAATCTCTAATCCTTCAATTAAAACCGTACAAAAAATTCCCTAATTTTTTGACATGTTTTGATAGGTGAACTAGAAAAAAAATGCCAAAAATGCTAAAAAAATAAAAAAGAAATAGTAAACGATGGAATTTTGTTGAAAATCTGGATTTCAAATATCTCAATTTTTTTTGAAAAAAAGCTTTGCAAAATTTTTTGATAAAATCTCAGATCGATACAATAAAACAACACAAAAATTTTAAGAATTTTTTGAAAACCATAGACAGGTAAAATAGAAAAAAAGATGTGAAAAATACTAAAAAATTAAAAAGCAAATAGTAAATGATCGAATTCTGAAAATGTTTTGTATTTACAATATCTCTATTTTTCTTAATCAAAAATTTTTGAGAATTGTCTGATAAAATCTATAATATGTATAATAAAGCACCACAAAACTATTTAGAATTTTTTGACAAGTTTGATTAGGTGAAATAGGAAAAAAAGACGTCAAAAATGCTAATAAAATAAAAAAAAAACAAATAGTAAATAATGGAATTTGTGAATAATTTTGGATTTCAAATGACTTTATTTTTTAGAAAAACGTTCCATGATTTTCCAAAGATCTTTGACAAAATTTCTAATCCAGAAAATAAAATAACATAAAAATTTTGAGAATTTTTTGACAAGTACAAATAGAGAAAATTGAAAAGAAAATGTCAAAAATAATAAAAATACAAAAAAACAAATAGTAAACCGTGTAATTTTAAAAAAAAAATCACATATCTATATTTTTGTAAAAGAACTATTAGAAATTTCCAGAATTCGTTGATAAAATCTCTATTCCTTCGAACAAAACACTACAAAAAATTCCATAATTTTTAGACATCTAACTGATATGTTTATATAGATATGTAACAGATAGATATCCAACAGATAGATAGACATCCAACAGATAGATAGACATCCAACAGATAGATAGACATCCAACAGATAGATAGATATCCAACAGATAGGTAGATATCCAACAGATAGATAGATATCTAACAGTGGTCCAGTGGGGCTCGGGCCCAAAAAAGTCGTCAAAACTCGACCAAAAGAGTTTTCAGCAACACTGACGACAAACGACAAGAACTGCACCCGAAATTGTCTGGGTATGTTTCGGTTGCAAAACCTGGTCATCCAAGCCTAGTTATCAACTTTCCCTTCTCCAGGCCCGCTCTGGTGGTACCCGGCCCCGGAAAAGTCATCCAAATTGGACCAAAACATTGTTTAGTCGTACTGATGAGAAACGATAAGAATTGCACACAAAAAAAGTGTTGGTATGTTTCGGGTGCAAAATCGAGTCTTCCGGGACAGATTTTCAACTTTGCCAACTGCTGTCGTACCCGGGCCAGGAAAAGTCGTCAAAATTTGGCCGAAACATTTATCAACTGTATTGACTGAAAACAATATGACTATCACGACAAACTATGTGGGTATGTTTCAGCTGCAAACGGAGTCATCCGGGCTTGGCTTTCCACTTTAGCTGCTCTAGTAGGGCTCGGGCCCGAAAAAGTCGTCAAAACTCGACCAAAACAGTTTTCAGGAATGCTGACAACAAACGATAAGAACTGCAGCCCAAACAGTGTGGGTATGTTTCGGGTGCAAAACCGGGTCATCCGGGCCCGGTTATCAATTTAGCCTTCTTCGGGCCTGCTCTAGTGGTACCCTGGCCCGGAAAAGTCGTTGAAATTAAACCGAAACATTCTCTAGCCGTACTCATGGGAAACGATAAGAACTGCAACCCAAAAAATTGTTGGTATGTTTCGGGAGGTAAACCGAGTCATATGAGGCCGGTTTTCAACTTTTCTTGCTCCAGTGGTGCCAGGACCCAAAAAGTAGTCAAAACTCGACTGAAACATTTTTCGACCGTACTGACGAGAAATGATAAGAATTGCGTCCCAAGAGTGTCAGTATGCTTCGGGTGCAAAATCGAGTCTTCCGGTTCAGATTTTCAACTTTGCCATCTGCTGTGGTATCCGGGCCTGGAAAAGTCGTCAAAATTCGACCGACACATTTTTCAACTGTACTGACTGAAAACGATGTGATAATATCACCACAAATTTTGTGGGTATGTTTCGGGTGCAAACTGAGTCATCCGGGCCTGGTTTTCCAATTTAACTGCTCTAGTGGGGCTCGGGCCTAAAAAGGTCGTCAAAGAGTGTGTGTATGTTTCGGGTGCAAAACCGAGTCATCCGGGCCCGATTATCATCTTAGCCTTCTCCGGGCATGCTCTAGTGGTACCCAGGCCCGGAAAAGTGTTCGAAATTGGACCGAAACATTGTTTAGCTGTACTGATGGGAAACGATAAAATTGCACCACAAAAAATTGTGGGTATGTTTCGGGCAGTAAACCGAGTCATCTGGGGCCTGTTTGCAACATTTCCTATACCAGTGGTGCTCGGACCCGAAAGATCGTCAAAACTCGACCGAAACAATTTTTGACCCTACTAACTAGAAATGATAAGAATTGTACCCCAAAGAGTGTGGGTATGTTTTGAGTGCAAAATCGAGTCTTCCGGGACAGATTTTCAACTTTGCCAACTGTTGTCGTACTCGGGCCAGGAAAAGTCATAAAAATTTGGCCGAAACATTTATCAACTGTATTGACTGAAAACAATATGACTATCACGACAAACTATGTGGGTATGTTTCAGGTGCAAACAGAGTCATCCGGGCTTGGCTTTCCACTTTAGCTGCTCTAGTAGGGCTCGGGCCCGAAAAAGTCGTCAAAACTCGACCAAAACAGTTTTCAGGAATGCTGACAACAAACGATAAAAACTGCAACCCAAACAGTGTGGGTATGTTTCGGGTGCAAAATCGGGTCATCCGGGCCCGGTTATCAATTTAGCCTTCTTCGGGCCTGCTCTAGTGGTACCCTGGCCCGGAAAAGTCGTTGAAATTAAACCGAAACATTCTCTAGCCGTACTCATGGGAAACGATAAGAACTGCAACCCAAAAAAGTGTTGGTATGTTTCGGGAGGTAAACCGAGTCATATGAGGCCGGTTTTCAACTTTTCTTGCTCCAGTGGTGCCCGGACCCAAAAAGTAGTCAAAACTCGACTGAAACATTTTTCGACCGTACTGACGAGAAATGATAAGAATTGCACCCCAAGAGTGTCGGTATGTTTCGGGTGCAAAATCGAGTCCTCCTGGCCAGATTTTTAACTTTGCCAGCTGCTGTGGTACCCAGGACTGGAAAAGTCGTCAAAATTCGGCCGAAACATTTATCAATTTTTCTGACTGGATACAATATGAATATGACGACAAAGTATGTGGGTATGTTTCGGAAGCAAACTGAGTCATTCGAGACCGATTTTCCACTTACATGCTCTAGTGGGGCTCGGGCTCGAAAAAGTCGTCAAAACTCGACCAAAACAGTCTTCAGCAACATGGACGACAAACGATAAGAACTGCAGCCCAAACAGTGTAGGTATGTTTCGGGTGCAAAATCAGGTCGTCCGGGTCCGGTTATCATCGTAACCTTCTCCGAGCATGCTTTAATGGTATCCGGGCCCAGAAAAGTGTTCAAAATTGGACCGAAACATTGTTTAGTCGTACTGATGGGAAACGATAAAGTTGCACCCTAAAAAAGTGTGGGTATGTTTCGGGCGGTAAAGCGAGTCATCTGGGGCCTGTTTTCAACTTTTCCTGCTCCACTAGTGCCCGGACCTGATAAGTCGTCAAAACTTGACCGAAAATTTTTTCGACCATACCGCCGAGAAATGATAAGAATTGCACCCCAAAAGAGTGTTTTTGGTATGTTTCGGGTGCAAAATCGAGTCTTCCGGACCAGATTTTCAACTTTGCCAGCTGCTGTGTTACATTGGCTTGAAAACTCGTCAAAATTCGGCCGAAACATGTTTCAACTGTACTGACTGAAAACGATACGAACTGCACCACAAATTATGTGGGTATGTTTCGGGTGTAAAACTGAGTCACCCTGGCCCGATTTTCCTCTTTAGCTGCTCTAGTAGGGCTCGGGCCCGAAAAAGTCGTCAAAACTCGACCAAAACAGTTTTCAACAAAAGTGACGATAAACGATAAGAACTGCACCCCAAACAGTGTGGGTATGTTTCGGGTGCAAAACCGGGTCATTCGGGCCCGATTATTAACTTAGCCTTCTGCGGGCCTGCTCTAGTGGTACCCAGGCCCGGGAAAGTCATCAAAATTGAACCGAAACATTGTTTAGCCGTACTCATGTGAAACGATAAGAATTGCACCCCAAAAAAGTGTAGGTATGTTTCGGCCAGTAAATCGAGTCATATGGGGCCTGTTTTCAACTTTTCCTCCTCTAGTGGTGCCCGGACCTGAAAAGTCATCAAAACTCGACTGAAACAGTTTTTGACCGTACTGACGAGAAATGATAAGAATTGCACCCCAAAGGAGTGTCGGCATGTTTCGGGTGCAAAATCGAGTCTTCCGGGCCAGATTTTCAACTTTGCCAGCTGTTGTGGTACCCGGGCCTGGAAAAGTCTTCCACATTCGGCTGAAACATTTTTCAACTGTACTGACTGAAAACGTTGTGAATATCACCACAAATTATGTGGGTATGTTTCGGGTGCAAACTGAGTCATCCGGGATCGGTTTTCCACTTTACCTGCTCTAGTTGGGCTCGGGCTCAAAAAAGTGGTCAAAACTCGACTAAAACAGTTTTCGGCAACATTTAAGACAAACGATTAGAACTGCACCCCAAACAGTGAGGGTATGTTTCAGGTGCAAAACTGGGTCATCCGGGCCCAGTTATCATCTTAGCCTTCCCCAGGCATGCTCTAGTGGTACCCGGGCCCAGAAAAGTGTTCAAAATTGGACGGAAACATTGTTTAGCCGTACTAATGGGAAACGATAAAATTGCACCACAAAAAACTGTGGGTATGTTTCGGGCGGTAAACCGAGTCATCTGGGGCCTGTTTGCAACATTTCCTATACCAGTGGTGCTCGGACCCGAAAAGTCGTCAAAACTCGACCGAACCAATTTTCGACCCTACTAACTAGAAATGATAAGAATTGTACCCCAAAGAGTGTGGGTATGTTTCGAGTGCAAAATCGAGTCTTTCGGGACAGATTTTCAACTTTGCCAGCTGCTGTCGTACCCAGGCCAGGAAAAGTCGTCAAAATTTAGCCGAAACATTTATCAACTGTATTGACTGAAAACGATATGATTATCACGACAAACTATGTGGGTATGTTTCAGGTGCAAACGGAGTCATCCGGGCTTGGCTTTCCACTTTAGCTGCTCTAGTAAGGCTCGGGCCCGAAAAAGTCGTCAAAACTCGACCAAAACAGTTTTCAGGAACGCTGACGACAAACGATAAGAACTGCAGCCCAATAGTGTAGGTATGTTTCGGGTGCAAAATCAGGTCGTCCGGGCCCGGTTATCATCGTAGCCTTCTCCGAGCATGCTTTAATGGTATCCGGGCCCAGAAAAGTGTTCAAAATTGGACCGAAACATTGTTTAGTCGTACTGATGGGAAACGATAAAATTGCACCCTAAAAAAGTGTGGGTATGTTTCGGGCGGTAAAGCGAGTCATCTGGGGCCTGTTTTCAACTTTTCCTACTCCACTAGTGCCCGGACCTGAAAAGTCGTCAAAACTTGACCGAAATTTTTTTCGACCGTACTGCCGAGAAATGATAAGAATTGCACCCCAAAAGAGTATTGGTATGTTTCGGGTGCAAAATCGAGTCTTCTGGGCCATATTTTCAACTTTGCCAGCTGTTGTGGTACACTGGCTTGAAAACTCATCAAAATTCGGCAGAAACATGTTTCAACTGTACTGACTGAAAACGATATGAACTGCACCACAAACTATGTGGGTATGTTTCGGGTGTAAAACTGAGTCATCTTGGCCCGATTTTCCTCTTTAGCTGCTCTAGTAGGGCTCGGGCCCGAAAAAGTCTTCAAAACTCGACCAAAACAGTTTTCAACAAAAGTGACGATAAACGATAAGAACTGCACCCCAAACAGTGTGGGTATGTTTCGGGTGCAAAACCAGGTCATTCGGGCCGGGTTATCAACTTAGCCTTCTGCGGGGCTGCTCTGGTGGTACCCAGGCCCGGAAAAGTCGTCAAAATTAAACCGAAACATTGTTTAGCCGTACTCATGGGAAACGATAAGAAGTGCACCCCAAAAAAGTGTAGGTATGTTTCGGCCAGTAAATCGAGTCATATGGGGCCTGTTTTCAACTTTTCCTGTTCCAGTGGTGCCTGGACCTGAAAAGTCATCAAAACTCGACTGAAACACTTTTTTGACCGTACTGACGAGAAATGATAAGAATTGCACCCGGCATGTTTCGGGTGCAAAATCGAGTCTTCCGGGCCAGATTTTCAACTTTACCAGCTGCTGTGGTACCCGGGCCTGGAAAAGTCTTCCACATTCGGCCGAAACATTTTTCAACTGTACTGACTGAAAACGTTGTGAATATCACCACAAATTATGTGGGTATGTTTCGGGTGCAAACTGAGTCATCCGGGACCGGTTTTCAACTTTACCTGTTCCAGTGGGGCTTGGGCTCGAAAAAGTGGTCAAAACTCGACTAAAACAGTTTTCAGCAACATTCAAGACAAACGATTAGAACTGCACCCCAAACATTGAGGGTATGTTTCAGGTGCAAAACCGGGTCATCCGAGCCCAGTTATCATCTTAGCCTTCCCCAGGCATGCTCTAGTGGTACCCGGGCCCAGAAAAGTGTTCAAAATTGGACGAAAACATTGTTTAGCCGTACTGATGGGAAACGATAAAACTACACCGCAAAAAAGTGTGAGTATGTTTCGGGCAGTAAACCGAGTCATCTGGGGCCTGTTTTCAACTTTTCCTGTGCTAGTGGTGCCCGGACCCGAAAAGTCGTCAAAACTGGACCGAAACATTTTTCGACCGTACTGATGAGAAATGATAAGAATTGCACCCCAAAGCGTGTCAGTATGTTTCGGGTGCAAAATCGAGTCTTCCGGGCTCGATTTTTAACTTTGCCAGCTGCTGTAGTACCCGGGCCTGGAAAAGTCGTCTAAATTCGGCCGAAAAATTTTTCAACTGTACTGACTGAAAACGATATGAATATCAGCACAAATTATTTGGGTATGTTTAGGATGCAAATTCAGTCATCCGGGCCCGATTTTTCAGCAACATTGACGACAAACGATAATAACTACACCCCAAACTGTCTGGGTATGTTTCGGTTGAAAAACTGGGTCATGCGGGCCCGGTTATCAACTTTGCCTTTTCCGGGCCTGCTTTAGTGGTACCCTAGCCTGGAAAAGTTGTCGAAATTGGACCGAAACATTGTTTAGCCGTACTGATGGGAAACGATAAGAATTGCACCCCAAAAAAGTTTGGGTATGTTTCGAGCGCTAAACCGAGTCATCTGGTGGCCTTCTAATTTTCTTTTCAATTCATCTATCTTCATATCTGTATCACTTTTTAGTTTAAGGGCATCTTATTCTTTTTGTGGGACATTAAATAAATTATATATTGGTTTTACAGGTCTTGAACTACTGGGAACCTCTTTATGATATGATGAGGACGTGGAGTTTTCCACTCTAGTTAATTGTTTTGTCATAATAGTTAAAACTGTATTAGAATAATTAATTTGTGAATGTAATTTTTTAATATCTTTTGTTTCTATTTGTCGGACTTCTATCCTAATGTCTTTATATGGACTAGCTTCTATTTCTAAGTCTGTTGAAGGTTGTAATTTTATTGCTTGTAATGGAGGATATTTTGATTCTATAATTTCATTATTCATAGTTTTCCATGTACTAGTTACTTTTTCTAATGAATATATTTCTTTATTACTAAATGGATATTCTAAATTATGTTCTTCATTATAATTTTTAAACCAATCAAAGAAATATAAATTTATCTCATTCTCAATCATGTAATTATAAAATTGTATTCTAAAGTCTTCTGTTTCTTTTTTAGAGTAAGTCTTAAAATACCAATCCCTTTTATCTTTATTATATTCTGCTCCAAAATCTTCTCTTGTCCAATTTTTATCTATTTCAAAGGGTTATTCTTTATTTAATGTACTTAATATTTGTGATGCTGCGAGAGAGTATTGAGGAGATTCAGATTTTTTAGATTCTGTGTATAGTGGTTTACTAACTATGGGAGTAATATTATCTAATCGTCTTAAACCTAAATTTATGGTGGAATTATCTACAGAATGCCTGGATGGTTGGTCTTTATGAATTATTTGCGGCTCTCTTATTTTTAAAGATGATGACCTATTCATTCTTAATCTTATATCTGTACCATCTTGAACTATTTCTCTTATTTGGGTATTATATACTTTTCGTTCTTCTATAATATCTTCTAATATCCATTCTTCTGGAATTCTTCTTACTACTTCCTCATGACTCAAACTTTTTGGAGTTTGTACTGATGATTTTCTAAGATTTGCTTCTACTAATATGGTTTCATCTTTGGGTGAATATCTTAATGCTTTATAATTATAATCTATTTTGGTAACCTTATAATAAATTCTATAAATAATCTGAATAGGACCTGATAATTCATGTACTATGTCTTCTGGGGTTTGAACATATAATTTTATGGAGTTACTTGTTTTATCATTCCTTAAGTTCATAGAGAAATTAGGATAACAATTAAAGAATGTTGGACCATCATGAAGGTTACTTTCTAATATAGCTATTATGGAATCATTAAACATTTTAAGTCTTATATCTCTTAACATTATTAATATGGAACTATTTATGCCTAGCCTGTAATTTGGTTTTGCTGCAACTTGTATTAGTTCTAAATGAATAAAATTATATCCATCTTTAACATGTTGATATAATAAGGATTGTTCTAATAGGTTAATGACTTTATTGTTTTTTGTTCCTGGATAACTATATTCTACTATATGTACTTGATCTTGATTAGAAGACCAAAATTCACATTTTTTAACTATAGGTATTGACCAATTATGTAATGAATTTTCTATTTCTGCAATTTGTAATTCTTTTTCTTTATTATGTTCTGTGTTTGAAGAAGAAGAAGCTTCTTGTTGCGGAGTTCTAATCATTATTTTGCTTATCTTTGTTTCTTAATCCTAAATCACTTAAGGTTCTAAGAAAATTTGGCATTTTTACTCTCTCCTTGGTTTCCATGCTACGGGCCACTGTTGATCAACGATCTTACTACCTCTCACTCAGGTTTTACTGTCGGGACCACAGCTGACCACCGTATTAATGCCTCTCAGCGCTACACTATTTGTTTTTTGATTTTTTAGTATTTTTGACATCTTTTTTACTATTTTATTTGTCTATAATTGTCAAAAAGTTCTTAAAATTTTTGTTTTGTTTTATTTTAGAGATCCTATATTTTATCAACAAATTCTGCAAAACTATGGTCTTTTGAAAAAAAAATAGATATTTGAAATCCAAAATTTTACCAAAAAATATAGATATGTGAAATAATTTTTTTCCAAAATTCCGCGGTTAATATTTGTTTTCTTATTTTTTTTATTATTTTTGATATTTTCTCTTCTATTTCATCATCTATCTGTACTTGTCAAAATATTCTGGAAATTTTTATGTTCTTTTATTTTATGGATTAGAGATTTTATTAAAGAATTGTAGAAAATTATGGAACATTTTTCTAAAAAAATATAGACAATTTGAAATCAAAAATTCTTCATAAATTCCATAGTTTATTATTTGTTTCTATTATTTTTTTTAGCATTTTTGAAAGGGATCAAGAAAGGTCTTCCTGATTGACGCTCAGAAGAGCCTTTGCACACTGATGAAGAAATCCAATCACACAGTACAGTGGTCAAGTGAATCTTCAAGAAAAGCCCCAATTGAATTTTGTTTTATCAAGAACCCTAATTTCCCAAGGTGATTTTTCAGTGATCTATCTATTGTTGTGCGTTCAATGTGTCTTTGTTATCTGGCGCATTTTAGAAGACTTTCTATTATATATGAATGAAAAGCCCAAAACTGTTTTTGAAGAAGACAATTAATTCAATTAGCTCCAGAGGCACGAATAAATCGATTTCCCTTAGGCTAAAATCGATTTATTTTTCGTCCAGTGCAGTGCTTTTTCAAAACAATTTTGACTTAAAAAAGCTTGTCTTGTGCATTTTGATTAGTTTTAATCACTTCAGACCATCTGTACTAGTGGACTTCTTACCAACAATGCATAGGTTCTTTGCCAATCAATCAATCTCACATTCACACTCAAAGCCTAACAATCATACACTTGATTGCTTACTTGTTTGGCTTCATCAAATCTTTACTCTTGTGAGAATGCTAACAAGGTTTTTGTATTATGGAAAATATTTTCCGTAAGAGGGTTTTGTATTATTGAAACCCTCTCTTATGGAAAACCTTCTCCGTAAGTCACTTTCCTACTTCCATCCCCACTACAAAAATGCTTTTCCATAAGCATTTTTCCCACCCCGCATCACTAGGGAAATGGTTTTCCGTAAGACGATTTTACACCCCCGTAGCCTCCTACGGATTTCGTTTAACGAAATCCCTTCCAACCTATTTCAGTAATCCCTCTACACCCCTACAGCAGCATTAAAGCACCCAAACATAAACCCACTTACCTCAAAATGCTGTCAGACAACCTTCTCTTCCACCACCGCCATTGTCGACGAAAAATGCAATTACAACAATTATACCTTTTCCATTTCTGGCAAGGACAATTGTGGTATATTATGTGACTGATGGGGTGCAAGAAACAATTGGGGAGTGGAGGAAGCAATTACCCTACTTCTATTTCAACCAGCTTCCTACAGTGGCCCGTGACCCTGAATCCAAGAGGTACATGTTTAATAAAAATGTAATCGAAATGGTTTTTACTCAATTTCAAAATACTGTTATATTCATTTTTAAATATAAAAAAAATATTTGTATGATTTATAGCTTTAAAAATATTTCTCTATTATCTTTGGTCATAACTATTGTTATTATAACATTATCATGGTTAACCTCACCATTAAAATTTCCATTCATACCATCATTATTACTATCAATGAACATCTTATATTATCATTTTATTACTATTAAGATGTTAACGGTCTTGAATTAATATTAATTATGTTGTTGCTGTTAACATTGTCATTATTATTAACACCATACAAGTATATATTTAAATTAATTTTACCATGATATAAAATTTTTAAAATAATTTATTTTGAACTAAATATTAGAAGGAACTAATTTTCTAAACTAAAAGTTAATATAGTAAAATTTGGCTATTTAATATTTTGGAAAGTTTTAAGTGTATAGACTATCGTTGTTGTTAGGATTAATGAAATCATGTATTTTTAACATTTTAAGTATTTATTCAATTGCGATCGTTTTTTCTAGAAATGATAGCATTATATTTATCATTACTGTTACAAATACTAGCAAGAGGTATGTTAACCATTTTTTCAGGTTATAGTTTTTACGATATGTATTTATTTCTTTATCAAAATTTATACATCTTTTTCCTTCATATGATTTTTTACAGGAAAAATAAGTACAATTACTCTTTTATGTTAAAATGCTTTTTCCTTCATATTTTTAAAATGCTTATCTTATTGTTGTTGTGTTATTCTGAAATATTTTCTAAAAACAATAAATCGCTTTCACCTTTAATTCGGGTGTTTTTACTAATTTGATTTACATCTACATTTCTGTTAAGTGCATTTACTGTTTACTATTTGACTAAGTGTATTGTATTCAGTGATTACTTCTGTGCTTTCAGTAAACTGCTTGGTGTTGTTTCTAGTTCTGTTAAATAGTCAATTGATTGATTTTGCTCTGGAATTTACAAATCTTTTGCTTTGCACTTCTGAATATCATTTCTCAGTATTTTTTAATAAAGAATTTTCATTCTCAAATTTATAAAAAGGTATTTTTGCGTAAATTTTTGAAAGTTCAATTCACCCCCCTCTTGAACTCAACCTAAACTTGTTTCACATCTAATTGTTGAAACTAGCCATTAGGATGCTTAAAAGGGACAATCTTGACCATCTAATTGTTGAAACTAGGATATTAGCATGGATTTTGTGCTTGGATTACGTAGAACCCGATGGGGCTTTGATTCTATTTTTGTGGTAGTTGACTGATTTAGCAAAATGACCTATTTTATTCCCTATCACAAGATAGATGATACAAGCAACATTGCAAGACTTTTCCTAAGAGATGTAGTTAGACTTCATCAATTACCTAAGTCCATAGTTTCTGATAGAGATCCTAAATTTGTTAGTTACTTATGGAGAACTCTCTAGGGGAGATTAGGCATCAAACTTAATTTTTCCACTTCTTGTCATCCTCAGACAGATGGACAAATAGAAATTGTTAATAAATCTCTGTCAACTATGCTTAGGATAGTCTTGAGGGCTAACCACAAATCATGGGATGAGTATCTTCCTCATATTGAGTTTGCTTATAATTGAGTAGTTCATAGGACTACTAAACTATCTCCTTTTGAGGTTGTATATGGTTTCAATCCTCTCACACCTTTAGATTTATTGCATTTACCTCAACCTTGATGGAGGAGGGCTCAGGCAAAGTCCAATCACCAGAGCAATGTTCAGACACCTTGAAGCAAACAAAGAGTCAGAAGCACTTGTGCAGATTAAAATGCTGACTATTTTGAGCTTTGAGGATTCTTGTAAAAATTGCGAAAAGTAGAATAGGAAAAATTTGGTTGTTTTGTAAATAATTCTAGGTGTCTTGAAAATTATAAAAGACACCTAGATTAGGATTTTTGGACGCATATGATTTGGACATGTGGCGCCTATCAAAGGGCGCCTAGTTTAGGAGAAGGTCGCTTGCTCCACACGCTAGGTTACTCTAACCCTAACGTGTGGTGTAAGTTAGGGTTACAACCTTAGCTTCTTTCATACGCCCTTATGGTAGCTTGCATTGCAAGCTAGGGTTTCTAACCCTAGCTTCTTGTATACTCTACCTTAGCTTGTGATAGAAGCTACTAGCTTGTTCTTCTTCTATAAATAAGAGGTGTAGCAACCTCCATTGTAGACTTGATTGAGAGTAATGATATGCTGTCCAAATTTCAGCACATTGCCCAAGTTTCTCTTTGAGTTTCTTCTCCTAGAAGCTAGGAACTCTCTCTCTTGAAGGTTGGCCCAACCTCCTTCAAGCTTTCACCACCTACTTCACCATAACCATCGCACTTCCTCCATACGTTTTCTTCCTCCACGGTTCTTCTTCCATCACACTTTGCTTCCGCATCACAAGAAGCTCCTTTCATGCCATTTATACAGTGCAACAAAGCTTCTACAAGCACTACCTCCATTGGAGCTTGCGCAAGAAGCTAGAGCACCTAGGAGCTTCTCCATCATTTGATATCACGAGCTTTGGTCTTCAAGAGCTAAGTTCTTGATCTTTTTCATTTTGTTTGTCTTTTTCCTATTGTATACCATTGTTTTTACATGTTTTGATTGTTTTGTACCGATTAATTGTTGTGTTCTTGAGTTTAAACGGTTCAAATAGCATCAATCTTCTTGAACCTTCCAAAAAATACATTGTTCTAGTGTTCTTGTGTGTGCCGCAAGCTATCTTTCGTTTTGTTGAGTCTTTGTTGATTTTAATCGGTTCAAAGTGTTCAATTGTGTCCTAGCTTTTGTTTTTATGATCCATAGTATATGTCAAGTCATGTATGATTTCATATTGTCATCAAATCCTTAGGTTTATGCTTGTAGAATAGGTTTGAGCAGTTTGCATTTGCTGAATCCGTAAACAAAATGTGTTCACTATTTTTGTGTCATAATGTGCTTTGTGTGCCTTTTAATTTTGCAATCTTGAGTTCCTTTAATTCACTATTAGATCATTAGTGAGTTTCCTTGAGTCATATCATTCCGATATGTCTTTTAGTTTGTTCTAAATTTCGTTGGAATCCATAGGTTTCATCTTCCTGCACTGATTTTTGTTGATTAAGGTCACTGGACTTTGCAAAATTACTGAGAACAGAGTATTGTGAATTTGTAAGTGAAATTTTGTGTGAGGCTGGCTACTTTGGAATGTGTAAAAGATACTGTGAAAAAGGCGCATTCTAATTCATTCTGTAGAAAAAATGATAAATTGTAAAAGCCAAATGCTCACTGCTGGTTAACAAGTGATGATAGTGTAAAAATGCCTCTGTGTTTGAATTACTGCAACCAAACCAGTGATCTTTAATTGCTCAAATTTGGAGTGACCATAGATTGAGATCTTATTAGTGTGTGGTTAAAATTTGGAGCCTTGATTCGCTGTGGTTTAGATACAATAAATTTTTGAATCTGTGTTGCCAGAAAGTCAACGATTGACAGCAGAACTGTTGCACTTGACTTAGAGAATGCACTCTGTTTTCGATTTATCTGGAACGATTCAGTGTTCAGATTGAGTTGAAATTTTGTGTGGACGTTCATTATTGAGTTGTGAGTGCATGATAAAATATTTGTGACCTAATTCCAAGAATTTGGATCGTGATAAATTTTACATATACTGCTGCCAGAAGATTACTGAAACTGTAATTGAAAATAAGTCTCTGTTCTGGATTTATTGTGAAGGCAGTACTGGTCCTAAATTTCTGAAATTTTGTGTGGATGATCCTTGTGCTGTTGTGGAATTGTGGTCAAAATTTCAAGAAGAAAGGAGAACTGTAGAGAAAGTTATAATTCACACAATAGCTACTGTCAGAACTGGAAATTCTAGTTTTTGTTTGCTGTTTTGCTAATCTACTCTAGAGCCATTCTTAGATCATCTTTTTGAGTGTCAAACTTCTTTCTAAAGCTTTAATTTCTTGCTTGTCAATTTTATTTGCATTCTTTGAGTTTGTCAATTGTTATAATCCTTTTGAGTGTGCCATTCAAATTAGCTTTTCTTGCTTTATATTTGTGACCTCATGGTGAAATAGTACTTTGGTGAAGCATTTGAGTTGAATTGGCCAATACATCAAGAGTGAAGCTCCCAAGCACTATTGGAGAATGATACACAATGAGGAATGAAGGTTATGTGCAGAAAAGCTACTTGAACAAACACACCCAAAAGCAAAGAGTGATACACTGGTGAGACAAGGAAAACACAAGGAGTGCATAGTATAGGAGATTTTTAAAATTTTCAGCAACAATCTTTCATTGTATTCATTTGAGTTGTAATTGCAAAACTCCTTATTATTAGTGGAATAGTTCAAACGTGTAGACGGTGGAGTGTTTCTAAGGTCCTTGGTGCCTAAGAACTTCACCATAAGACTCGCCTAGTTTAAGTTTTCCTAGCATTGGTTTTATTTTTTTAATTCCTTTTAATTTTGCAAACCGACTAGTTTTGTTTTCTTTGAGTCACCTTCATTTGTGACTTAGTGACCTCATTGTAAGAACAATTGGAAAGGTACATTGGGGAAGGCTCTGGCTAAGGAAAATCTTGGTACTTAAGTTATCCAAGTGACGCACCTCACTTTCCTGGGAGACCCCCTAGTGTGCTAGACTAGTTTGTCTTATCTTGAGAGCACTCCTTCACAAACTTTAAGATGTCTAAACATTCTTTCCACCCTAGTAGCAATGAGTCGCAAGACAATACATCAGATTTTCAGAAAATATTGGAAGAACTTCGGGTTATGAAAATCAACACTGATGTTCAATTTGCTATTATGGCAGAAGAAATTAAGACCTTAAAGAAGAAGGATCACAAGTATAAATCCAAAGCTAGTTCATCAAAAAAATATTCTAGTAGTGAGGATGAAAGACCAGAGAGGGATAGCTTAAGAGCAAATGAACACTACCAACCTGTCCCTTATCACCACCATAAAAGAGATAGAAAATCCAAGGAGATTAGAGTAGATCTTCCCCATTTCCATGGAACAAATGACAGATACATTTTTAGATTGGGAAATGAAGGTGGAACAATTGTTTGAGTGTTATGAAGTGTGTGAAGAAAAGAAAGTTCCACTAGCTACTCTTAGTTTTCAAGGACATGCATTGCATTGGTGGACTGCCTTAGTAAGGGATAGACGTCTTCACCATGAACCAACCATAGTGTATTGGAATGATCTTAAAAGTGCACTTAGAAGAAGACATATTCCCTCCTACTATCATAGAGAACTCATGGATAAGCTC
>Ga0209700_106414_pt1 | contig 18272 bp, 11 predicted proteins | sample SiratroredBW_FD_187528 | JGI IMG/M metagenome (GOLD analysis project Ga0209700, IMG submission 187528) | Root nodule microbial communities of legume samples collected from California, USA - Siratro red BW (SPAdes) (version 2) | ecosystem: Host-associated > Plants > Roots > Nodule | place: USA...
TTTTTTTTTTTTTTTTTTTTTTTTTTTTTTTTTTTTTTTTTTTTTTTTTTTTTTTTTTCGTTTAAGCTTTTTACAGAACTTAGATACAGTCTTTCAGTGTTGTTCTTTGGTCAGAAGTGGAGTTTTATTTCGATGTCCCACATTGATCATTAAGCAAACATTGTTATGAAGTTAGTGACATTGAACTCCGACTTTGATAAGAGAACGTTAAATGAAAAGTTGTGTTTAAACTTTTGTTGTTTGGCAATCATAAAAATTGTGGGGCTGTAAGTAGATGAATAAGTGCAGACCTAAAACTTTTGTCTGAGTATAGTGTTGTTTTTCAATTAAAATTAAAGTTTCACCTCGATAATCCACATTGATCTTTTAATTTATGCCATTAATATTTGCAACTTAACTAGACGAAACTTCAATTTTTGATGGGAGAACCATACCAAAAGCAAATGTGCAATTTCATCAAAATTGTCTTTGAAATTTTGTTGTTTGGCAATGAAAAAATATGGGGCTGTCACTAGATAAAGAAGCGCAGGCTTGGATTCTTCATTCTTCAATTTTCATTGGACAATTGTACAATCTCGGACTTTGCTTTGTTTAATGGTTCTTATTTTAATCCTTTTCTTATTTTTTTTTTAATAAAAAGGTTTCTCATTATCTTCCTGTTTATTAAACAACTGGGGGCTTTAAAGTTATTGAACAGGTAGCTACATATTTATAGTTGAAGAAGAAATTGGGCTAAACTATTTTCGTACTAGTTGTAAGTTAGGCAATTGCTTCCGGCACCCTACATTTGCTTTCTGCATTCTATCAAATGTGTGAAAGGACTCTGATATCCCTGTGAGTGAAGGAGATGTTGTGGAGGAGCTGCTGCTATTGCGGAGGTGCTGGGAGGTGTTGCAGAGGTACTATTGCATAGCGATGGACGAGTAGCAGCAGAGTGGTGGACGAGCGGCGGTGGAGCAATGGTGGAGTAAAAGATATGTTAGGGTGGTTTTGATTTGAATGTAAGTGTGTTATGAGGGTATGATGGATTTTATGATTGCTGGGGTGTGACGGTGAGGGTGGAGTGTTTTTCTTGAATTCCAAAAAACATTTTCTAGAATTTAATTTTTTTTCAAAGTTTTGGTTTATTCTGGAAAACGTTTTTCAAAATATATTGGGGTGTAAAAATGACTTATGAAAAATATTTTCTAAAATGTATTTTGGAGGTGTAGAAAGCAGTTTTGGAAAACATTTTCCAAAAGTCATTTTTGAGTTTTGGAAAACGGAACTGCTTTCTACATCCAAAATGTATTTTGAAAAACATTTTCCATAAATCATTTTTACACTCCAAAATACATTTTAGAAAACATTTTCTAGAAACCAACCCAAGGATACTTTTAGTATTTTAAAAATATGATGGGATGCAGGAAGTAAATGAGGGGTGTAGAAAGCAATTTCCTCTAAGTTATTTTCAGAAACTATCCAGAGAGTTTATTAAAATAAGCCAAAAGTTTGCATAAGCTCTTCCAAACCCGTGCACGTGTTGTCATAAGATAAATCTGAAAAAGTTAAGCTGTATGTAAGTCTTTCCGACAGAGACCTTAGCTGCGTATGGTAGGATATATTTGGATGGAGGAATTTGGAGGGGGAGGGAGGAGAGGGTTAATTTTGATTTCTAAATTCAGAGAATGATAGAAGTAAATGAACAATGAATGATTGGAAGGTTACTTGTTAATTGTGCTTTTTTAAAAAAATTATGAGAAATGCTTACCAAAAATGGAACAACTCTCCCCTCTCCCATTGTATCATGTTACTTGAGTGAATGACAGTGTGTTTATTCTACATTGTTGTAATAATTGCATCCGTTTTAATAAAAAATGTTTTATCTTATTTTGCGTAGTAATATATCATCAGACTTGTGGTTTTTATTGTATCCAGGTGCAAAGTTTTTAGGAGATTGAAAGTGAATCAAAGGGTGTTGTTGACTGTTTTCGCAGCAAACCCGAACTCAGTAGATGGGAAATCACCCAAAGAAGGATCAGATGTAAATGAAAGTAGCAATGCTGCTCAGGGACCTCCTCTCCTTACTATTTTGGCTGGAGTCTTTGTTCTTTTCGTCGTTTGTTGGAGTATTTGGTCCATTATAGCGTGGCTCATAAGTTTGATAGTTACTGCACCTGCTCCCAAATAAATTTTATTATGGTGTTTGTGTTTGTATTTTAAGCCACAGCACTAGTCCTTATGAATTTGTCTTAGTTTCTTTCTAAGATTTTCGACTTAATAGAATTTGAGTGCTAAAATGCTAAAGTGAGCCAAGAGCTGGTAAAGGGAAGAAACAGAATTGGCAACTCCTAATGCTGGTTCTAAATGTGAGAGAGCTTATGTTCATGTCTGGGTAATGTCAAAAATCTTTTAGTTATGGATTCCATTGGGGCTGTGACTTTGGTATATATTTTGAAGAACTGTAGTTGCCTATTCTTTTGGTTACTTTGTCTACATATACTTTAGAAAATAGTAGATCCATTTTTCTAATTTTGACACGGCAGATATTCTGATTTTTTCTAATTCAGTCTTTTAAAAAAGTTTAGGGGCTCGTATACTTGTTTTTATTTCCTACTACTATTTTTTAATTACAAAATTACCACTTTCATTTTTCTTAAAGATTTGTAAAGAAAAATAGAATAAATTACACAAATATTTGAAGACTGAAAATAAGTTCAAAGCAATGTGACAATTTTATGATTAAGAAATAAAAAAAGACATAAGTAAATACTCCCTTTGAAAACTAATGAGCTTAACTAAATCATATGCTTGGACTTTGGTGTTTTTGGTTTTCATACAAAACAAAATTTTTTAGTCTGATGTCGTCATCTAAATTTGTATATTGAGTTGTGTTCAACCCCCAGACTAGAAAAAAAACCTGAAATGTTTAGATAGGATTTGTTATTCTAAGGTCATTATGTCAGAATAAAAAAGACTTGTTTTCAATGTTTATAACATCCTTATTTAGAAAACTCAGATAACGCAAGTTGAAAATGAACACATTGACTGAATAAGAGAGTTGTGATAAGAGAGTCTTGCCTTGAGGACAAGTGTACAAAACGGTGAAAACAATGAACAAGTGGATGAGCATACTGACTCAAAAAATCTGACCTTGCTTGTGAAAAAATTTGGAAGGTTGCTGAAGAAAAGAAAATGATAGAAACTTTTCTCAAAGAAAGTATTAGAATAAAAAAAAAATGATTTTAATTCACCAAATTTTACTTTGATTGTGGAAAATAAGGACACGTCGTGGTTAAATGTCCAAACAATCAAAGCAACGAGAAAATAGTTTAAAAAAAATTGAGAAAGGAGGAAAAGGCAAAAAAACCTGTATAGTTTGACAAGATAATGATAAGTCTCCGTAGAGTTTTAAAATTAGAAGATGAATTGAATGTTGGAAAAATTGATTTTGAGAGTCTTGAAATCATTTATAAAAATTCATCTTGTAATTGTACTGAAACAACTTCACCGTTCATTAAAGAATGTGAAAATTATAAGTTTTTGCAAAATAAAATACGTTGTCTAATCAAAACTCTTGCAAAGTAACTCTTGTAAAGTTTATAATGAAAAGAATAAATTTTAAAACTTTGGTAAGTTATCAAAGATGTGTTTTTGATAGAGCTAGAATTTTAATATCGAAAAACACCTAGCTCTCTCTCTATTTATTACTTGTTTCTATTATACGAGGAAAGACTATACTTCTAGAAATTGTAAAATCATAAAAGTTGATGTATCGAATTGTAAATTATAGTGAAAATAAAAAACGTAATAGAGAGGAATTTAACATTGTTGGATTTGAACTAATAAGGGGACCAGCATAATTTTTTTTTTATAAGTGTACTTTAAGGTCAAAAAGTCACTTTATTTAGATAGTGATTTTTCAAAGTATATAATCAGAGATAAATAAAAATTTGTTGATCTTATTTTCAAAAGAGTAATGATATTTTGACACTCTTACTATCAATACATATTCATTTGACACACAACAAAAATAAAAATAATATTTTATTGTGAAGTATTTAGGTATCAGTTGTTTTTAATCTCTCTTCTCTCTCATCTTCTTTTTCTCTCCCTTATCTCTCTCTCCTCTCTCTTCCTTTTCATTTAATAAAGAATCTTTTCTTCAGTTTCTCTTTGTCATTTGATTCTAACATTCACATGTATTCTATCTCAATATTAATATCAAATAAACAATATAAACATGGTGGTGCACAGTGGTGTCTTATCTTTTTCTTATCAACCCTAACATTTACCACATCTCAATTCTAACTTTAGACAAATAAATTCAAACATTCTTGTAATGTTTTTTCTTCTTTGCATGGACCATAATATTCTTGCTCTTTTTTGTTCTCTTCTATTGTTCACCTTCATTATTTGCCTTTGACTTGCATATATTCTTTTTATCATTGTGTTGTCATATTTTGAAATAAATATATTAATTATTTTATTTTTATATTAAAATAGAAATTAGAAAAACTTAAGTTTTAATTCATATTATTAAATTTTCATTTCAAAAGTATGTTTATACAAGATTTCAACGTTAGAAACCAAAGTGCTTTTAAAAGAAAAACATTGTGACTAAATAAAATAAAAATAATAATGATTACAAAAAATAAAATAATAATAGTAATATATTGATATTATGAATAAAACATATTTATGAATATAAAAAATTATATATGATTATTTAAAAGGAAAATAATAATATTAATAAAAAAATAATTAACTAATTATTATATATATTGTTAAAAATAAAATTCTAATTGATTAAAAAAGAAAAAGACAAGAAGATAATATTATATTTAATGTAATGTAAAAATTACTTTTTTTAAAAAAATAAAATAAAAACAATAAAAAAAGAAGATAAGAATAACAAATTTTTCATTAAATGAAAAGAAAAAGATAGGAGAAATAAGAGAGAGAAAGAGGAGAGAGAAGGGAGAATAAGAGCAAATGAACACCTCGCAACAAAATATTACTTTTTTGTACATATAGGAGTGTCAAATGAATGTATTGACAAATAAGAGTATCAAAATATCATTACTCTTTTCAAAAGAGGTGGATTCGTCACATATATTGATAATAATAATAATAATAAAGGAAGAATATTAAGAAGTGGCAACATTAACAATGTTTCTTCCATTCTCATTCAAAATGTGCTATTTGTTGAAGATCTCAAGAACAATTTTCTAAGCATTAGCCAACTATGTGATAAAGGTCACAAGGTAATTTTTGAACCTAATCACTCTTTAATTTATGACTCAAAGGTTAACAAGATCATGTTAACAGGTAAACAAATTGAGAAGATATATGTTTGGTATTGAACCACATCATTTCTTAAAAGTATTGGAATAATTGACTCTAGAAGGAGATTAAATATAGTTCGTAGAATCTTTTTACGAATGACTATAATAGATCGTCTAGGAACAAACAACTAAAAAATAACAAAATAGATTTATACTAATTCATCCAAACTCACCTGATATATTTAATTCTTGTTTAAGACATTTTTAAAAGATTCGAATAATTAAATAAATTATTACACAAGTATATGAGTACACAAAATCACTTTTGATTATAATAAATAAATAAAATACTCCTATTTTTACGTCTTAATCTTACCTTAAGACTATGACATGACAAACAGAAAAAACTCTTAAAGAAAGGGTAATTTAAGGTCATAAAATTTACTTCATAAATAAAGAATTATAAAGGTTTCACTCCCCACTTAGAATAATATAATGAACTAGAAAGTTGTATAACACTTTATACTTATGTATTATCTTGTTGTTGTGCTATTCTGTTCTATTATGTTATATTGGGTCGACATATTTATTATGATATAATATTCTTTGGAAAACTTTGTGAAATGTGTTAATTTTATGTTGCTTCCTTAGTGTGCATTAACTGAAATTTTGATATGGAAGGTTTTGATACAAAGGAGCCTCTGACTTCTCTTTGAAAGTAAATAATTCATAAATGCATAAAACATATATAAAAGATATAACAAGAACAATATTTAATGTAGTTTAAAGTGTATCAGTATTTCATTTTATTTTGTTTTGAGTTTTTTTTTTTATTATGAATGTTGTAAGGATATATACTGTTTTATATAAAAACTCTTTCCAGTTAAACTCATTAAAACATGTATGAAAATTCTACAGATGTTTTTGATTAATTTTTCAAAGTAATTGTGATCACGACTGTGATTATGCGCTTCAATTTTAAAAAAAATTGTTATTAGATAATAGACATTATAATAAACTTCGTTTGGTGTGCTTTCTCTAGTGAATTGAAGAACAAACGAACTATGCCTGTATATAACTATGTGCTTTTAGAAAACTTGATAAGAATTTTAAAACCTTGAAATTTTTCAATATGTCTATATATACATATATATATATATATATATATATATATATATATAGACATATTGAAAAATTTCAAGGTTTTAAAATTCTTATCAAGTTTTCTAAAAGCACATAGTTATATACAGGCATAGACATATAAAACCATGACGATTAAAATTTAAAGAATAGACAAATTCACATTTGATCCTAGAATAACAAATTGATAATTTCTTCTTTTACTGGTCCTTTCAAGATTTGAGGTGAAATTCTCTTCAACAATAAAATCTTTCTCAAGATTAGTATTAGTTTTAATAGAAAATAAATTGTTTCGTTTGTATCTTTTAAATTGAAACAACTCAACCCAAACAACATTCACTGCTACGGTTGTTTCTTTCTTTCTTTCTGTACCTCAATAGTTTCCATGTTCATATATATAGAAATGGTAAAAAAACCAAACTCTCCCTTCTCCCTTGTCATCATTACCACCTTACGCTTGATACTGTCAGTGTTACCTTTGTTTATATGTTGTGATGAATAGACTCGTGAAAGAAAATATTTCAAATTGCACACTCTAAAAGTAAAAAATACTTCCAAATCATGTAATTTAGAGCTTTTTTTTACATAAAAAACTCCAGATTATATAATCGGAAAGGAACTTCTGGAATTGGACAGTACGATACACTCTCGAATTACACAATCTAAAAACCTCATTTTTTTTCTGTGAAAAATGATTTTTAGATTATATAATCTATATTTTTGTATAAAAAAAATGACTTTTAAAGTGTGTAATCTATGACTACCACATTGTGCGATTTGATTCTTTTTTTTTATATAAAAAAGTACTTTCAAATTGTACAATCTAAAGATCATCTGTTAAGAGACAAAGTGGAGATTTTCGTAGTGTAGAAGAAAAATATGGAGGTGCAAAAAGTCAGTCCCCTAGAAGAGAGAGATCTTAACAATAGCTTGACACATATATATACTTGGGTACTCATAACTCTTAACCAAAAATGGTTATAACAGTAAAAGAAATAGGTTAAATGAAAAGAGAAGCAGTGAAAAGTCACAAAAATGAGCAGCTCCACGAAGTATTCGTATCATTGAATCTTTCGGGGAAGATGGTCTAAAATATAATGTCCAATACGGCCAGTACGGAAAAGATTAAGCAACTTCCCAGCAACCTTGTCATGAGCATCTTCGCATTTAACTGAAACATGGAAAGCTTCCTGCAAGGCAGTGAACTGCCTATCAATAAGTGCAAGCATTTCATCTTCACATTTTATATCGCCTTCGAAAGATGAAATTGTTTCAAAAAGTGTCCGTCGAACATCCTGCACTATGCAGTCCTGGGAAACCAAAAGTAAAAATGCATGTATTTTTGAGAGAAACGACAGATCATATGAAATTTTGTTTTAACCAGTCTTTATCAATCAAATGAACAATGGGAAACGAAGAAGATAAATTAACAAATGGAACTTTGTTATCCAAATCGAAATTTCAATTTCTGGTATCGAACTGAAAATCCTCATGCTGATTATTCACTTGCTCCAGTAGCATACAAGCCAACTTCCAAAGAAATGCAAAGGTTTTGGCTGCTTTATTAGTTCCCAAAGCATATTTAACTGGAAACAATTTGGGTTCAATTCTATGATTGATTGCCCTTTGATTCTTATGCTCGCTGTTTATTTTGAAGGGATTACAATTTTCTATTGATTTAATCATACAGTAGAAAACATTATATGAGAATTAAGATAATACACAATAAATTACAGATACCTGTGTGTGATCTGTCCGGATTTGGCTTTTCTGCTTCATATGCAACTCAGAGCTAGTCAACTGTTCTGTCCTGCCGTTAAGGAATGATCTATCATTATCCTTCATAGATAGTTTTGCCCATTTCTTGTATTGGTCACTGGAGTTGTATATAGCTAGAAAATATTGAGCAACTTCTTTTCTTCGGTCTAAACAATCCCCAACTGCTCCTGGATAAAGATTAAAATGAAGGTATGAGCACAACAACAGGAGATTATCTAAAAGTTACAAAAACTAACCTAACCATAAATAACAAATTTCCCTTTATTGAAATTCTTTTTGTTCTTTAGTTCGCTTGGAAGTTATCATGTGCTTATGAAATGAAAATTACTCTACACTAGTTTGGTATAACAAAAGACATGTAGGATGATTCAAAGTTGGGGGAGTGCATTGTGTAGAAAAGGAAATATCAAGGCATGGGTATATTTGCTATAGTATAGTGCATTTTTCTTGGAGGAAATTAATTATAATTTGTAGAAAGAAAAGATCCCTAAACAAGAAAAACCAGATACTTTAATGAACACGGAGAAATATAAAATGCATCTCTGCATGCCTTCATTATGCATAATCTAAAAATAGCAGCTCCCTAGAAACATCTATGAGCATAACAAGTTAAGGAGGTACTGTAACACCCATAAAAAATGTAAGCATTTCAATCCAATCAAATGCACCGAATGGTTGCACTAAGCCCTTGCATCACAATGATACAAAATTTGAGCCTCCTTTTCTATAAATACTTCGTAGACAGCCATTACAAAATGCTCCCTGTAGAACACACTCATTGCATGAATCAAATGATGCCATAGTTATTATATATCATCTGCAATGACATACCATTTAAATCTAAATCCTTCTTGATGGTTTGACTTAACTGTTCTTGGCCTTCTGCTACTGCTAACTGCTGGACTACCCTCCATTTGATCAATTAACTTTACAAGGACTTTGTTGTAAATAGTGGATTATTAAGATTAAAAATATTCTCAATATCACCGTACTTATTAGGAGAAAATATCTTTAAATTTTTTATATTTATATCAGCATATTTTTATTTACTTATTTGACAGAGTTTGATTGTTACAAATAGAGGTGATGAAAATATAATGTGTTATTGTTATAAATAAAATAATCTTTTATTTCCTTACATATTTCAAGTGACTTCTACAAGTCATTTCCACGCAAGCTAAATTATTGAGTGCCAGATTCTACTAGCTCTTAAACATTAGATGTTATCCCAATTTTCTCTCTAATGCATTTATTCATAATATTGTCTTGTGGGTCTCCACATCCATAGTAATATGTTCATCTTTGTGGTACTAAGTTTATTTTCTGGTTGGCTGTGGACCACCCAACATTCTGGGTCGTCTTATATTTCTGCAGTAAAAACTTTCCCTGAGGATTATTCCATTTCATCCCCCCTGTGTGAATCTTACCATTTACACCACCCTCCATTTCCTCATTTTATATGATGGATACAAGATACTTGAACTGCCACCTAAGAAAAACAATTGGTATATTGTTGATTGCTAACTAATTTTGTCTTGTGTTCTAATTAACAACTAAAAAAATTTCTGCAGAGGTTTCAATAATATTCATTTAAGCTAAGAAACGGAGCAAAAAAGAAAATCAATTAAACATACCTGTTAAAATTAATTTAGATAGAACAGCAGCATTAGGAACCTTGGGAGATAAAATAGCTGGAGTGTCTAACACATAGATATTGGGATGGCTACCAATCTGAATGGAAAGCAGAAGTTTCAAAAGTGAGAAAAGCACAAAAGATGTACTAATTCACGTATGAGTGAACAAGAAGCAAAACAGGGAAGCAAGTATGGAGATCATAGTAACATAGATAGACCAACAAAGTGCACAATGGACATCAACCTTCTCTAAACATTCAAATACATGACTATTTTCTTCAACTAGAAATTTATCACTTCTAAACTGTTTTCTGATGTGCAAGTCATCTTATTAACCATGCCAAAAAATTTACTCCTTTATTTTCTAAGTATATTCTTAAAGTATACAGCAGTTGGCGATAAATAATCTACACATTGGAATAAGTAGGAAAAACACAGCCAACTTACATCCTCAATTATCTTTTAAATCAAGCACCATGGATATCAATAGTGGATAACAGCCTATGGCAGTGAGCCTAATGGTAGATGGCGTTGTAGAATAGAAGATAGACTTAAATCCATTTTTGGTGTTCAAAGTTTCATGAATGTGCACTTTTGACAAAAAGGATAAAAGTCACCCAACAAAGCAAAAAGGTCACCCAAGGAAGTGTCAAGACACGACATTAAAAAGCTAATCATCCTGCAGCCCAATATAATCATTTTCCTTGTTTGACAATCAGGTGTATACTTTAGTTTTTTCTTCTGAAAATTTCAAATTAACATTTGGCAAATCTTCCTCTGATTCCTCCTCATTAATATCTTCGGAATCTTTTTCAGCTCAAAGAACTTTTTGTTTACTAGTTGAAGAAGGCCCCGCCTTTGCCTCATTACGATGATATGCTCTCTCCCCGTAATCTCCCTCCAAAACCCACTCATGTCCAACTTCATCATCATTCATCTCTCCAACTAGTCACTCATTACATTCACCAATATCATCTCGAGTGTTTGATTATACTTGACATAAGCAAATTCCAGCAATCTTTTAATATTCAAGCCTACTCATTCACCTCTCCACTAATTACATTCACCAATCTCATCATCTCAAGTCTTTGATTATACTTGACACAGACAAAGTCATGAAATCTTTAATACTCAATCCCATTCTGTTTTTTAGTATGAATTTGCAACACTGAGATCATAATTACAAGATATGAAATTGAATACTTGCTCAAATAAGCTCCAATTATGTATGTAATATGACTTCTCTTGTGAAAATGCTTCTTCATCTTGTTAATGGTAAGAGAGCCAATTATGCATGATATTATTTACACAAAGCAACAGACAAGGCAAAGAAAGTGGTTAAGTCCTTTAATAATAATGCTAGTAAATATAAGGATGTGTTTGAAATCATTGATAAAAGATGGAATATTCAACTTCATCATCCATTACATGCAACTGACCACATTTTGAATCCAAAGGGCTTATGTAATAACCCACATACGAAATTTGTTAATTAAGGAGTTGTTTTCATGCATCAATAAGTTGGTATCTAGAGCAGAAGATCATCCTGGAGTTACACACTTATAAAGTAGCGGGAGATATGTGTGGGGGTAACATTGCCATATCAATGAGGAAAAAGTTCCATTACACAAAAAACAGAGCATGGGCATATGGTACATCAACTATCAAATTACAGCAACTAGCTATAAAGATCTTAAGTTTGACTAGTAATTTATCTAGTTGTGAATGTAATTCAAGTGTCTTTGGACACGTAATCAATTTAACTTTAAAAGTCAATAAACAATTTATCTTTCTTATAGTTATTCCTTAAATTTTTATCTCAGTGCAGCAAATTCATACTAAGAAGGAATAGGCTAAAGCATAAAAGATTGCATGACTTAATCTATGTAAAGTGTAATCAAGTACTCAAGTAAAGATTCGGCCTTAAGAATAAAGTTGATCCAATTAGCCTCAATGATATCAATAAATGTAATGAATGGCTAGTTGGTGAGATGAATGATGAATTTGAAGGTGAGAGGGGTTTTGAGGGAGATGACACACATTCTTGCAGAAATTTTTATAGGGCTTTCAAGGATTGAAGACCCTAGAATGTATACTACGAGTAACAAAAGGAACTAACCTTCAAATGGAGAGGGCACATATCTCAAAGAGCCTTGGAAAGAGGCAAAGAAGGGGCTTCTTTAACCAGGAAAGAAAAAGTGGTTTAAGTTGACGATTTGGAAGATATTTGTGGAGAGAAGAAATCCAAGGAAAATTTGTCAAATTAATGTGTCATTGTGTCCTAACTTAATGGATGACTTTTATCTTTTTTGTTACCATTTTTATGATTTGTTAAGCCTATGACTCTACGTGAGGAGATTATTCTAGGACCTTGTTTTTGGTGGTTTAAGTGGTTAAATCTCTTCTCTTGATAAAAGAATCTTGCTAGCTTACCTAACATGAGTATCTTTCACAAGCATATTATATATCTGGTAATGTAAGATACCTAAATGGAGCAAGTATGTACACCAAAAACCTATCAAGACTTAAAATTATCACTCATCACTTATTGTTCTGTTAACATGCACCTACCAAGAGTTAAAATTATCATTCATCACTTATTTTCTGTTAACATGATGAAAATGAGATTCTTAAAAAAAATGACCAGAGGGAGAATGAGACTCTAATTTTCCATAATCATATCAGAGGCTAATTAAGAGTTTCGGTATCCTTCGGCATGACAGAATAAACTGATACCACATTATGGAAGATTATATAATATATAAAGAAAACAAATTGCTAACCTTAAAACTTCGAATGTCTTTAGTCTCTCCTGGCTCTGAACTCACAGTTGCATGCTTTAACTTTCCTTTTTCTATAAAATAAAAAGTGACAAGAAAAAAAGTTCTATAAAATAAAACAGAAAATTTGTGAATATATATATATATATATATATCCACAGGTGTTTCTCACGAGTTGAGCATGTCATTTAGCCTGTTCTACTAGAATTTTAATAATAATTTGAATACCTGCAGCACTGATTCTTCCCACTTGATGCAAGGCATTGGTAAGTGCCGACTTACCAACATTTGGAATCCCATTTAACATTACTGTAGCAGTATAATCATTGCCACATTGATCATCTCTCCTCAATTGACTCACTTGGCGTTGTATAAGGCTTAGAAGCTACCTAAAAGCAACAATCCTTATCAGTAGTTTAGTTCATGAACAACTATAAAATCAGTATCTATTACAAAATAATAATAATAATAAATTAAAAAAAAAAGTTTATATATCAATGCAGATAATTGTATGTCATCAGTTGCAGAGGAAAAAAAATTTGTCTCGTATTTTACCAGTTAAAACGTAGGAACTAGGAGCTCCAATACCGAATATAAAAACTCACAAAGTCAAATAAAAAAGTCCAATAGGAATCTCTAATTGATAGATTGTGCTTACTGCTTAAAAGAAAACAAAGGTCAAGAGGAGCAGCAGCAATACAGACAAACGTTTCAGAATCTCTAACTGATTGTTGTACTTGCTTACTGCTTAAAGTGTTAAACAATTTCTCAGTACTATTCATGTGTGCTACAGACTAAACTACAGATGCATCTTATAGAAATCTATTCAAATCAATTTAAACAGATTGTACACAACAGTAAGATTCAAAATTAGAAACTTGGTTCCATGTGCTTTAACATTTTATAAACAGCACCAAACATCATTATAAATAAGACCATTCATTCCTGAGGCTCTTTGGAAGAATGCACAAAAAGGGAACAAACTGTTTACCTGTCTGATGTTCTCCTTGTTATGAGCATTGACTCCACAACATACGCAGTTCCTTTCCCTAAAATATTCCATCCATACCTATTCACAAAACATTTATTAAAACAAACAAAATCATTAATTAATAAATCTAAAAGGAATACAATTTCACTAATCCCTCCGAATGATTATTTGATTGAGTTTGGTTAAACTCCACAAATCAATTTGTTAGAATAGTTTATCAATTCAATTACTAATTTGGTTAGCTAGTTAGCCTACATGGCGTTATTGATTACTCTAGTTAGTTTAACTCCCTCGAGAGCTTCTCTGTAGAAGCATATTACTAATTTGTTCGCACACAACTTTTCTCATCTAATTTAATTTTCTTTTAACACAACTCTCAGTTTTCTCTGCTACCTTGTTTTGCAACGAAATACACTGAAAACCACACTCCAGAAGAAGAATTCTGAGGTACTCTGACAGTCCTATGTTATTTACTTATTTATTTTTATAAATTAATGCTTCAATTTTAACTACATGTTTGGTTTAATTTCAATAGCATGTAACATGAATGTGAAAATTTAGAAATGTTGAACACATTAGACCAAAATGCAAAGACTAAAAAACATGTTCCTCAAACTTCCACGATTATTTACATATTAGACAGCGAAATTTACACAAACCTTCAAAACAATTGAAGAAAATGAAAAACCTAGAAAAGAAGCCCTACCTTCACATTCGATGCACCTGCAAGATCCATTTTGTTGAGCGCTATGATATGTTTCTGGGAGAGTGTGTAGTTTCTGAGTATCTCGCATTCGGAGGACAAGGGAATCTGAAAAAACGAAAGGAATAGTAGAGCGTGTTAATGAGTTAAAGAAAAGGAATAATGATTGGTTAAAATGAGTAACAAACAGACCCTTGCATCTCTCACTTCGACGACCAGATTCGCCAACGGAATTCTTTCGGCGATTGCACCAGAAGCAGCCGCCATAAAAGAATCGCGCCATGCTCCCTTGCTTCTCAAATCTTCCAAAACCGCTGTGCCAATTCGTCTGCCCAAACGCGTCGCTACCATATGCTCGAATTAAGGCAGAGTTTGTTTTGCAAAACTTGCTTCTCATATGCATTTATGATAAAAACACCCATGTCCAGACATAAGGCACGAATTATTATTTTTATTTACTAAATTAAGAAAAAGTTGAATATTTTTACTTAAAAATATATTGATAGATAATCTTTGATACATAATATAAAGATTTGCTTAGACAAAATTAACGTATATAATCTTAAATTGAATAAGACTTTTTTTAATCTAGTAAACAGGACTTCTTACATTGTCTCACAAAGCTATCTGATGATCAATAGTTTATAAACACTTATAGTAAGTTTGGATTTGTACTAAACCTCTCTTCAACGTAAAAATCATACAAAAATAAAAAACATCAAAGCTATTATTTCTAAAAGAAAGTTGATTACGTTTAACGCCACTCAATTCCAAACATGCCCTTAATATTCAAGAATTATATCAGTTTGCAATTAATTATTTTTTATCAGTTTGCCCTTATGATTTGTAAATTGAGCATTTGGTCTTTGTAAAGGGAAAACCCTTGGAGAAAATCCTCCTTGGTTATGTTCTTTTGCAATCAATCAAGAAACACAATCCTTCCTTTTCTAAATTTTCTGTTCTCAGATCCTCGCATCAAAACATGATAGGAGCAATTGCATAATGTTGAAGTCCTGGTTCCATCAAAATTAAACAAATCAGAAGAGAACAATCTGCAGGAATGTGGCACTTTATGCATGAAATGCGAAACTCCTTCAAAAGGGTGGTGTCTCCTCATCTATCTTACAATGACAAAGTCCTGTTAGGATCAAAAACTCAAGAACTCAAATCCATATCAGCAGCACCTAGACAAGAAGCCACAAATTCAACTTCATCCTTTTTCCCACAATACTCTTTCATGTCATTTCATTTCCCTTCTAGTTTCTTCCCCAGGAAAAAGACCATTGTGATGAAACAACATCATGCCAAAACTATATGAGCACCATTTGTGATGAAACAAAATCATGACGAAATTTCATCACTCCCCATTCTTCAATTTCCCTTTGGCATTTCATCACTGCACTCATCCCTTTCATGTTACATCATCACACAATGCCAAACATCATGATTCAGAATGCAGAAACCAACTACTGCAGCCAGACACTTTGATGGCATTTTCCTTCTATATGATACAAAACAACATTATGCCAAACTCACATGAAGCTAATTCATCAACACATGATTCCAATGATCACACCTCAGAATACACAACCCAACTGCTTCCGGCGGCTGCCCTCACCCCCTTCTCCTTCATCTCCCTCCTCACCCTCTGCGCCTCCTCCATCCTCCCCACACCCGCATAAATCTTCCCTAACAGCACAAAATTACCAGCATTCCCCGGCTCCACCTCCGCCAACGCCCGCGCCGCAACCTCCGCCAGCCTCAACTCCCCAAAATTCCTACAAGCCCCAAGCAGCGCCCCCCACGCCTTCGCCGTCACCTCCACCGGCATCCCCCGAATCACCGCATACGCCTCCTGCAACCTCCCCGCTCTTCCCAAAACATCCACCAAACACGAGTAATGATCACTCCCGGGCTCCACCCCATACTCCCCCCGCATCCTCGCAAAAAACCACAGCGCCTCATCCGCTAAGCCAGCATGACTGCAAGCCTTCAAAACCCCGAGAAACGCAACGCCGTCAGGCCGCACGCCGGCGGCCTCCATCCGCCGGAAAATCTCCAGCGCAGTCTCGGCCCGGCCGTGGAAAGCGCAGGTCGAAATAAAACTGCTCCACGCCACCACGTCCTTGTCCTGGTCCCTCATCGTCGAAAACATGAAACTGGAACAACGAAGAGAGCCGCATCTTCCGTAGGCTTCGACCAGCGCGCTGCTGAATTGGTGGTGCGGGTGGATGGAGTTCCTGACAGCGTAACCGTGGATCTCTTTGATTAGGTTAAGCGCGGCGAGGTTGACGCAGGCGGGGATGAGGGACAAAAGCGTAATTAGGCGCGGTTTGAGGTTGTGGAGGTGCATTTGGCGGTAGAAGGAGATGGATTGGAGGGGATAGGAGGGAGCTAGAGCGGAGATGATGGGATTGAAGGTGGAGTCGGTGGGGGTAGCGTCGAGGGAGTGGAAGAGGCGTAGGGCGAGGGAGAGGTTGTTGTTGTGGGCGTGAAGGGAGATGATGGAGTTCCAGACGACGACGTTTCGGTGAGGGTGGGGGGTTTGGAGGAAGAGGTGGTGGGCGAGGGGGAGGGAGAGGCGGGAGCCGTAGAGGTGGAGAAGGGCGGAGGTGACGAAGGGGTTGGAGAGGAGGGAGGACTTGGCGGCGTGGGCGTGGAGGGAGGTGGCGAGGAGAGGGAGGTTGAGGGCGGTGCAGGACTTGAGGGTGAGGGAGAGGAGGTGGGGGTCGAGGGGGAGGAGGAGGGTGGAGTGGAGGTGGTGGAAGAGGGAGATGGCCAGGTCGTGGCGGGAGTTGGACACGTGGCAGGACATGAGTTTGGTGTAGTGGAGTAGGAGCTGGTGGGTGCCGGAGTACCACACCATCGTTCACTGTCTATGACCACCAAAGGGTTTCGATTTCTAATGCTCAAACCCTGTCGTGAAGTTCATAATTCCACAGTGCATTCACGTATACCAGAGCGTGGTACAAAAAACCTCTCTGACCACATTGAGCTTGAGGACATCTAGGAAGGAGAAATCGAAGACACTCTCATGCATCCCTTTCTCGTGTCAACGAGTAATATATCTTTTGCATAAACGGAGTGTTTTGTGTGACTTCCTGGATAGGCCTTGCATTTTCCAGATTCAATATAAGTATTAGAAAATAGGATTATATGTGAATTTCGTGATTCTACATTTCTCTGTAAGTATTTTTTTCACTTTTAATTTAATTATTTTTGCACTTTTAATTTAATTAATGTTTTGTTTGGATGATAGAGAAATAGAGAACCTAAGTTAATACAATGAGACACTTGAATGAAAAGTTAATAAAAATGAGTAGAGTTAATAGTCATGGATGTAAAAAAATAATAAGTTAGGAAAAATTTATTTTACCTTTAGGATTTATACCAATATTTTTGGTTTATTAATTATTTTGCAGAGTGTTATTTACGAATAAGTTAAATATTTTTCTTTTATACCAAGACTTTTTACTGTATTGATTAATTTTCAAAATATTCAAATAAAGCATATATTAAAATCGAGAATTGTAAAGTTATTATGAAAGAAAAAACATAAACGCTGTGTTTGGTTCTGGTCATCGATTGTTGACGACGACGGATTTGCGAAGAATATGATTGTTTGATTCAATAGATTTACGGTGATTTATGAGCGCGGAAACAAGGGAAGGGCTGAGATTTTAGTCTCTGCAATAAGCAAAGAAATAGAACGTCAATAATCCAGAAAGACATAACTAACCTTAATTTAACATATTTAATATTAAATTTTTACAAAACATAATTAATTATAATTTTAATTTATATTAACTTCTAACAATTATTATATATATAAAATATAATTAATTATATATTATTATGAAAGAAATATATTTATACATAATATAATATATATAATAATAAATAACATTAAAAAATAAAAATAATAAATATTATTTAAATTTTATAATAAAAATATTAAATAATATTGTTGATAAAATA
>Ga0209700_106415_pt1 | contig 18271 bp, 10 predicted proteins | sample SiratroredBW_FD_187528 | JGI IMG/M metagenome (GOLD analysis project Ga0209700, IMG submission 187528) | Root nodule microbial communities of legume samples collected from California, USA - Siratro red BW (SPAdes) (version 2) | ecosystem: Host-associated > Plants > Roots > Nodule | place: USA...
CAATCAAATAAGCCATAATCAAAATATTAAAAATTGAATCACATGGCAATACACGATAAACCTCGAATAAAATGAAAAAGCGTCACGCAAAGAATCATACTCATATAAAACAAAATTTAACAAGGATTACAGAAACAACGCAAGGCAAACTTCAATCTTCTTTTCATATTTCACTGTTTGCAATTCCTATAATTTCCCTTTGATAGATTTCAATTATATACGTGATCTTCACATTGGGAAAAATAAAAGTCACGGCATCACAAAACACGAAGATAGAATAAATTGTGCTATAATAAAATTATATATTGCATCATTAAAAAAAATTAATTTTTTTTAATTTAGGTTTCATCAAATTGGGGAAAAAATATTGTTGATAATTCATTGTAAATTTGAACAGTACAAATTTGATTAGAGAAATCTCACAGCCATAACCAAAACTAAACCTGGCTCTGATACCAATTAAAAGAAATAATTAAATTAAGGTTTTCAATTTAGTCTGATTGCGTATGAGTACATCATATTATATATAAGATAAAAGGATTAGAACCTGAAATAGAAGAAGAGCTTTAATTCATCATCTTGTTGTTTCTATCCTTTCCTGATTAATGGTCTTTGCAAAGAATGAAAAGGGAAGAGTGTGTACAAACTGCTCCCAAGGACACAAGCATATACAGAGAACTGTCTTCTTTATTCTTTCTTTAATAGGGCAAAATAAAAAATTACTCTTGACAGTTGTAGGGACTCTTCTATATATTATTAATTAATTAATAATGGGCTCAGCCCACCTATTATCAGCTGACCCAATAAATATTCACATAATATAAACAATATTATTTTATTTAACCAAATAAATAATAACAATCAAATAAATAATAACAATAATGGCTACATAATATTTTGACAAATAAGATAATCTAGAGAAATTATTAATTTATGTATGTTCACAAAATAATTAATCCAATATTTGGTGCATTTTTTTTACGAAAATGGGTAAATTGTATCATAAAAATATGACTTCAAAGACAGAAATCGTATGGCAACGATGCGAGATCAAGAGCAAAATTAAGAAATGTTGAAGTCATGTCACCGTTGCACGACTTTAGTTGTTAAATAATGAAATCGTGTCATATTGTGGCGATCTCTTCATGTGGAAAAACAAAGAAGTCATGTCATGCCACGTATGGTGACTTTTTTACTACAAGAAAGTCGTGTCACGTTGTGACAACTTCTGAATGCACGAAACAAAAAGCCGTGTCACATGATGATGACTTCTTCACTATCAACAAATTACCATTGAATACGACTTCTTCTCATGAAATCGTAGTCTTGTGATACAATTTATCCATTTTTATAAAAAAATAAATTACCCACCAAATTGATAATTTGTAAAACAAATTGCACTATTTTTGTGCTTTTATTGTAAAATAACTCTATCTTTATTAGGTGGAAACAAATATTCAATAAAATCTCTTAAACTCGTTCTGTTATGTTTGTCTATATATATATATATATATATATATATATATATATATATAGTATAAAACTTACTTTTCTTATATTGTTGCGTTAGTTTATGTTAAGAAAGTTTATAGTTATTTATTATTTTAGTATGTTTGTAAGTTGATCATTACTCCAATCGTAATCATCATTATTATTAAGGTTGTTCATTTAAATATTGTTATTTTATTTGTAACTTTGATGAATATTTGTTATGTTTAATTGTCTGCTTATTTTAGAGTAACATTATTTTGGATATTTAATGAACATTTTAATAACTTTCTTTACATTGGTGGTAATTTTAAATTGAGCTGTAGTATTTAAAAAAGTCAATCTCTCGGTTTACGTTATGAAGAACAAAGTAGATGTAAAATACATGTGGTGTGCTCAATGCTTGTTTTATATGAAGACAACAAGTCACATGTAATTTTCGTACAATTTACATGTATTAATGGTAATAATTATAATTATTAATAAGGCTATTCTTCTAATTGCTGTTATTTTATCTGTCACTTTGCTGAATATTCGTTATATTTAATTGTATGTTTATTCTAGAGAAGCGTCATGGCTTGGATATGTAATGAAAAGATTATTAATGTTGTTTACGTTCTGGTAACTTAATATTGAGTTGGGGTATATAAAGAGATGAATTAATCTCTTACATTATGAAGAACAAAGTATACATAATATACGGATACCAAACGTACATGTACTCTCCCATCTTTGTATAATTGACTTGTATAAAACATGAGCGAATTTTTGTCTCTACTTGGAGGCAACAAAGTACTTGGTAGTCTTTCACTTGCCCAAGGTAACTAGAGACATCTATCCTTCCACTTAATTAGATAACATCTAACCTCAGACGTCACATTTTATTCGGTCGGATAATCTAATTTATCCAATCTAATATAATCTAACTCAAATATATTACAAGGAGTTTTTTTATAATTAAATTAAATCTAACCTTAGTCAATTTACTATGCATTCTGTATGTTTATTCTCAAACTCAGTTCAATCAAAATTATAAAATAATTAATATTAGCAATATAGTATAAATATTAATTACTTAATCTATTATTAATTATCGATGAGTGATGTTAGTTAAAACCTAAAATGTCAAACAGAACTTACAGTCTTACACACGTGGAAGATGATAGAATCTGAAATAAAGGAGTTGCATCATTGACTTTTAATGTAACCACAGTGTGTGCCAGAAAGCCAATATAATTGTGTCGTTTTCGCTCCTCTGCCCTACCGCAATATTTTGTTCCCAAACCTTATCTTGGCACTCGAAAGTGGAATTTGTGTGTTGCTTTCTGTTTGTAGTGAAAAATAAGAAGAAAATGCAACCTCAACCATTTCTAGAAGTAAGAAAAACAGTGTAGTATTGCTGTGTATATAATATATGAATATATGGTTTGGTTTGAACACGAGAAGAAGGGTTTGAATCCCAACAACTATCCCCCGTGTCCGTCAACTAACACGCCAAAACAAAACCAGCACAGCAATATCCACTGCGCCCCTTGATTCACCTCCCCCATTATTTGACTTACATATCAATCCCACCTCCCATTTTATATATCACTTTTCCACCACTATATAAACTTACACACACTCCAATTTCTCACCTTATATCTCTCATTCAAAATTTACAATTTTCATTTACTTTCTTCATCATCATAATATAGTTAAGCCAGAGAAGAGGGGAATAATATGGAGATTTACGAAAACCAAGAGTCATGGTCGGAGACGGAGAGCACGGGAAGCCGAGGCATGCAAGTGGGCTTCAGTGGGCCTCTCAGCGGGCCTTTGAGCGGGCCTTTAGTTCCCAGCCACAAGAGGAACGGCAGCAAGAACAAAAACGCCAAGTTCAGGGATGACGAGGAGATGGTCGAGATAACGCTCGACGTCCGCGACGACGCCGTTTCGGTTCAGAACATCCGCGGCGGCGACTCCGAGACGGCTTTCCTCGCCAGCCGCCTCGAGATGCGGCCCTCCTCGTTCTCCGGCCGCCTCCGACAGGTCTCACGCGAACTCAAACGCATGACCTCTAACAAGGCCTTTGATAGAGTTGACCGTAGCAAATCCGGCGCTGCTCGTGCCCTACGCGGTCTTGCGTTCATGACCAAAAGCGCTGCAGGTGCTGAAGGTTGGTCACTGATCGAGAAGCGCTTCGATGAGTTGGCCATTGACGCAAAATTGCCCAAGACTCGCTTTAGTCAGTGCATAGGTATCATATACACACATTTTAGAAATTAGTTAAACTATATACAATCATAGATTATTATGTATAACAGTACTCATTAAACTCGTTTTTAAAAATTTGAAACTAATTAGTTTTGATGAAAACTAGGGATGACGGAGTCGAAGGAGTTCGCCGGTGAGTTATTCGACGCATTAGCTCGTCGCCGGGGAATAACATCATCTTCCATAACCAAAAACGAGTTGCGTGAATTTTGGGAGCAAATTACAGATGAGAGTTTTGATTCACGGCTTCAGACATTTTTCGACATGTAAGACTCCATGATCAGCTTCTCTTCTACTATTATTTAATTCTAATTTCATTTTCATCTGAAAGCTCATGTTGTTAATGTTTTAAAATATCTAACAAATAATTCAACAGCTCATTGTTTTGCTTTTGTAGTGAAAAACTAGTAATTTAGGATATGCATGCCAGAAGATATTATATAATTTGTTTAGTGTAATTAGGCAGCATGAAAGAGACGGATTTTGTTTGCTTCCACAAATGGCCCAAATTATATGCGCTTCTTATATACAAATATTTCTTCGTCGGACTACCGATTTCAAAGTACGGCGTTCAGTTTTCAAATAATTATAGAAAATCATTTCCTTTGATAATTTTTTTTTCTCTGTAAGACTTCCGAATATCATTACCGCGTTTTGCGGAATCTGCATGTGAAATCATGTGTCGTAATATAATATCGTGTGTTAATTACTTGATTAAAATGTATTAGGGTATGGTAAGAAAATGTTATGACGAGTGTTGATGATTGCGATATAAGAATGCTAATGCCATACAACTGTTTCGTGTTTAATTAAAGTTATTTACACTCAGATATCGAATTATTTGGTCTTTATTTATAGTTGTTTTCTTTAATCTTTCTTTAGAAAATTCAAACATAGTACGTAAAGTGACCACACTTTTTGTTGGATTCAGTAATTAGTTTTGATGACTACATAGTACAAATTTTCTACGTATCAATGACATCCATGAAACCTTTTATTTTACTTTTCTAACCGTTCGAATTCTTTGACTCACTATTCAACTTCCCAAGTGACAAATGATCGAATACAAATAAACAGTGATATATGCATGATTAACTAACCAAGGTTAGTTGAATATAATAAAAGCATAATGGAAAACAGCTCTATTTGAAGAATTTATGTAAGCATGTCACAGTCAAAATAAAATAATATTTTAAAGCCAAAATGTAAGAAATATTACATCATTGATTAGGTCTATACATGCACTTTTGGTTACTTATAAACCTAAATCATGTCAGGGTGGACAAAGATGCTGATGGACGAATAACTGAAGAAGAAGTAAAGGAGGTAAGAGTTCATCATCCAATAAAGAACTTTACTTTTTATTTTTATTGGATACATAGGGATACTCAAATCCTGAAGGAAAAGACAACTATTATTGACCCAGCGACCATTGAACCTAATGCCTTATGGCTCCAGATTAAATTTTTAATTTTCAATGTTTTAGAATGTTTATTTTTTTTAATTGGAGACTTGTGGAGACGTGAACATAGTTGTATGATTCATTTTGCAGATTATCACCTTAAGCGCTTCAGCTAATAAGTTGTCAAAGTTACAAGAACGTGCAGAGGAATATGCTGCCCTTATCATGGAGGAGCTGGATCCGGACAACCTTGGATACATTGAGGTTTATATTTTACACCATTCGTAAATTCAAAACAAAAATAAGTTAATGAGCTAGAAAAATGGCCTCATAAGTGGTTTAATGATGGTGTTTTATATGTTTATACTTTGAGGTTTATATGTTGTCATTGTTTATACATATATTCCAACGTTCGGTTGGTACGCTGCATTATTGGCCTTTTTGGTACCGGGTGCTTTTTCTCTTGGTCAATTGGGTTGCTTTTTCTTTTGCTGAAAAAATTTGCACCCAATGGAAGAGAAGACGCATGTTTAGCAACCTCGCTGGGTGAAGCCCAATTTAAAAAATATTTGGGATATATGAACCAATTATTAACAAAACTTGAACCTACAATTAATTACTCCCTAAATCATGATAAGAACTAATTAAATTGAATAACCAAACCTAATTCAGTACTTTATCCTCTATCCTAAATGAGATTTTAGATTTTACTCTTGAAATTTATCATCTCCTATCAATTTTTGAAAATTCTAGAGTCTTATTCATACGAGCGATAATCAACACTAATATGTTTAGATAACTAACATCAAGCACTTACTATTCATATAATAACCCCACCTGACTTAACAGCCTCGTATTTTTGAGTCAGTAAATATGTATTTAACTTGTACTTTTATTTAATAATTTTCGACTGAACATATTTTTCATACATTAGAAGTAGTTACCTAAACATCAATATATAGTTTATACCAAAAACTTGTGTCTACTGCTTGAGTTGATGTCAAGAGAAAGTCCAATTGTTACGTGACGTAAAACTGTGGTCTCATGCAGTTATACAACTTGGAAATGCTGCTCCTGCAAGCGCCAGCTCAATCGACCCACATAACCACGGATAGTAGGGTGCTGAGCCAAATGCTTAGCCAGAGACTAGTCCCTACAAAAGAGTACAACCCCTTCAAACGTGGCTTTCGGGCGGTGGCATACTTCGTGCAGGACAATTGGAAACGCCTTTGGGTCATAGCCTTGTGGCTTTGCATTTGCGCTGGTCTTTTCACTTGGAAGTTCATCCAATACAAGCACCGCGCCGTGTTCCATGTCATGGGCTACTGTGTCACAACGGCTAAGGGGGGCGCAGAAATGACCAAGTTCAACATGGCCTTGATCTTGTTGCCTGTATGCAGAAACACCATCACTTGGCTCAGAAGCAAGACCAAACTAGGAGCAATAATTCCCTTTGATGACAACATCAACTTTCACAAGGTAAATAAAACCAAAACAAGGCCCACATACAAAAACAAATTATACTGTGTACATTTTCTGAGTAATCTGTGCTACTAGTACTCTATTACTCACTTGATCATTTATATGTATATAGGTGGTAGCCTTTGGCATTGCAATTGGTGTTGGATTGCATGCGATTTCACATCTGACGTGCGATTTCCCAAGGTTGTTGCATGCCACGGACGCTGAATACGAGCCCATGAAACAATTTTTTGGGGATGAGAGGCCCAATAACTATTGGTGGTTTGTGAAAGGAACTGAGGGATGGACCGGGGTTGTGATGGTGGTGCTTATGGCTATAGCTTTCATTTTGGCACAACCATGGTTCCGAAGGAACAGGCTAAACCTCCCCAAATCCCTCAAGAAGCTCACCGGTTTCAATGCCTTTTGGTACTCCCACCACCTTTTTGTCATCGTCTATGTGCTTTTCATCATTCACGGATACTTCCTATACCTTAGCAAAAAATGGTACAAGAAAACGGTACGTGCATGGTCTCTCTCAGACATGTACCTCTATTGATTCTCTGTTCCCTTTTTCTTGCAAATCCTCTTTATTGATGATTTTTTCAATTGGTTATACGACAGACGTGGATGTATCTCGCCGTTCCCATGATACTATACGGATGCGAAAGGCTACTTCGTGCGTTTAGGTCTCGCAACAAATCTGTGAGAATTCTCAAGGTGCATATATTTTCAACAACTTCGCTCCATCTCTGCTTTGATATCAAATGTGTTACTAAATGAAATTTTAACAAAAAATGTTCCAGGTTGCCGTGTACCCAGGAAATGTTCTAGCATTGCATGTGTCTAAACCACAAGGATTTAAGTACTCTAGTGGCCAGTATATATACGTTAACTGTTCAGATGTTTCCCCATTTGAATGGTATGCACCTAATTTAAGTTCCTTTTTTTTCATATATAACTGTTCTTGCCAGGATGGTGATCATGGACAAAGTTAATTTAATTATGTGGCATTGATATCTATTTGTAGGCATCCCTTTTCTATTACATCAGCTCCGGGAGATGACTACGTGAGTGTTCACATTCGAACTTTGGGTGATTGGACATCACAACTGAAAGCTGTTTTCGCCAAGGTAAATTTTGCATAACATTTTTATTTTCATTTTGCGAATCAATCCGCTGATGATATGAGCTGATCATCGAACATTCTCAATATGACTTATGCAGGCATGTCAACCAGCAAATGATGGCCAAAGTGGTCTTCTACGAGCTGATATGCTACAAGGCAACAACAAACCAAGGTATGTTTAGCTGTCTTTAAAATGTCATTTTAAATGTGTGGTAAAAGTGATATGTGAGCATGAAGAATAGCTGATACTAAAATTGAGGAAATGACCAATTTCTGATTATTGTGGAAAAAAAATTTTCAGGATGCCAAGGCTATTAATTGATGGACCATATGGTGCTCCGGCACAAGACTACAAAAATTATGACGTGATCCTTCTTGTGGGGCTTGGAATTGGTGCCACCCCTTTGATTAGCATACTCAAAGACGTGCTAAACAATATCAAGCAACATCGAGACGAAGAAGAAGGAGTGGTGGAAAATGGCGTTAAGGACAACAAGAGGAAACCTTTTGCCACCAAGCGAGCTTATTTCTACTGGGTTACGCGTGAGGAAGGTTCCTTTGAATGGTTTAAAGGGGTGATGAATGAGGTGGCAGAGAATGACAAGGAAGGAGTCATTGAGCTTCACAACTATTGCACAAGTGTCTACGAAGAAGGAGATGCTCGGTCAGCTTTGATCACTATGCTTCAGTCCCTCCACCATGCCAAAAATGGCGTGGATATTGTATCGGGAACAAGGGTAAAGACGCATTTTGCAAGACCAAACTGGCGCAATGTCTTTAAACATGCAGCCCTCAAACACCCTAACCAAAGAGTTGGTAAGTGTGTGTAAATATGATATTGATTTTGTTTTGAATTTGATTCCTGAATTTTACTAAGCTAATTTTTTATCTGCTGTAATATTTTCAGGTGTTTTTTACTGTGGGGCTCATGGATTGGTTGGGGAACTCAAGAGGCTTTCTCTGGACTTTTCCAGGAAAACCACCACCAAGTTTGATTTTCACAAAGAAAATTTTTAGATTCTTTTCACTTATGTTGATATTTTTTTTGGTAAATGTATTTATATATAGTTGGATCATTTTTTGTTGCAGCGGTAGTATATGGCTAGCTGCATTTGATACATGGAATTTACATGTATCTAGAAGTTGTATTTTCCTTTTAAGTAGTGTATAGTTCTGATATGTTATAGGCTTGCACACTGTCAGTTCAAATGGTTATTGTATTATATGCCAAACTTATTAGTTTATTTAATAACAGGAATTGTGTATTTTTTTTAAAGGGTACAGAGATATCCACAGAAAGGAAAACATAAAAAACTAGTAACTAGAACTGGATGGTACACACACATAGATATACAGAGGAAGATATTTAGGAGATGGAAAACCAAATACACTTCTCCTTACTTTGTACCCAATGCACTTTTACTGTCATAATTCGCTACCTACCAATCTCAACTTGAAATCATGAACGTAAGTAAGTTGATTTTTAATACTTTAAACATATTGTCTTGAATACCTGAGAAGTAACTTGTAAAATATTTTGAATAAAATTTATTTTGTTATTTGTTATAGAAAAATAAAATGGGTCCTTTTTACAGTTCATTTTACATATTTTAACTATTTTTCTATGCCAATATGAGCTGAAAATAATGTTTTCTGTCTAAACAACATTAAAAAAAACGGTAATTAAATATTTTCCATTTTAATAAAGTTATTTCATTTTTTAGTTCTTCTATTTCCTGATGCCATGAACAGATGCAAAACTTACTACTCATGGTTCTTTCCTTCTTTCTAATAATCACTACGATAATAACTTTGCTTCTTTACATATATACGATGAGTCAGAATCCTTTAATTTGCATTTGTCTTGTTTTGTGTTGTCAGTGTCACCTGTTCTTGGAGTTATATAAATTTGGATAATCAATTCTAATAATTTAACAAGACTTGTTGGCTAAGTTATAGTTTGGTTTACTCTAAATTAGCATGATTTCTAATAAAAAGAGCTTTAATCAGAACAAACAAATCAGCCTTTCAATAGAGCACTCCTGTATAATTAGCAAAATGTTTTAAATAAGATGTAGCTAGCATTAAAGTCATTATTTGCCAGCTACTAGTATTAATTAATAGCATCTTATTGAAGGCAAATAAAAATCAGGTCCCGTCCTAAAAAGCCGATGAATACCAACTTACATCAACCTTAAAAAAAGTTATTTTGATAACCACAAATTCGCTAGGCATAGATAGGATTTCTCGCAATGTAATATACTGTCTTCTTTAGAATTTCAGTTTTGTTTAATCATCATTTTATCTTTAAAAGATGTTTTTGATGAATTTGAAAGAAATGTATGTATAAATTATTTTTAACCTCAACTTCTAAATTACTAAGGATGTGAGAATTTTGAGTGAAAAGTGTAAACTGATGATTTAATTTTGGGCACTGATAACTTAACATAGAAGGCTTCCAAAATTGCTTTACACCTAAAACAATTATTTTCCACGAGTTTACAGCAAAATCCTATCTGTATATCCAATAGCAATTTGCAAACTTCCATGTAAATAAAAGTGGTGTCAAAAAGTAAAAAAGAAAAGAACAACAGAAAGAAACGTTTTTGTTTTTATTTATTTAAATAGTCGCCTTCAAGTACAGTATTACCTTTAGCTCCTTTACATAGTTACGCTAGTTACTTCATTTCGTTTTATGCATATGTTTACAAACATCGAACAACAAAAAAGTTTGGCTTGATTTATAATTTTTCAGTCTAATTAAAGTATATATTATTTATGAAAGGTGGTAATGTGTCCTTTCATAAAGACAACACTTATCTTTAATAAAGGTGACACGCGACAAGTTACCACCAAAATAGATGTTTTTCCTATATGAAACTTATATTTAATATTATTCTAAGTTGTTCATCAATTTTATAATAATATTTTCAGTTTTTTATTCCTTACAGTAGGTACCACGTTACTCTCTTGATTAGTGATAAAATTTCTGCTATTAGTTAGACAATAGTTTTATTTATCTATTTTGCCACATTTGAATTTCATAGGCTAAATAAGTTTTAGGATAATTTAAGATTTGTCAAATTACTATGATTCACCTTCTAAACTTAGAATAATAAGAATATATAAGCAATAGAATAAAGAGATATTCAACTACTAACACATTTCATTTTATGATCTTTATTTGTTCAAATCTTTTACTTTTTTCGTTAAAGTGCAATAAGTTACATGATATTTAATTCAACTCCAATTTTATTATTAACATATTAGGTCTTTTTTATATCATTAATAATTTTATAATTAACTATTTAGTCAGTTTGATCTTCAATAACCGAATGACAATGATCATTGATCATTATTAGCATATTCTAGTATTCGTATTAGTAGGTTCCTTACACATATAATATTTTTTCTAATCAATTGGATGCTTTTAGTGATCCACCAAATATGTTCAAAACTTCATTATTCATCCATCCATTTACACACATTATATCATCATCCATACACTATGGTTAATCGAAAATATCTTTACAATAATCGAATAATCAAGGTTACTGATGATACAATAAAAAGGACAATACAGATAAATCAATTTCACTTTTTCTTATATTTACAATACATCACTGAAAAAGAAGACTGAGAAAACAAAAAATATTTTCTTAAGACACAAACTCATAAATAAATTATTCTTCTCATATAATAATGTTGGAATTCAACTTTAATTTATATTTATATTATTAACTTTATTTTATTCTTATCTGCATTAAAAATATAACTTCATTTATTTTTCACTATCATACAAAATAATCGCACAAACAACAAATATATAAACACATAATTACACAACTTAATTTCTATTATAACCCTAATCACAAACTTTATTATTTTTTTTAACATATGTTATTTTCATGATTTCTAATTTTAAAAAAATCAACTTAACTTCATATGTTATTGATATATTTATATTTTTTATAAAATATATTTTATATCAACACTTAATAAAGAAGACAACGTCCCAGTCCTTAATAAAAAAAAAACAATACAAACTCGAGAATCGAAGACAACGTCGTGCCAAAAACTCACCACTTTAATGTAATGTAGAAATATTTATTAAAAAGTCATATGAATTAAACAAGACTTCGTTTAGGGTAATTTAATTTTTTATTTTTTAATTTTAAGTAAAATTATATTAAAATTTAACGACTTTAAATAATAAATGTTAGAATTAAAATCATGCCACTTTGACGTGATTTTAAATAATTTGTAAATTATATTAAAATCGTAAAAATTTACACGACTTTATTTATTTTAAACAAAATAATGAGATGATAGTATAATCTCTTCATTATAAACTCATGTAATATTTACACGACTTGCTCGATTTTACGGAATAGAAAGAAAGATTGTCCATTTCAATAATAATCAGAGGAAATTATACCACTTTTGTAAATCCTATCTGTATATTTTCATCTGAATAAAAGTGGTGTCAAAAAGTAAAAAAAAAAAAAAACGTTTTCTTTATTTAAATAGTCGCCTACAAGTAGAGTATTACCTTGTGATCCATTATATAGCTGTGCTCCATTATATAGTTATGCTAGATATTTCATTTCGTTTTATGCATATGTTTACAAGTATAGAACAAAAAAAGTTTTATTTTCTCTTATCTTTCTCTTTTCTGGCACAAAAATATGATATGAAGATAGAAAAAGATGTAATAAAAAATAGAAAAAAGTGAAAGTATTCAAGTTATTTTGAGATATGACATTTGATAAGAAATATAAAAATGAAGGAAAATAGATATTTTTCTTTTCAGTAATTTCCATTTCAAAGTTATAATTAGGGTTATTTGTTTTATGTATTTATAGGTTTACTATGAAAGACGTGATACTTGGCACGAACGTGGTGGATATAGATATTCATAATTATTTTTAAAGTTAAATTACCTGAAGAGGCAACTAAAACATTTCTAAATAAATTTAGTGTTATATGATACCCTAAAACAAAAGAAAACAACTTAGTATCTCCAAATCTTAAGCTTTTACAAATGTTTTTTAATTGATTTACCATAATTATTATTTTAATTAATAATAAAGAGTTTAAATTCAATAACACTATGAGTAATAAAAGATAATTAATTTGTGTCGAAAAGAAATGAAAGGTGTGTTTTAAAAATTAAAATAAACTTAATTTAAGCGTAGTTGATTAATAATTACACGAGGAGTAATACAGAATCCAAACAGCTAACAAAAATGATTCTAATTGATAAAGATTGAACTTACATAAACCTAAACTTTCATGGTTGCATTTAATTTTGTAATATACACCTTTTAAAAATGGGGAAAAAAAGGATTAACTATGTATTTATTCTCTAACTAAATTATTTTCTATTTTTTTTCAGTTTTTTCTTCTGGATTAATTAAGTCTTTCAGTTTTCCAAAATAAATGAAGTTAGTCTATTAATTGATTTTCATCAACTTTAAAATCTTACATTGCATTAAATTACGTCCCACTTTAATTACATTTTCATTAACTATTAGTTAAAATTTCAACTCTGTAGTAATGATGAAAATTTTAGTTTGAAACTTAAAACCTGAAAATTAAGAAAATACATTAAACCTTCATCATTATCTTGTTAATATCATTATTACACAACCTATGAGAATATATTCTCGAAATCCTTAAAAGTAAAACCTCTCAAACACCTGCATCAGGCACAGATTGGCAAAAGAAGAAAAAGCAAAAACCGAATCAAGGATATGTGTCCACCACCAAAATTAAATTTGCATAAAAGAAAGAAAATTGAACGACTCAAGTTGAATTACGTCTAAATTTAGACCACCATGTATGTTTTCACATCCTTTTTCCCGATGCAGGTTCTTCTTTTCATGAAACCCTTCACTTTTTCCATTTCCCTATTTTATATTATAAATAAACAAATTATTCTCTTATGCTTCAAACCCTTCTTCCTTCAACTCTCTCTCTTTCTCTGCTTTTTAAGCGTTCCTATCTCTTTCTGACTACTCTTCTGTCTCCTTCTCTTTTCGCTGGATCACCAAAATCTATTCTTCTGTCTCTGAAGCTCCAATGGCAGCAACAGAATCTAAAACGGAACCTAAAGAAGCCGAAGAAGGCGTAGAAGGAGAACCTTTCGCATGCAAGGTAAAACATTTTTCCATCTTTTACATTTGCTTATTCGCTTAATACCACCCAGTACTCTCCAACAGGTTCTGAACTTGTTACGCTTCTGTCTCCCAGACCGTGGCGTTGAGAGTTTCCATCCACTGTCAAGGCTGCAAAAAGAAAGTCAAGAAAATTCTGGAAGCCATTCACGGTAACGTAACCACCTTCAAAACCAAACCCTAATTTTCGAGTTCCCTCCTTTCGTCGTTACTTCTTTGCATCACACTCGTTTCTCTTTCGTGGCGCAGGTGTTTACAATATAGACATTGATCAGAAGCAACATAAAGTGGTGGTAACGGGGAACGTTGACGGCGAGGTGTTGATTTGGAAATTGAACAAGGCGGGGAAGCATGCAGAGTTGTGGCCGGAAAAGGCAGATTCCGGAAAGAAAAAGCAAGGGAAAACAGAGAGCAAAGAGAAGCAACAAGGCGACCCAGAAAGCAGCGAAGGGATTAAGGAACAAGATAAAGAAGATGTTAAGGTTGTCGCACAAGACCCATCTAAAAACGTTGAAGGTACTAACAACAATAATAATAGTAACAGAAGTAACGCCGTTAAAAACAGCGATGGATGCGCCGCCGGTAAAGCTGCTGTTCAGTTGCAAGAGCCAAAGCCGGAGGTGAGGCAGACCGTGGTATTACAACCGGCCGGACCAGTAGCCGAGAAAAAAGTCAGCATCGCTGTTCAAGTTCCTAACGACAATGAAGCAACTGGGAATGAGAATAAAACCGGCGGAGCCGGTGGCGGTGGTGCTAGTGGAGCGAAGAAGAAGAAAAAGAAGGTGACGGCGACCGGAAAAGGGAGTAATAACATCAACGTTAACGAGGTTGCTAGTGATGCAAAAGCCAACGATGGTTCCGGTAGCCAGTCAAATGGTCAAGGTCACGTTCACGGACCAGCTGTTCCAGTTTCAAGTTCAGTTCATTTTGCGATCCCAGCCAATGAGAGTTCGACACGTCATCACCACATTTACCGTGAGTACCCACCGCATTACTATGCACCTCCTCCTACACCTGCACCTGCTCACGTTGTTCACAGTATGAGCTACCATACGGCGCATCCTAGCAGCAGCTACGGTGCAGCGTATTATGCCCCTGCGCAACCGTATTCGTACGCCCACGTGCTGCGCCCTGGGTACGAAGTGGAGCCTCCACCGTATGTGTACGAAGCGGAATCGTATGCTCCATCGCATCCGTCGGATTCGTTCGAGCTCTTTAGCGATGAAAATCCTAATGCGTGCTCACTGATGTGAGTGTGAGTCGCATTGTACGCAATCATTTCACTCGAGTAATTTTGTAATGCTTGTAGATATACAAGAATATTTCACAGGCCTCCTTTTTATTTATTAATATATTTTAGGGAAAAAGAAAACTATTTCTTTTTTTTTTAATTATTGAAGTGATGAAAAGTAAGGTACAATAATGGGTCAATGTGGCTCTGAGCCTTCGGTTTTTGTTCAGTGGTTGTTCTTGCTTTTCACTACCATTCCAGGACTTGAATATGATTAATTGTAAAATTAAAATTATTGGCCTTCGTATGTTACCCCACAAGCTCCACTACCACATATCCATCACTTTACTATTATGCAGGGATCATATGCTTCTTATAGACTTATAGGTGTGCTGAGTGGGCCAAATGGAACAACTACTGAAAAAGATGAGATGCGTTCAAATAGTTTAAATGATTTTTAAAATCTTAATTAGATTATTCCAAAAAAGTCTAATGTTTTAGAAACATGTGAATTTGTTTGGTCGTATAGTTTTGGATAGTTTTCCTCCTGAAAACAATTGCTACTTTAGTAGTTGCTTTGCATAATGCATTTTTCACTTTCTTTGCCACCAGTCACTCAGTAATTTTTTGCTGCCCATTTAGAGTAACTGATTAAGTCTTACGTAGACTTCTCTGAAAGCAAACCTCTTTCGGTGTCTGAAGACATATCAACATCTTAAGACAAAAAAAAGCAAATTGATTTTTTTGTGGAATTTTTAAATTTGTTTGTTCCTAATTCATCAGGGGCACCTAAAGTCCGCGTCTTTAAAGATAAAAAAACTTCTTTTCCTTTACGGGGTGTTGGGTGTGGCAAATCAGGAAAGTGAAATCAAAAGGTTGTCACGAAGATGAGAATCCACGATCACCGAAAAGCAAAACAAGAATAATCATTATTCAATTAATCAATTTATAGGTCTATATTTCAATTTGAGATATGGGCCATTATTATACATGCACTTGCTCATAGAGGTACATATTCCCTGCTGTGTTGGCATGGAAAGATCATCTTTTCTTGGAAGTGTATTTGTATTTGTGGATATAACTTTATAAGGAATATGTTAAACACAACGATTAAAATCACTGAAACCATTAATGTCTTCCACAAAATAAATCTATGGGAAGCCTTTTCTGGTTTTTGATTCTTTTGCCGACTTGAGGCTTATTGGACATTAGGGAATTTTTCACCAAATACTTATTCTTATTCTCTCATGAGAAGTAATGAAGGAATTCAGATTTATATTGTTGACGTGAAACAATTAAAACTTTATTTTACTATACCAGATAATTGTGGTGAAAAATCTATCAATTGCACCTTGGTTGTTCAATATAGATTCCTCTTTTGAGTTTTAACTCGATGCTACAATAAGATCAAGTGTTACAGAAATCAATTAACATTTCAATACTTGCTAAACTCGTTTTGTTACAAAAATCACTGCTTAATTCACTAAAAGCTCTGCAGCATTTCAATTAGTAAATTTTTACACGCAAAAACAAGTTGATCACAGTCACATCGGGTTCTTTAAGAGGATTCTGAAGTGAATACTCAGGGAAACCTTATCGAATAATCGAACAATAGTGACGAGGAAGTTTACTAACAAATATTTTAATGCTGGCCAAATTGCATATTCTTTCTTGTCTTATCATTTTTCCATTAAGGAATCTGATTCCTTTAATTAAAGATTCAATCTACCTTCGTATATAAGCCTCACAAGAGTTGTAAATGTCAGCTTACACAACTTTTTTAACAAAGGCATGGGAAATTTTTAATTTCCATGAAAATACTACTGTTTCAGTTTCGACATAAAAGAAAAAACAAAAACTATTGCTTTAGCAGTGACATTTGTTGTTGTATCCTCGTATTTTCGAAAATATTAAAATATCTTTTTAAAATTTATATTCTAAATTATACAATGTAAAAAGAATATAATATTTTTTATTTTAAATTGTGTAATCTAAAATAAAATAAAAATTAAAAGAATACTATTGAGAAGATGAAGAATATAATGAGAATAAAATGATACTTTTACTTATGAAAGTGCAGGAAGAAAATATAGAGGTGCAGAAAGAATTTATCTAAGGATTTTCTGTCTTCAACCTTCATCCTCGTAATCCATGGATAGATTTCAGAGTGATTCTTCCTGCACCTCCATGACGACTTCCTGGACCTCCATACTAACTGCAATTTTACTAAAATACCCTTTTAAATTTTGTTAAAGGTCAAAATTACCCTTCTTCCTTTTTCATTCTCACACACGCACCTCTCCTCTCCCATTTCATCATCGGCGACCTGCACCTCCATAGCAACGCTTCTTCCACGTCCAGCACCATTTCTGCCCCACTTCTGCCTTGTTCCACGTCCAACACTTCCACAATACCTTCTTCCATGTCCAGCAGCAAACTCCTCTTTCTTGAAGCATCCTCTGCAAGTGAGTGAAGAAATTAACGCATCAGCACTACCAAATTCAAGCTACATTGCCAATTATATCATCAATTGAAGTAAAGGTAAGGTGTATTGTACGTTTAATTTCAATTTGGAGTGAATAATTTAGGATTTGGTGGCGGATGACGGCGGTGGTGTAGGTTCTTCGTCGGAGAAGGAATATGTTGCGGGTTCTGTAACCCGCAACGCATTCGTAAGTTCAGATGCATTGCGGGTTACACAACCCGCAACATATTTTCAAAATTAATATATGTTTGTATCCCAGGTGAGTATTTTGTGCATTTTCAATATTTTCTTTGTTTTGTTTCAGAAGTATGACAAGAACTAGAGGAGGTCGAGAGAGACCGACAGCTTCTGTAAGGCGAGGAGACAGACGTGATGAAGTTGTTGAGGCAGGGGGATTCCCAAGTGGTCCTTCTGATTGTTCTGTTTTGGTTAGTTACCCTCATCATATTGCGTTTAGACTATGGAATGGTGAGGTAAGATATTTACAAATTTTTGTAGTGTGTTAGTGCTTGGATTAAATTTAATTAGTTACATGAGTATTAGGAATATGAATTGTATTTATTTGTTTTGTATAGGAACGGGGAGAATTGAGATTGGTCTCCCATGGAAGAAAATTTAATAAATTTGGCATTCCTTGCCC
>Ga0209700_106416_pt1 | contig 18271 bp, 6 predicted proteins | sample SiratroredBW_FD_187528 | JGI IMG/M metagenome (GOLD analysis project Ga0209700, IMG submission 187528) | Root nodule microbial communities of legume samples collected from California, USA - Siratro red BW (SPAdes) (version 2) | ecosystem: Host-associated > Plants > Roots > Nodule | place: USA...
CAAAATTTTGATAAATTTCTGGTTACCATGACTGATACAAAATTTTTCTGGTATAAGATTTTCAAATTCACATCAATTTGAATCATAAACTTTAATTAACTTTCATTACTTCTAAATCTTATGATTTTTGAGTTAAATACTCAAATGACAAAAAAAAAAAATTAGGAAAGTTCTAACTTATTCTTGAAAACCAAATTTAAAAAATACTAAATAATCACTACACATATAGACTAATTGAAATTATTTTTTTCCTATAAAATCACACATGCGAGTATATTTCTAAGTCATACATGCAAAACCAAAGACATAGACGAAATATTGGAAGAAAAAAGAAAAACTTATGTTGATAAAATATATTTCTTTTATCCGAGTAAGTTCTATAACAACCTTAAGGAATTTTTTTTTCGAATCTTAACGATTAATATCCTTTCGAAACAATATTTTTTTTTTATTGAAATTGACTGTAGATTCTTTTGATTTTTTATTTTAAATTAAACAAGGCAGAGACTGACTCCCTAAGTTAAAGTAAAAAAAAAAAAAAATACAATTTAGATTTGCATATAAGCTCTATCACTTATAATGATTGATAGAAAGGTTATTATTATATAGATAGAGTTGATGAATGAGATAAAGTTGTTACATTAAGTTGCTTAAATAACTTTTTATAAATGTTTATTGCTACCTAATATGTATTTCTATCCTTGACTAGATTTTAAAAGTGATCATTAACTCTCTAATAGAGTTGTTTGTAGTTTTGGTTGATTTTTCTATTTGACTAATCTCCAAATGGAAACATATAAGGATGCCAACGGAACTGAGCAACGTTAAAAATTTCGATAAATCCAAAGAAACCTTGAAATTGGTTGTGAGAATTACAAATTTTTGGATCATTCAATGGTCTATCAAGCCAACTATTAAAATGACTTCTATGGACAGCAGGTCTCTGCCACAATAAAGTTTGGTTCTGTTTGTTTGTCCTTTAAATTTAATATGTTAATTTATTTCTGGATATTTTAGGGTGATAAAATAATGGCTTGTGTGAAGAATAGGGACAGAAAAATGTAAGGCTAGTTGAAACAGGCCAAACTTATATTTTGGAAAATTTGAAGTAATTAAACACGACCCAATATAAGACATCAAATCATCCTTATAGGTTATGCTTTGCGAAGACAATATTATATGAAGTAAAAATATATAACAAATATACCCTGTAACATTTATCAGTTCACTCAATTGAGTCAATTAGCAATGGAACTACTTCAACTGATATAATAAGAGGTAATTAACTGATCTCAAAGGAAAATGAACTGATATACTAATAGGCACTTACCTGAATTTCCAACATACTAGATTTTGGTATTTTTTTAGCATAGATTTGTGTCTATTTAACCAATATCATGATTGAAATTTATAATTAAATACATATCGTTGGTGAGCTACATGAATTGACAACTTCACAATCGCCCAAAGAAAGTTGTTTTTGACTTAAAAAATGAAAGGTAAATTATAGGACACAACTTTAAAAATGTTAGTATATAATTAACATTTCTTTCGGAAACCAGTTCTTGCATGCAATTTGTGGGACTTTCACACTGTAGTTTCGTTGTTTTCCTGTAAGAGACTATATACTTTTGATTTCTTTTACGACATACCTAATCATATAGGTTAGGTAATGACATTTTTAACATGATACTTACATTATATATATAATATCAATCCTCTCTATAGCAATATACAACCTATATTAACTTCAATACTTATATTATTCTGAAAAAAAAATATCAACAATTAGTATAAGAAATATTACATGATATAAATTTAATTAATAAAATTTATATATAATGAGTCTTTTGATGAAAGATTTATCAAAAAAATTTTACAACAATAAAACTTAAGTCAAATTCCTATAGAGGTCTCATAATGAATTTTTAATAATATATGTAAATGAGTAATATACAATATTGATTTTTTTACGAAAGATTAAGTTATTTTATTATCACACATATAATCGTCATTTGTGACCATAATAGTTATAATTTTGCTAATGTACTTCCGCAAAAAAAATACTAATTTACTTCCTTATCATCACAAACCTCTCACGTTCCCCCAATACTACTTTTTTCGTCATTTTTTAAAATTTTGAATTAGCAAGTAAACATCCATCATAATACGAAAATGCACTCAACCAAATCCCGTTCAATTCAAACATTTACATTTTTCTAATCTAATTTGTAACATAATCCCAACAAAACATGTTTTTTCAACTTTTTGCAATGAAAAATTAGTATGTCATTTCTTTGGATGGAAATAGTTCTTTAGATTGTTTGTAAATTTGCATCATCATATTTTAGAAACAATAGGTATATATTTATAAAGACTTTTCACACGTACTTATTTACTTGTAAATAAATATTTCATAGTATGACACATTTATAGTTAAGATATAGGTTTCTTACAACTCCCTTTCTTAGTTTAGTAACTATATCTCTTTCGAATTATATTGATAACTATATCTCTTTTAAAGTATATTAAAATTGCATTTGTGATACTTTATTAAATATGAAGTCTTATATATAATTCATCTAACCAGATTTAATATATATAAACCATTATTTTATTGGACATAGTTAAACATTAAAATAAGTTGCTTAACTTTTTTTTCTTCTTTGTATTTAGAGTGAATTAGACCAATCAAAAAAAGAAAAGATTTTATGACCTTTTATCTTTGTTTTTATTACTTGATCATTCATCTAAAAATGCTGATACCGGTGGGGCCTTATCTTTTATCCACCAAGTAAACATCTTTTTATAACGTGTCTTGTTAACGTGATTGTAATTAAAGGGGATTTTATATATATTAAAAATGACATAATTTTTAAGAGGAAGAAGTGAGTGTGAAAGGAGGACAAGAAGTTTGAGTGGCGTGGTGGTCTCAAACACCCTTACAGCGATGCCTGTCTCTGTCTGATACACATATGGTCAAACTTAAATGTTATGGTCTCACACACTTTACCTTAATCATTTTCCTTTTTTTCATTTTGTTGCTCAAACATTTCTTTCATGTCTTTTTAACCTTTTTCTCTATTTTTATGCATAACAATGTATTACAGCTTTAATAACTTTTTAGATTTGTTTTATTAATATCTTCATCATTTTTATAACACACACTTTATATGACAAGAGTTTGTTAATTAAATACCTAATAAGCGTAAGCTGAAATAATTTCCATTCACTTTTAATCCATGAATTCTAATTTCAGGGTCACCACTATGTACTAAAATTTTTAATCAGCGAAATTATATTGTAATTTATAAAACTGTTGTAGACTCGTTTAAATAAAATTCATTATTTTATTTTAGATAGAAACATTAGCTCTTTAATTATAAAAATCGGTCATCTCTAATTCTTGTTTTTGAGCTATTTTGGTGCGTTTTTTCTCATAAAAATAAATTATGTCAATTTTTATAAACCAAGAATTAAAATGGTGTCATCTTTTGTTGTTAAGAGACCAATTGATATTAACATCATACATAAATATTTATAAAATAAGAACAATAAGAAGGTATATATCTAATGTTTTTTCAAAAATTAAAATTGACCTGTGTATTTGACTATTCAAAAAAATTAGTTATGAAATTTAGATAAATTAATTGACCAAATGTATGAGTTGTTATTAATATTTTTCTAATAAGACAAACAATCAAATTCATACCAAAGAATAATAACGAACTTATTTTTCTTGAGTTCTAAGGTATTATTAACTCTGATACTAATAATACTTAAACTGAAACTCCATACATAACTATTGTGTATATTTACTCTCTAGAGTTTATAATTCTAAGAATATTTAAAAATATATATAGAATAAATAAGCAAAAATAGTATGAAATAAAATAAAATAATTGGCTGAATCTATAACCATAACATATTTTCAAGTAAAAACTATAATTATAATAAGTCTTCATATAAATAAAAAAAATAAAAGGATAAACTATAAAAAATAAAAATAATAATATATACACATACATATTCAACACAAAAATATATGAAAAAAAAATTATTAATATCTCCTGACAGATTTATATTAAGTATATCATATTAGAAATAAACACATAACCTATTTTAAGAGTTTAAGGTATGTATATATTAGTTTAACAAATCAAAATAAGTTTAAAACATTTAATATCTAAAAGTTTTACACATATGTAATTAAATCTTTCTCGATTTATTATCACTTAAAATCTTAATCCACATGATTTAAGAATTTAATAAAATTAAAACATTTTTAAATAAATTTATATATTCAATACATATATTTAAATAACGGTTCACATATGATGTTAAGTTGGTAATTAAGAACTCATTCTTCACAAACTTGAGAAGAAACAAAATTGTGTGGAAAAATTATTACTGTTTCCTTTTGTTTGAGAAACTTCCACAATATAAATGCCTACGATGGTAATGTCAAAGCTAACAAGAATAGTTTCTTTTGGCTATTAAACTAGATTCAATGATTTTAATATTTAGAAGGAAAAATCGATATAAACTTATTCTTACAACACTAATAACACTTTAACAAGATCATAAATTTCATAAGTATCTTTAATAGTAATATTGTACCATTTTTCTTATAATTGTTGAGTACTTAACAAATTGTTTTTCAAATCAGAAACATATAACACATTAGAAATTGTTTGAACAAAACTATTCTTGTTTTTTTATTTATTTTAATATCACCTTTTTCCATTACTTTCCTATAAAATAATCTCAAAAGCTTACAATGGACTAAAAATCCTCATTTAAAAATGAAAAAATGAAGATTTATTCTCATTCATGTGTTTCCTGATGTCATAGTTACTACAACTTGTATCCACATACCATAAATCTGATAGTTACTACAATTTGTATCCACATACCATAAATCTGATTCAATATTTTGTATATCTTAAACAATCTTTAGCAGCGTTTCTTCTTCTTCTATGTCTGTTAGATTTGACCTTTTGGTCTTTTTCTGATAAAATCTAATATAACATTTAGAATTACATTACAGTGACCAACTTTATACCATTTAAAACATTTTATCTTAGATTTATCATGTTCTTTTTTTTTTCTTGATATTGATAATTATGATTCTTGAAGTCTCAAACTCTTAATCTCCCTCGTTCTGTATCTCTACCTTGTAGTCAATGAATATCGGTAGAAGCTTTAAGCGTTTTCTCCACAATTATTAGTTATTTAATTTTTTTTATTCATATACCAACAATGAACTTTACACTTCATCAAGTGAGAAAGTATTGAAGTATCAGTGTCTTTTTTATTTTTTTTATAACACGTGTCAGATTATCATTGGAATCAGGTTACTAAGTTGTTGAATACAAAATAATAATTATTTCTTAAAACGAGTATCATGCACTTCTTTATGTTATCAGCAATTGCTCCTTACCTATCCTGTTCCAAATCGAAATCTTGGACTTTTCAATTTCGATATTATTTATCTGAATATTTACTTTTACTTTTGAAAGGAGGAGAAATCAATTTTAAAATCACTTATACCGTTAGGAAGTATTAGATGATGACTAAAATACAGTCATTTTATTAAGACCATAATTTCAAAAGCGGCTCAGCCACATCCGCCCATTACTAACAACAACTTTGTAATCGTTTATATCCTACAATAAATTATTAGTATTATTTCCTCACCTTAAACATTTTATTTTAAATTCATTATATTTATTTTTCTATTTTATTGTATTATATGATTTAATATTAGAGATGACAGAAAACTCATATCCGCAAACAATTTTTGCTGCAAATTAAAAATAAGTAATTTAAAATTTTTAATGCATACTTACAATATAGTTTTATTTTATATTATTTTGGATTTTGTTTTACTAGTTTTAGATTCCTGCTTTTTTAGGTCTTACTCTTAGGTATAGTTAGTTTAATATTAAAAATTAATATATTAATTAAGATAATTAAACTATATTGCAAGGGGCAATTTTTTTAAAATAAAATGAGAAAATTTAAAATGAATGAATAAATATTAATATTAATTTAATATATATATATATATATATATATATATATATATTTAAAATTTATTTATTTAAAAAAATTATATCCTAAGTTATTTTTCTCTAGTTTTCCTTTAAGAGCATTATCATCCAAACATCTTCTTGTTACTCAAAAGATAAGTTTCCTTGTTTAAGTTAGAGTTAGTAACGAAGAGGCTAAATTGATTCTCTTTTCTTTAAAAATTTAGACACTTAAACACTAGTTTAGATTTTTTATTTAAGTATAATGAAATTATAACTTCAATAAGTATTTAAATATAAATGAATATATTAGAGGAATGACATGAAAAAAGTTCTTGCAATTAACTACCTTAAGTGCATCTACATTATACTCATAGTGAGTAAACTTTAAATATGATTATATATCAATTTTTGATAGGAATTATTTAATAAGTATATTTACAAAATCATGATAGTCTCTTTACCACTATATTAGATAAAAGGAGATAAGTTTGTCAATATTATATTTTAAATATTGTTAAAAATAAATATTTACATGTAAACTTAGAAATCTTTCATTATATATTTATATTATACATGTTTACGAGTTCTAATTTATTAAATTTAAGTTTGTTTATCTATATTAAATATGTGATGATTTATAGATTTATTTATTTATTTAAGAGAGTTCTATATTTATATAGATATTTACCTTTCTATATTTTAATATAATTTTTAGAACCGTTATTAAAGAATTTAAAAAAAATATCCTACAAATTACAAGAGAACATGTTAAGTAAAAATCACAAAAAAAAGTTGTGTATTTTATTCAAATATTTCACTTCTGATTTCATTATTTGCCCTACTTTACTGTAATAGATATTTCTCTTATTGTTAGGTAATATCTCTTGTAGCTTTGAATGAATAAATTAAATGGTGTTAGATTGTTTTTAAACACGAGTAGGAAAAAAAAAATGGAAACGTCAGATGTTCCTATTCAGTGTGGAAGATGCAGTCAACTATCGAACATCATATTGCATGTTATGCGTGTTCATGTCATGGGACCACTGCATTCTATTCTATTATATGCAAATGTTCAAACTACCAAACTGGACCTAACTCTTGTATTTTGTTTTCCGCGTTTTCCGCACTCTTCCTCCATTCACTGTTCTTCTTCTTCTTCTTCTTCTTCTTCTGTTCTTCACCTCTTGATTACTTTTCTTTTCTATCTCTTTTGAAGCATACTTGAACTGTTCCACAAAGCTGTTACCTTTTTCCTCCGTTGAACACTGGGGAGAAGGTTTTTCATTTGCTTCTTTGCCTTTTCCCACCTCAACTTCATTCAACCTCCCTTTGAAGTTTTCTTATTAATACTATTTCTCTATTCAGTTTGAGATGTCTTAGGAAGAGGACCATATAAACCCGACCTTGTCTTATTCATCAACTATTGGTTAGTTGTTCTTTTCTTTTCACTTCAATTAAATATTATTTTTTGCTTGCTTACCCATTTATTGAGTTGATTTTTTTCTTTTTTTTTCTAAAGATGATTTTATGGATTTGTTGAATCAATATTGCCTTCCACCCCTCCTGAAAAAGATTATGCTTTGGATCAATTTACCCTTTAACTTTGTTTTTGTGACCTCTCTATGTACCAGAAGCTAGAAGCAAGAAGAAGTGAAGTCTGAACTGTGAACTCTGCAGAGGCTAGGATGAGTTTTGGAGTCAACTGGACCTTGAGTGCTTACCCAGTTCAGTACAATTTTGAATTGCCTTCACAATTTTGCTTGGTGAATTGAGAATCAATAGTTGTAAGTTGGGTACGTCTTGAGGAAATGTAAACTTGATAAATTGGAGCTCCAGTGAAGTCGTAAAGATACGTTGAAAAAGATGATGAAGAAACAATTGACAGGTATACGGGGTGATTCTCCCCTACAATCTGCAATTCGAGCTGGAAATTTAGAATTGGTTCGGGAAATCACCTCTCAGAGTCCAGAGGGAGAATTAAAGGAGCTTCTTTCAAAGAGAAACAACTCGTGTGAAACTGCCTTATACGTTGCGGCTGAAAATGGTCATCTTGATATAGTGAAGGAATTGATTAGATACTGTGATATTGGGTTGGCCGGCTTCAAAGCTCGAAATGGATTCGATGCATTCCACATCGCTGCTAAGAATGGACACTTGGGTAGGTCTAGGATCCTTACTATTTGTTACTTTACTACATATTGTATGTTGGTCCAATTGACATTGCCATACCAGATTAGGGTGTTTGCTAAACCCATTTGAGCATACACGCATTGTTGCAGTAATTTAAGTTCACTTTTTAGGAATGTTATGATGCATATTTTAACAATTCTTGCTTAATTTGTCAAGAATCTTGGTCATGTACTGATTTGATACCCAATATGTATTATTTATATAAGGTTTAAGTACTTTTTCTTTTTCAAATTTGCCACAATCTTTGCGTATGCTAGCTTTTTAGGTTTAATAGACTCTTATTTCTAAATTATATCATTATTATCAATTTAAACTTTGAACTTGTCTGAATGATTTTCACTTTTACTTGTTTGCAGAGATATTGAAGGTCCTCATGGAGTTTATTCCTGAAATTTCAATGACTGTTGATCTGTCAAACACTACTGCGTTGCATACTGCTGCAGCACAAGGACATCTTGAGGTAGTCAATTTTCTCTTGGAAAATGGTAGCAGCTTGGTGACTATTGCGAAAAGCAATGGGAAAACTGTGTTGCATTCTGCTGCAAGAAATGGTCATGTAGAGATAGTCAAGGCCCTTCTGAACAAAGAACCTGAAATTGCAGTGAGAATGGATAAGAAGGGGCAGACAGCACTCCATATGGCAGTTAAAGGACAGAATCTTGAGCTGGTGGATGATCTTGTGAAACTGAATTCATCTTTGGCTAATATGGTGGACGCCAAGGGAAACACTGCACTGCATATAGCAACCCGGAAGGGTCGTCTACTGGTAGGAAAATGCTTTCCTTTTTATGTTTTATTTCTTAAGAAAGTACTGATGATGTGTTGTTCTGCGTCAACTGAACTTGTGCTTCCCCTTGCCATCAAATTCTAGAGTTCTTCATCATCAAAGATCATGAACAAAATAAATTTGTTTATTAGCTCAAGAACGCTTTCTTTCTTTGATACTTCAGAAAGGGTCTGGTTTTTATAACATTGCTTAACAGATGGAATATTTCTATCAGCACTTTATAGTAATTAAAATTTAAAACGGAGATTTTTCCAAAGGTAGATGTTTGTTTGTGTCGTGTCCTGGTTGAAATAAGAGAAACTAACTTCAGTGCCCGTGGTGGCTGGCACTGTGTCACTAGTGTTACAAATGCGAGCATAATCTTGTGATATGGTAAATGAGAGGGTGGAAATATAACAACTTGTTTAAACTGCCTTTTTTTGGGGGGTTAGTTATTTAAGTCTTACATTGTAAATTTTAATATCCTCAACAATCTGCATTAGTCCTAGCTTAACTTCTGTCTGAATTGATTAACTTAAACAGTTTGATTACATTCTGCAACCATAGTAAGTAAACTTAATATATAGGTACTAATCTTGCAGGTTGTTCAGAAGCTACTAGATTGCAGAGAAATAGACACAAATGTTATTAACAAATCTGGAGAAACTGCCTTAGATACTGCAGAGAAAAATGGTCGGTTGGAAATCTCCAACTTTCTGCAACACCGGGGGGCTCAAAGTGCCAAGTCCATCAAGTCACCTAATACAAACACAGCTCTTGAGCTCAAACGAACAGTGAGTGACATAAAAAGTGGGGTTCATAACCAGCTGGAACACACTTTTAAAACACAGAGACGCATGCAAGGTATAGCGAAGCGAATTAACAAGATGCACACTGAGGGGCTTAACAATGCAATCAACTCTAACACTATTGTTGCGGTCCTAATTGCAACAGTGGCTTTTGCTGCCATATTTAATGTCCCGGGCCAGTATCCTGAGCAACAAGATAAACTCTCTCCTATAATGTCTCCTGGAGAAGCATATATTGCTCCCGATATTGGATTCCAGATATTCATAATCTTTGATTCTACTGCCCTCTTCATATCATTGGCTGTTGTGATTGTCCAAACATCAGTGGTTGTTATTGAGAGGAAAGCAAAGAGACAAATGACGGCAGTAATAAATAAGTTGATGTGGGTAGCTTGTGTGCTAATTTCTGTGGCGTTTATTGCTATGTCATACATAATTGTTGGAGATCATAAAGAGTTGGCTATAGCAGCCACAGCTCTAGGGACAGTGATTATGGCAGCAACGTTGGGAACACTCTGTTATTGGGTGATTGCTCACCGCCTTGAGGCCTCAAGATTGCGAAGTCTTAGGACAACAATGAGCAGTAGGCAGTCAATGTCTATGTCAATGATGTCAGGATCGGAGAATGAATACAAGACAGTGTACGCCATATAACTCTGATTTCTACCATTTCAGAGTTTTCCTCCTTTTTGGTCAAATTACACTAACACTATTGTAGGTGTTTGTTGATTAGCAAAACAAACATTAACTAATGCTACAAAAGCATGCATGCCTTTGCAGAACACAGGCAAAAAGTGTAATCATTGTCCACTTTATATGTGAATGATGATCATTTTAAATTGAAAGTCTTGCATGATGCTTATTTTCTCGTTAGCTTCATCTTAAAAATTGTTAAACAAACTTATTGTTTCTCTATTGAATTTTGATTTATAGATGAATTATTATGGCTTGCAAGAAGCTTGCAGTTAATGAGTTACTAGTAATTCTTACCTCAACTGATTTTATGAATTTCTGTTTTAGAAGAGAGTATCGTTCTCTTAATTAGCATCAAATAAGAGAACATGGCCACCACCAAAAAAGAAAAAGGAAGAGTGAAGTAGGTTCACTTCTCATCTTGGTCAACAACAACAGTAATAATAATATTTTTTTTTTATTATTATTATTATTATTATTATTATTATTATGAATAAGATTACTTACTTTGGCCACCTGATTTGTGTATGTATAATAATAAGACATAATGAAAAGGAAAAAGCAAACAGAAAGATTTGCTTTAGGGATTACTGGCAAGTGCCAAAGACTGCCATGTGTACCACTTTACTCCGTTAAATGAGTGTCAACTTTGTATGATTTGGGAAATAAAATAATACTGTGGCAAGACTTGTAATTTTCTGAATATATTAGGTTAAGTTTTCTTTCCTTCTAATAATCTTAGGAGAAAATGAGGAAAAACGGTTTCAAGAAACTACCTTCTGGCACATGGTCCGTGCAGAAATCAGTGTGATTTATTGTGAAGCTCGGTTCTTGCCGACTCTTGATTTATATATTTAATTTATTTGTGTTTAGTAGTTAGAATCTAGTATTTGTCCGATGTAAGCAAAGAAATAGTGAGGGGAGATAGAAATAAACAATGATCTGAACATTATTGGAATGTAAGTGACTAAGTAATGCCAAATTATTATATTGTTCAGTTTAACTTCTTCATCAAAGTAAAATCCATGAGAATCTGCATTGTATGGTAAGAAGGAAAAAAGAGACGGTATTCATTATTTAATTCTGTGGGCTAAAACCCTAAATGGGTAGAAGCTGATGTGAGGTGTTACGAGGTAAGAACAAATGTAATTTTTTTCTTTCCGCTGTCTTTTGCTAATTTTTCAGCAGTAAACATTCAAAAGAATGATAAAGGGAATGAATATACGACAATAAACTAGTAGCAGATTTCAGTGCAAACTATCCACAAAAATAATGATTTTGAGGCCTTGAATATCCGCTGACATTACTGACGTGTTCCACTTGGTCACTGACCCAACAGTATTTTTCTATGGAAAGGGTCAAAAGTATATGATCATTGATCAGTATTTACTTATACGTGTGCTTATAATGCTCCTTTTATTGTCGTGTTATGTTATGCATGCATATTTTGACTTTTCTATCAACAGGGTTCTGTTCAAACAAACCATCGTAAACGAGAGCTTCCGTTGCTATTTGCTAGCTAGTTGGCCGTGTCAGGATCGATAAATGCAAAGGAAGTGCTAATAATGCATTGGTATTGTCGTGTACGAGGATCATAAGCATTACAGCATGCAAAGGTTTATCTGTTAGTTGAAATTCTCTTGAGTTGGGATTTGTTTAGGGGAATTGAAGCAGCATTATTTTTCCGTAGGAGGAACACCAATCAAGACTAGAAATTGGCGTGACAATTTGATGTGACTAACACAACTTGCAACTCTTTGATTATATCAATGAAACCCACGAGATCTGTTCGGTTGGTGCTTTCTTCTTCCCTTCTTCTTACACTGCCGGGACCCTTGGAAATGTATGAGATGAAAAGAAAACAACAAATAATCTCTTAGAATGTGTAAATATGTCTCTAGCTTTAGTCACAGAAGTAGTAAAAAATGAAGGTTCCAGGCTTCTTTTTTATGATTATATTGGTTATTGTTTTAGAAAAAAAATTAAGAGAAGTGGAAAACTTAAACTTTTATTATTGGGTTGTATATAAAAGGTTTGACAAAAAAAATTCAAATACTATTAACATCCTAACGTTAAAAGCAAACTCGTAGTATATCTATGGTTTAGATTATAAGAACATGATCATTGTCCATTTCAATTTTGAACAAATATTTAGGTATGCTACGAACATTATCTTAATACATGTTGGCACCAATTAATGTTATGTTCCAAATTTGACTTTCTTTTATTATGCTTAAAATTATTATCGTTATTTTTCTTAGGTAGGATCACCTTTATAGCGTACATCAACATGGTGTCTAATTTTTCTTCCAATCATCTTAAGTTCTTTCTTCTTTGCATTTATCTATTTTCATTCAATTAAAACTTCTCCATATCCTATAGGCTCCACCATATAATACCATAGAACCTTTGATGAGTGTCTGAAGGTAGTCAATTCCATGTATCTTAATTGACTACATTGTATTATTGTATCAGGCATCCATTCTATAAAGATATGGTGGAAAAGCTTTTCTGAACTACTTAATCTCAACATGTACAATGGTAAGATATTTGTAATACACCTAATGCTCAAGTTAATAAAATTTTATATAAGGTTGTGTACAGTACATATGTGTTGGACTTCAAGAGTGATTTCAATTACTAAATGAAGATATTTTGATAATGATGCTTAAAAAATAGTTTATTAATACATGTCATGATCGATTAAAACAAAAAATAAATAAATTTAACTAAAAATAATTAATTAGCATATTAAAATAAAAGCGCAAGTTTTAGAATCTATTTTAAATCAACAGTTTTAAAACTCTATAAGTAAAGCCTCTGTCTCAATCTTTTACATAATTATTACAACACAAAAACGATTTAAATTATTCTAAGCAATTTTTTTCATATACTCTAACTGTGCTTGAGAGATTTGATACTCAAGGTTGTGTTGTGCTGAAAAATAACGTTTTTATTTGCTTCTTCTGTGATTATTTCTTTATTGTTATTACGGAAGTGTTCCAATATTTCTTGTAGTTCAAGAATTGATAAAACGTATATTTTCTTACGTGATTAAGAGTTGATAAGACTAATATTTTCTTGTGTTTGATATCCTTCTCGGAGTGGTCAAAATTATTTTGATTATTTTGAGTTTGTAATTGTCGATTGCATTATACAAACTTGTTGAAATTATTGAAACTAGTTATATTAAGGTTAAACAGCTAAGAATGAATATAAAATCATTAGATTTCAAACCTAATTACATTTAATTTTTAAATTGAAAATTGTTTTCAAATTCAAGAAAAGAAATTGTGTAAAATTTTCAAAATCAATTCATCTCTTCTTGATTTGGATTAGTCACTCATTCTTTTCTAACAATACCTTGTTTTCGAATTGACATTGATAATTAAGAATGTTTGGCATGGAGTCAGGGTCCGTTAAGCGTGAAATATACGCACTGTGATGTAGATTAAGATGACTTTGTATTGCAGGTCGACTTTTATTCCCAAATGCATTTGGGCTCCATGACAATATCTATTAGACATAATACATATTTGAGATGTACACCTTCAATATCAAACACAATTATTTATTTGCATTACGATCGAAGTACACGTGAATATCATACAATTTTTTTACTTCCAGGGAATCATCCTAGTACAATGTCCTCTCAATAATTTTTTTTGGTCAAATTCTGCAAGTTTTACATTGCTATTTGGTAGCCAATTTGAAGCAACAGGATCGATATATAGATGCAAATGAAGGGCTAATAATGCATTCACATTGTCGTGTACGAGGAACATAATAACCACCAGAGCAAGAAAAGGTTTATTCCTATATTGAAAATTCTGGAGCCGGGATGTGTTTTTGGGGCAACATTTTCAAAGGAGGGACACCAATGAACACTAGCCAATGGCTTCACAATTTGACGTGACTTTTGCAAGTTGCAAGTCTTGGATGCTATCGATGACACCCACGAAGATCTGTTCGGTTGGTGCTTTCTTCTTCCTCTTCTTCTTAAACTACCGGGACCCTTGAAATACAACTGTAAAAGATGTAAAGAAACCAACAAATCACTTCTCAGAATACGTAAATGTCTCTAGTACGTTAAACAAGTTGCAAAAGATAACTAAAAGTATTCTGGTTTTCTATATTTGATCTAACATGCATTTTCCTTTTGGGATACGGAATCTAAACTAGAATAGTGTTACAATCAGTGGCTTTATGTTGGAGAGATTAACAGCTTTAGCTTTTCTTTTGATTCTTTAAATATTTGTCATGAAAAAATAAAGAGTACATGAACTTGGACAGAGGGAGCGGGGGAGAGATACGTAACTTTATCCATTCACCATTAGGACTATGAACAACCAAGGGGGAAAATAATTGCTTGTTCTTTGTGTTTTGTTTCATGTGTTTGTCTAAGTACATGTGTTACAACATTCACGTACTGGTTAACTTGGAATACCCCGCATGTGATTCAGTTTCATGTTTGCGTGTAGTTGAATGCGTAGTCAAAACCAAAAGAAACGAAGAACGGAAGAAGTGCACGCGTAAAGGTTTAATTGTCTGCAGAATAATTGTACACTAGATAATTTTTATAATGTGACATCTGCAGAGTACATAGTTGTGATGTGTGTAGTAGTGGCTTTATTTGCCCTTTACAGAATGAAAACGGGAATTCTTTTATTTACTTTTGTTCTAGAATTGAGTTAAAGGAAGACACACAATTTGTCAGTTACTTAGTATTAGTGTTGGTAATTACATCAATGATATACAGTTGCAGCATTTTAGGTGTAGACTGCAGTCAACTATGGCTGTCTGTGCCTGCTTGGCTGGGGATTCCTTGTTAGTAATGATGATTGTTTTTAAAAAGGGATAAGTCGGCGAGGAAAAGGTTTGAGGCACCAAATGTACCATGATTTTCACATCTCACATATGAGACTACTCTTTGCTACTTTTTAGGCTTTTTTTTTCCTCCAAAAAGGTGAATGGCTGTTAGTAATAGTAACCTTTTTTGGGTCACTGTTAGGTTATTCTAAATGACTTTCAACTTTTCCCTCCCTTCTTTTCACAGAAAGCTTAAAACGATTAAACAAATCTGAGAAAAGGGAAAGGATATAAACATCGCATTCATCATTTATATACACTACCACATCATCCTATCTGTTATCTCTGTCGAACTCTGAAGGAATAATTGCTGGGAAAGCCTGAAGCAGTCATTGAGAATCTAGTTCTGGGGAAAAGAGTCAGATTCAGAACATTAGACTTGGCAGTTGGCAAAAAATTCACCCTTTACAGTAACCAAGCTAAGAAAAAACTGTCAAAAAAATTGTGAGGAATTATCATCATTTGAGTGTGGTTAATTTGTAAGTGGCAGCCTTGTTATCTTAAAGGAGCTATGTGACAGCTTAGGAAATCTATCTGAGACAAAATAAGTAGAACTAAGTGAGATTTGTAAGTGGGGGCTGCGTTTTGGTGTAAATTGTTGAACAATCAAATCCACAAATCTCGTGGAGTGTGGACCAATTTCAAATTTAAAAAGACAAGAACACGGTATCCTATCATAGAGAAATCTCATGACGACTTATCATAAGTATGCATTATTTAAAAAACCAAAGTCACTTTCGCTTCGACTAATTATAACAACTGTTACAGCTAAAAGATTCAATTTCACTCAGTATGCAACATGTACAAGAATTGACAGAGAGAGAGAGAGAGAGAGAAGCAAGAGTTCCGATTTTAACTAATTAATGCTGCAAACCAAGCTATTTACTCAAGCATCAAACTTCCTTAACACAATTGCATCTCAAATGAGAAACTCGTTCTCTTTAACGATCAAACTTTCCCTTCGTTGGTTCACCCATGTGCTTCTCATTATTTCCTTATTAACTGCAGATTTTGAACAAACATTGGTCGAACCACCCTTTTCCAGGGACTTTTTACAATGAGCGATGGCACTCTCGATTGGATTCTCCAGCTCCGCACTTATACTCTTGTTGAACAACTGCAACTCATAAGACCCAGCTGAACTGAGTGAAAAAGACGAAGATGAAGAGGATGACCCAGAAGAAGAGGAGGACAAAGATGAAGCCTTGGAAGCATAATGCCGTTGAATCACCCCAGAGAAAGACCTTCTGCCGCTGGTAATGAATCCATCTTCAAGAACGTCACTTTTCTTTACCATACAGGATCTCTGCCTACGGTGCTTGTCGTCACAGAAAACCTCAAATTGCTTTTTGCTTCTGTTTCTGTTTCTCCTAGCATCATCATCCTTCACGTACTTCATGTTCTGGCACTCCTTGCATTTCGGTTTCTTCACCGCCCCCACTTTGCTTGTTGCATCACCGGCACAGCTCTTATCTGAGCAGCCAGATTTGCCGAACAAAGATTTCAAGTAAGTTCTAGAAGCCTTGAGCCTTTGAGCCAGCCAGAACTGCTTGGTTTGTTTCTTCGGAAGACGGTGATGATCACGGACCAACCCTTGTATCTCAGAGGACCAGTCAAATTGATACTCAGAAGAGAGCGTTTCACAGGAGCTAACCCTGCGTGACTCTGAGGGAGAGATGTTGCAGGATTCAAGAAGGGTGACGGCATTTGTTGAAAGAAATCTACTTTCTTCCAAAGAGGACTGTGATCTTGAGAAGGCAAAGGTGGCATCAGCGTTCTGGAGGAGCTTTTCCACCATTTCTAGGCGAGGTGGGAGGTGAAGAGGAAGGAGTTTTCCTTTGTAGAAGAGTTCATCAGCAGGGGAAGTTGTGGACTCTTCCTTGTTTTGGAACTCAAATTCTCTGTTGTGTGGTGATGTGTGAAAGGAGTAAGAGAAGTTGGGTGAAGAACTTAGTTCAATGTGAATGTAGTCTTGGTCTACATGAACCGAGGATGCTCCTTTTGTGGCCATTTCATGTGACTCTCTCTGCTCTGTTCTGCTGCTTTCTCTATTTGTGTGTCACACAATGGAGATGCCTTTTGGAAATTGAGCTTTCTAAAGGAAACAGAGCAAGGTCTTCTTTCAAGTGAAGAGGGAACATGCTCCCAAAGCTTCTTATATATAACAAATATTTTCTAATTTGTTTATTTATTAAATAAAATCTAAATTTCTAAGGACACGTAAGCATTAAAGTTTACAAAATCAAGTTTAAATTAATGTCATTTTCCACACTGGCTTGGTACAATCAATTCACTTATCTAAGAACCAAACACGTCGTATGTTACAATCATACATAGGCAATATTGCTTTAATTATTTTAATTTCAACTGTTCTTTTGTAATGGTTAAGATTAACTTTGCTTGCAATCTTACTCTCTTAAATTACAGTCTTGTAAAAACATTAAAATATTTTTATAATTGAGTTACTGTGAATATTGATTTTTTTTACTAGGAGTTGTTGCCTTTCCAATTTGTTATTCATCCTTTTTTTTGGGTATTTATTATCCACTTAGTTTAGTATTAAAATTAATTTCTTTACGCGTTAACATAAATAATAATCCTAGTGTATATTTTAGTAATATTTTTAAGCGTGTATTTATTTTTTCAACAAAAATAAAGGTTAGAAAAAAGAAACTACCGACATATTCCAACAACGACAATTATGCCAATAAACAAGCCTTTTGCTAATTTTAGTTGCGGGAGAGTTGTATATATTGGATTTGATAAAGATGAAATAGAAGAAAAAAAAACAAGTGAAAAAAAAAAGAAAATAAGAAAAATAAGTTAAAAATATTTTTTTAACTATCAATTTATTATAAATATATGTTGTTATTAATATTTTTTTATGTATTCACTGTTATTGCAAT
>Ga0209700_106417_pt1 | contig 18267 bp, 7 predicted proteins | sample SiratroredBW_FD_187528 | JGI IMG/M metagenome (GOLD analysis project Ga0209700, IMG submission 187528) | Root nodule microbial communities of legume samples collected from California, USA - Siratro red BW (SPAdes) (version 2) | ecosystem: Host-associated > Plants > Roots > Nodule | place: USA...
TTGGTTCTGCTTTTTTTTTTTTTTTTCTTTTTTCTGATTTTCGTGTGTTGTTCTTCTTGTCTTGGTCTCCTCTTCTCCTCTGGTGTGACCAGAATTGGACGAGTGCTAGAGGAAATTGGTGAGAAGAGAAGAAGGTTTAATCAACAATTTGCGTTTTTGCATCATCCAATTTAAAAAATAACAGCCAAAGGACGGGGATTTGGAAACAATGGCAATCGCAAGCATCACAGCACTACGAAGATGGTAAAAATGGTGATGAAAGGGAGCAAAATCTAATAAAAAAAAAGTTTTTGATATCTAGAATTTAGTATATGAATTGTTTATTGCGCATAAAATCAATGAAAATAAATGTAGTTCATCATTATTGATTATTTTATTTTATACGCAGCTTGTACTAAATTCCAGATACATGAACTCATTTTTTACCATCTCTACAGGTTCTTCAAATTTAAGTTCCAAATTACCTCAACCCCATTTGTTTCAAATTTTTTAATACTTTTAAGATTAAGTAGTATACAATTAATGGTGTAAACATTTTTTTACGCTGATGTCCAGCTACATTTTTTATTGATTTTTCAGTAATGTTCAAAGAACATATATAATAACAAACTTTACGAGAATTTATAGAAGTATAAATATATATTCTACAATAATTTTTTACATAAAAATTTAGGTTGTTTCAAGATAAGTTGTTTCGAATAATAATTTTAAAATATTACATTAATAACAAATTAATTACTAACTTTACATTGATCATTTGGTGTTAAGGGATACATATTCTTCCCCTCTACATACATACATATAATATATACAAAGTTGCTGATTAAGAGTCTCATTATCATATATTATATTACAATTTCAACCATATAAATTAAACACTGTACCTTAACTTTTAGCAAACTCCATATCCTAAAAGACAAAAGACTAAATAGAAAATTTATGAATGGTTTTTGGCTTTAATTTAGACTCGTGTGGATACTATTAAACAAATTCTTTAGAATTGCAATATCTTTTTACATCTCATTAGTGTAACAAGGCAGCAAGAAATTGGAGGAACATTATGCATCAAGTTACAGAAAAAATTCATAAACAAATGATCAATGATGAACCTCAAAAATATATGATCACAAGTTATAGTTTCTGGAAATTGATTAGTGCATGTTAGGTGCATTAAACTCCTTTGATCAACCTCAGAATGATGAATTACACCACCATTGAAGTAGTTGCTGAGGTTCTTGTACAGAGAAAATGATACTCTGAAGCTCTTGCACATGCATTGGAAACAAAAATTAAGAAACATTAGAAGCTAATGGAACATTGTGATGGCACTTTCAGAGGTCCCTTGCCCTTATGGCATTATCATAGGTTGTCTTTGTCATAAAGTTTCATGCATAAAGGATTGACGGCTAGGGCATTACCAACCATGCCCCACATTTGTTTCTCATAGGATTTCATGGATCCATCATTTGTTTGGGTAAAAACCCTAAATAGTGATAGTGCATTGTTTCCAACTAATTATTGAAATTTTCATTTTGTGTGTATTTTTTAAATAAAATTGGACTGCATTATTATTAGTTTGGTAGTTATCTAATTATTTGAGGTATAGAAAATAATTATAAATATAGTTTTTTCTTATGAAAGATAAGCTTTTCAACCAGATACAGATCATAGATAGGATTGGTTCAAACATAAAACTAGATAAACACGTTCTTTGGACTACCAAAAATGTTGTTTATTATTGGAATTTTTATTTTTTTTCAAGGTTTTAGATTTTTTCTTTTTTTGTATTCTTTCTCACTTTAAAATTAACTGGAGAATAATTTTAATCAAGTATAGTATATCTTAATATAAAAATTTCCACCGTTTAAAATCAATTGACTAATATTTTCAATAAAATAAATTATCTCACAATGGATCATCTCTCGCCAGATTTAAAGTGTATTAGTCATTCGTTTCAATAAAATAAACTGTTTTGTAATATACCAATTCTCATATATTTTAAAATCATTTAATCATTACTTTGAATTATATAAACTTATAAATAAATAAATTATCCTCGTTATTGAACTAATAAGTCTTATTTTTCCTTTAAAAGATAAGATTTTATTTAATTTTAAGTCAATTTTAGCAGGAGTGACCTTTTAAAAGTAATTTTAATTTCTTAGTAATTTTTTATTGTTACTCGGTAGTTAGATGTGTATAGGATGTAATTGATTACAAATTCGATCCTCTCAAACTAACATAATTACGTTTTAAGGATTTGATTAGATAATCGTATTGATTTAAATTTATCCTTATTGACCCAATTATAATAAGGTCGATGCTAAATTAATGACTTGTAAATTTCATGTACCTGGATTTATTATGTATCTAATGTTAATAAGAAAATAGTAATTACTCAAATTATATAACCATGTTATGTGTGTCAAACCTTAAGAAAAGATTAAGGTAACAAAGTTATGACCATATCATCAAATGTTTTTCACTTCTCCCAAGAGAAAGGAACAAAGATAACACATTGTTATACCAACAAAATGTAAAATGTTAAATATGTTAATAGAATTAGGAATGACAACGCCACCATATTTTTATCGAGTAAAGGATATAATTGTATTTATTTCTTTACTTTCTTTACTATTCCTTTCACTGATAAACATTAATAAATTATATAAATGAAAAATTAAATTAATAATAATATTAGAATTTAGAAATACATATTTTATCTTTTAAACTTAAATATATGTTGGATGTTTAAAGAAAAAGAATCTATGATAATAAATTATTTGATTATAGTAAATGAAATATTTTTACATAATTGTATGATAAGATTACACTTCTACAAAGGAGTTAGAAAAAAATATAAACAAATCAATCTTATTCTGTTAGAAATTGAGAGTTATAAATGTTTACATCAAATACATGTTATATAAATAATTTAATTATTCTATATAATTGAAGGTTGTATTTTTTTTAAATGTAATATATTATTTAAATTAAATTGTATATAGAAAAATAAGTATATAATTAAAATTGTAAGAAAAGGAAAAGTATTTTGAAATTTTGATTAAACCTTATAGATATTAAGAGTCAAATTCTTAAGGGAGAGAATGAAGTCTTTTTCAAGATTATTCAAATCAAATGAAAAGATTTAAAGAAAAAATAAAAGATAAATTTGTTATATTATTCATTAAATTAAGGATTTATGTGAATACTTGAAATCGAAACTCAAATACTTTCACATAAAACAAATTCTTTCACATGAAGAAAATAAATAATAAATAAATATATTAAAAAATATAATTAATTAAATGTGTGTTGTATTGACTAAAAATATGTTGAAGTAATATCCAGTCTTTTAAATTGATTATGACGATGAATATATAGATATCTGATTAGTTCTCATCCTCTTTCTTTCCTATACCTATTTCTGTATAGTTCTCGTATTTGTCATTTTTTTAAATTATTAAAATATTCATACTTTATTAAGTAACCTAATTGTTCTTACCAAATATTACACTAGAAAGTACACTAACAAATTTATTTATTTTTCATGTGATTTGGTTCATTTTATTTAAAAAATCCTTTTTTCTTTATCTTAGTGTTCAATTTTTTATTATTTCTTAATGAACTTATTCAATATTTATAAAGTTTACTCAGATATATAAAATGTTTTTCTTCTTATTACAATCTTAATTACATTTTTTTTATATATGTAATTTTGTTTAAATAATATATTATAGTTGAGAAATACAAATTTCAATTTTATTAAATCAAATAATTTTTAAGACATATATTTGATTATTATTATCCTTTTAATGTTTTTATTTATTATTTTTTTTCATGAGAATATATCCATTCCAAGTATTAAATTTTGTAAATCTTTAGAATATATCTTTTAGATATTCAATCATTGAATTTTATAATTTTGTAAGAATTATTTAATTAATATTTAAAATAACAAGGGAATGAATATAAGTGAAGATAAGGATAAAACAAAAATTTTGAATATAAAGATGGAGATAAGAATATAAACTTTTGTGAGTTACCATGCTTAGGTGCAACTTGATAACTAGTTGAAGTGATTTTTAAAACTTTAGAAGTTGAAGTGATTTTTTCATGAAATCATTGAAGCACAGTGAGGCATTTAAATGAGATTATGCTTTTGTCCTATGTAGAGGAAGAGATCTGTAGTAGAAAAAAGAGACTTGTTTTCAAATTTTGAATACTATGGAGATCTTTCTACATAAAAATCCATCTCAAAGAGGGAAATATAGTTTTCAAAATTAAAATAGGAGGAAAGTGTAATTAATAACCTCCTGTATATTTAACCCTAAACCTCTAAAAGATCTCGTAACAGAACAAAAAATGAAGCTTTGACTCAATCCCATGTATGTACAACATTATTATGTTTTGTTGACAGGAGAAAGATGAATTAGCAGGAGAGATTATAATACAGTACAAGACAATTACTGTTTTAAAAAACAAACAGTTTGGGCTGAAATAGGTTAGATTGACCTTTTCCGATTAAAACCAATTTACCTTCCTATTCGCTTTTGGATTCAAATATTTAAAAAAATCACATTTGATGAATTCAAATACAAGTTATCCTCAAATAAATAAACACTATTTAATATCATTGTTTCGAAAATATTATAATGTCAAAACTTAAACATCATCTTCAATAAATCAAGAGAAACTTAAACAATGCACTTATTTTAATGAAAATTAAAAATAAATAATATTCTTAATGAGTAAAATTAGATATCTTGTTTATACTTCAATCAAGAGATAGAGAAGTGTATATTGAAATTTAGGTTACAGATTTACCAGCTTGATATTGGTCACTGGTGACTCTTCACTTTTCTTAGTCACTAGGTTAAGTTCTCTGTGGCCTAAAGGTCAAAAACAATATATTCAATACAACTATAGCCACCGCACAGTCATCGTACAAAATTTTAACTTATTTTTTACAAATACTGTTCTATCACATTTTTTTAAAAATTTTCTTACAACTTTTACACCAAAAGTTTTATAAAATACATATTTTAATATTTTCTCTACTTTTTATTATTCGGAATTTTAAATTTCATATTATATTAATATACTTTAATGAAAAATGGGAATTGTTTTAAAAATATATCTTAAATTTATATCTCACCCTCCGTTAGGGATAATATTCCATTTCACCTTCAATGTGACGTGACACGCAACATTTGAAGCAATATAATACTGGATTTTTGCGTGTTAGACGTGGTAAGTAACATGTACGTCCGTTATCAAAACAATTGCAAACAAACTAAGAAGAATGAAACAACAGATGAATTAACTATGCACACAAATATAGACAAATAATCAATTCAAGTCAGAGAAACAAAGACAAGATTAAAAAGAAAACATTATACAATTATCTGATTTTATCAATGGACAGAACATTTAATCTTCATATCCAAACCCAAAATATATAAAAGAAGAGACATAAAGAACTATATTGATGCAAATTGGTTCTGATATGTTCCATTCAACTGCAGCAGCCTCCAGCCGAAGCAGAAGGGCCGTCCCTACCTCCAGAAGGTCCAGGAATTCCACCATATCCTACTTTAATTCCATAAGACTGAAACCAGACAAAAATTTCTGTGTCGTAAGTATTTGCTCTTCGAATCAAAAGAATGTTTTTCGTTTTAGAATATTTTCCCCTAAATGCATTCGCAGATTGTAGAAACACAAGATAGACGGTGATTAAAATACCCTACTGGCTCTTCGTATTCCATTAATGAGAATTTGATATAAAAGTGATAAACAGACGAGGTAAAGGATGACATAAACCTGGAGAGAGAGAGAAACTAACCTCATTTGATACATCAAACACTCCATCTTGAATCTTTTTGTATATGGTTGCAGCTGTTTTTATGAATGCCTGCAGAAGAATGGGCTATATATTAAAACTTCCATTTAGATGATAATTTTTCAATATATTTTTGATACGTTTGGATACACGTCCCCGTTTCATTTAAAAAATAAAAACACAGAAGCAAACTCTCCGTAGTTTCTTCAGCTGGATGGAAGTGGATCCATTATTAGTGAACGTGTTACCAAACATGCAGTTAACATATGAGCTTGGATATGTCGAAAATCAGACTTTTCTCTTGGGAGTGGGGCTGGGAGGATAGATGAAGAAAATTCAAGATGTTATATGATGTGATTTTTTACCTCTTCAACATTCTGAGCAGTTTTTGCTGAGGCCTCCATGAATATCAACCCATGCTCCTTTGCAAATTGCTCGCCTTCCTCCGTGCTTACTGCCCGTCTATGAGCAAGATCACACTTGTTGCCAATCAGCATAATTGTCATATTTGCATTTGCATGCTGCCTTGCATCTTCCAACCAGCTAGCCAAGTGATTAAATGTCTCCCTCCTATTGGTAAACACATATCAACATCATTTATTTCTTTATTCAAGGTAAAAAAAACTCCTTACATACAACCAGAAAGCATGGATGTACCAAATTGACACGTATATTTTGTTGCCTAATCAAATCGAATAAGCTCAAAACATGTATCTCCTAAGCAAATAACTACACATAAAATACTGTTTTATATCAATATATAGATATTTGTTCATATCTCCATATAACTATGTTTAAAATTCACTAAAATTGTGTTTATTTATACAAATGGAAAGAAATCATTTTGATTAAAATGATTTACAAATCATCTGAGGTGATGGGATACATAATATACAGTTTCTTTTTAAAGACTTTAGATTCCTAAAAGAAAGTAATTTCTTTACAAATGAAACAATTATTTAATTTTAGGATTCCAAACATATATTGAAAAAGTGCAAATTAGAGGATACCTGGTTATATCATAAACAAGCAGTGCACCAGCAGCCCCTCTATAATAAGACCTTGTAATAGATCTGAATGATTCTTGACCAGCCTGCAATGTTACAAGGAAACTCAGTGTCTTAAAGACAAATAATATAACTCAAAAACTAATGCAAAATATTTTCCACCCGCAAAATCTGAATAATGAATCTAAGCTGAAGATATATAAAATGAAATCCAAATTTTAAGCTAGCAAGATGATTATAATGGGCAACCAAGGTTCATGTCCTACCCGCCACTCCCCACTAGCCCCTAAATGTTTTCGTTCCACCCATATCTCATAAGTCATAATTTGTCACCGCTAGATAAAAAACATTAAACCTCCTAAACCAAAAATATTATTATCTCATGCATAAACTAACATGGAAGGCTTCTCACTATGCAAAGATATGAGGGAGGGTCATTGTACACAGCCTTAACCACTTGCATATGCAAAGAGGTTGTTCCAGGATTCGAACCCATGAGCAACCGGTAACCAAAGGCAACTTTCCTGCTAGACCAAGGCTCACCTCATGAATAGGAACTTTTTTCTTAATTGGATAAGTTCATGAATAGAAAAGGCTTTCACTCCAAATTTATTGGGTTTTTCATGTTCAAGAATAGCAAGTACACTCCACACCATGCTCAGCAAAATGTTCTTTGGAACAAACAGGACATGGATTTGTGTGATATTATCATCTTCAAACATGTAAAACTCTTTTGGGTGGACACACAAGCTAAGGGTGAACTGCACCCAAAATTAAGAGGCCGTGGAGTGCGAACAATTAACAACTCCCACAGATGAAACAATATTACTAAGTCAATTTAACTACATGGATCATAAAACAAATTGTTTCACAAATTTCAAAATTTAAACTGATTGGATAAATGGCCAAGCTCTGTGGAAGTGAGGTATAACAAACCGTATCCCATATTTGCAACTTGATTGGCTTGTTATCAATTGTGATCATTCTGGCACCAAATTCAACACCGATGGTCAAGTCATGGACAGGCTGAAAGCGCTTGTCCGTGAATTGAAGTAGAAGACAAGACTTTCCAACTCCTACAGAAACCAAAGTTAAATAATTAAGCCACAGACCCAGTCAGTCCTCTCCACACAAACAACCACTACTAAAACTACTAAAACCACATACATGGTAAACAAAATACACATATAAAAACAAACGGAACAGTCGAACATTTAATATTTCATATTTTCAGTTATAAAAGACGCAAGTAACAGCGAAAAGTAATTAAATCACAACAACCTCTTCCCAAATTAAAATCTCAGCTCCAACACAGAGCCCACTATAGTTAAAGCAGGTGAAGCAGAGGAGTGTTAGAAGCAGGTACAACACGACCACACATAATAAAAAGTATCAACAGTTTCATAATCGTTTCAACAGTTAACTCAATTGAATACAATAATAAAGATATTTTGCGAGAAACATAACTTCGAGCACACGATATAAATATATTAGAATCATAATCCCTTCATCAAATCACTATCATATTAGGCATCAATTCATCCACCAAAACATTCTCACAAAACCCCAAAAAGGTAAATCCGATCGAAAATTAAGCGCAGAAGCGAGATCAGAGAGGGTAATTGAGATTACCAGTGTCGCCGATGATGATGTATTTGAAGAGGTATGCGTAAGACATTACGAGCGGTTAAGGTTGGAATCTGGAAGGAGAATTGTCGTGAAAGGAAACAGAGGAAGGAAAAGGAAGAGAAGAGAAGAAGAAGATTAAGAAGCAATCACAGAGAAAGAGAAAATAAGAGAGAGAAAGAGAGAGAGTCAAATGAAATTTAATAACAGTTCTGTTGTGTTCTGTTCCAGCGATGCGATCCAATGCAATGCAAAAGATAATACGTTTCGTTCTTCTACACTATACCTTCCTTCTCCCTTCTCACTTTCTTTCTTCTCTCTTAAGATTATACCATAACTATACGCTTCCCATACGTATTTAAGGCCCAAGATGTTGGGCCTTCTAGGAGTGCTTCTTCTTGCACCTCCAAGTACTTCTTGAGCAACTCCAAATTTTAGGATCAAAATATCCTTAATATAATACTAAACGGATTAAAATATTCTTAATTAATATAATGATGTGAAGATTATTATACTTTTTACTCTAAAACTTCGTAACATCTTTTTTCCATTTTGTATTTCTTTTTGTCGGTTTCATTCGTTATCTTTTAATAACACCACATTAGACAAACATTTGAGGTACACATAATATATTAAAGGATTTATAGGGTATTTGAAGGGATTTTGTTGGGTTTGCGATCTGAAGATGAGTTTCTTTTCGAACGAATTCCGTAACTCATTTGGAAGTGACGAAATGAATTGTGGAACAACATATTCTGTAACTGTTCTCCAGATCCAGAAGACAGTTGCGGAACACGTCGTTTTACAACTCATCTCAAAATGCATAAATGAGTTTTTAATATTTTATTTTTTATTTAAATTTTCTATTTTAGAAGTTTTTATAAAGAAATTTTTCTAAACATGCTAGATGCTAGAAGTTAAGGACTTCGTAAGAACATTTTTAATGAAAAATATTTACAAAAACTACTTACCAATAGAGATATTATTTTAATGGAAGTGTCAAATATATGCTTAAACATAATATTTAGAAACTAAAATATTGTTTTAGATTTTTACTTTCCATAAATACCTATAAAAGAAAAAACAAGAACAAAAGAAAACTAAATGTTCTTCAAAATCTAAAATCATTTTATACACTTAACTTTAAAGAAACTTTTCTATTTATCTTTTAAAAAAATCAAGTGCATTAATTTATATTAACTTGAGAGAAACTCAAATTATTTACTATCTTATTTATTTCGTTTACGGAAAAAAAAGTGTTTTTTACAAGAATAATACCATAACTGTAGCAATTTTGATTTTGTATCCCTCTGAAAGATTCTTCTCCCTAATGTTTTGATCTATGTATTACTATTTCTTTAAGAATATCCTATAATTTTCTGCTCATGTAAATATATCATCAAAATGAAAAATTTTACTTTGACAACACTAAGATGGAAAGGACTTTTTCTAAAAGAAAAAAGAAGTTGCAATTCAAAAGAAAATTTACCCTTTTTGCAAGCATCATTTTTAATGTCAGAAAAGGGATTGTGCCTTGTCATGAAAAACAAGGCCTCAGTAGCAGATGGTGATGTCCCATGAAGTGGTTTTAGCTGGAATTGTAACTACAAAAAGTTTATCTTGCTCTCTAAATTTGAACTCCAAATCTTCAGAATTTACACAGCAAGACTTTGGTCTTAAGTTGGAGTAAGCTCCAAAGTCACCTTCTCCTCTACCCCTTATGTGTATTTTAGATTCAGAAGAATCACTGGATTCAACTGCTTCAACAGCTCCACCAGAGTTATACATATTTGTTAGTCCTATTGGTGCAAACTGGATTGCTTCATTGTAAACCTGTGCATGTCACATAAAAATATCAAGTTCAGTTTTGGTAGATTTTAAACAGAATGAATGATGTGTACGTCCTACCTTTATAGGAGATACTGTGAATACTTCACACTGCAATACTTTTAATGTGACATCAAATGATTCTTCCTTTGATAGTCGTGTCAGAGATCCTGAAATTGCAAACCGAAACATTCCTAAGTGGTTAACATGAAACATAGTTGTTGGTGAACTCTACAAAATTGCAAAAGGAAAACCATATCATGCTTGCATCTGAAACAGTGAAAACTATATGATCCAAACCTGTATTGAAGCGAAAAACTGCACAATCTTGAGTCCATGGCCCTCCTGAAACCTCTTCAAAATACTCAATATCTGAGGGAGATACCTTGCCAGATAGCTCAAAAATAATGTTTTCCTCAGCCTTAGTTTCAAGACCAGGCCAGGAACCTGCTCCTTGGCAATTAAAGATGCCTATGACTCCCCCACATTTGTTCAAGTTCCAAATCTTGAGATGGCTGTGATTGGAAATCATAAAATGTGAAAGAAGAACTTAAATGTTTGAAACTCTATTGCAGCATAAATTTAGTGCATACCTCTTCTTATCCATAACTGGATCAATAAATAAGCAATCACGCGATGGTCTCCCAGGATATCTGGCTCTGAGAACTGATCCATCAGGAAGTACAAGCTTTTTCAATATATTGAAATCATGTTGGCCAGGTCTGTCACTGTTTGTCATAGTGCCATGTTGTGGTTAGTTGCTGCTAAAACACTACTGCAAATGGATAATAGAGATAACAAGTATACTTCTGCAGTGAACTAGACCAAAATGAGTGATGATTCAACTGCTGCATGCTCATTTTTTTAACATATTATCCAAGCCCTTTGATCAGGAGTCAGTACTATAAGCCATGAATATAGCAAGATGAGAAAATATGTAATCTTCACATTCTATATTTCTTGCTCTTGACTACTATATGTCATTTGAGAGATTCTATACTTCCATGTTACATTTTTTTTTTTTTACCTTACATATACTCCACATCCTCCAACCGCTCTAGCAGCTGCATGGAACTCAGCTGCATCGTGGAGACTCTAGACAATGAAGTCAAAGAATTTAATCAGATTCTCTGGATACAAGTTTATGAACTGGGTAAAATAATTGAGGATGTCATAGCATACATAGAACATGTCCCAGTCCGGTACAACAATTTCACCAAGGAATATGCTGTTGAAAGCTACAGCAGCTATATGTAGAGACTGAGTTGTGGGGTTTTTTGGATAATAGTCATCAGATGCTCGCGTAATTGCACTTTGTTTTGAGCTGTCAAACACAAGATTGGGCAAAATTATTATCTAGGGGAATAATGCATTAATGTATAAGAAGTTGAGATAATACTGAAAAAGTATGCCAGAGGATTCCCACCCAAAGTACTAAAGGCCAAATTTCTTGAACTTGTGCTACCTTTTTCTCTTTCTTTACCCCATTTCAATGATCAATATTTAAGCAATTACTCGAAGAACACTTAACATGAAAAAATGCATGCTCACAAGAAGTGATCCTTACAAGTGCTATAGTTCCAGATAAAATTACAACAGAAGTAGTATGGAGATGCAACTTTTAAGAATAATAGATTGTGCAAATTCAAATACTGCCAGCAAGAAAATATGCATAATTCATTTCTTAGTATGCATAAAAGATTCTGAATTCCTAATTATTGATATGATTTGGTAGAAGACAGCAGTGTTTAATGTATGTACTGGTAAATGGAGTCTGTGTTATGACCCATGCAGCAGATTATGCTATTGTCCTGAAAATTGGTTGATATGGACTTTTCAAGCTCCTGTTGAAAGTGTCTAGTGAGCAAAACACGTCCTCCTAGATCACTTGAAATTGTTTCCAGTATGTTCTGAACATCAACCTTAACTCCATCAATGTTTTGAGAGACAAGATAACTGTGTAGATCATCATAAAACTCTGAAATTTTAGCTGGATCAATGACACCAATACCGTACTTCTCCATGGCATCAATAGATAAATCCATTTTATTTGCTAAATTCCCTGGTGACTGTACTGGGTATCTAAGTTTTGGATCATACTTCTTAGTTCCAGATGCATTTGGATCTAACCCTCCCCAGTAACCCAGTAGGGCATGCCATACGTAGACATATCTGAAATTTAACAAAAGGAAAAGGAAGGTCAATTTTACTAATCGGAAGGATAAAATTGATTAAGTTTGATGTGGAATAATAATCTTTCTTAGGTCCACAGTTTGCAAGTACTTGGAAGTATAAAGTTTTGTAATATAGATAGGGTTAGTTTGGATAGAAGTATTTAGAGTTTTTCGACTGGAAAACTCTCAAAAACACTTCAGCTTTATATACAAACAACTCATGTATGTCAAAAAAAAAAAAAATCTAAAAGTAAAGGAACCTGACTTGAGACCAAAAGTGCTCTTGATTTCTGAAACAAAATCCTTTAGACTAGTTGGTACCCCATTTTCAGTTACATTTCCTACTGCTCGGAATTTATTATTTTCTTTGATGCTGATTAATCTGCCACCAAATCTACAGTTTCAAAGAAATCAGTAAGTAAGTGCTCGATTTCCTCCAGGAAAAAAAGATAATGAACAGAAACTCACTGTGATCCTTCAATAAATGGCTCCCCATCTTTTTGAAACTCATTCACAGTGTCTTGCCATCCATCATCTATTATCAAGAATTTTGCTGGTGTGCTTCCTTCAGATAAACTGTGATACAGATTTAGTTTAGAAGGTTTTTCCACAAACAAAAAGAACTCAAAGAAGTAATAAAACAAGATGAGGGGTAGAATAGGAGTGAAATGCGGAAAGGAATTAAGCTATATGATGAACAAAAATTTAATGGACAATAACTCTCTTGTTACTCAAATATCATTTCTTCCCATAGAGTTATATTTAAGATACTTCGTCGTGTGAGCCTGTAAGAGAAATTTAACTATCTTAAATTTCATTTACAACGACCAGATGAAAAGTAGCTGAAGTAACCTCTTGAGTCCATCCCTGATTCCCTGAGGATTAACACTCTGATAAAAAGCATCCCAAGTGCACCAACCAAAGCAATCTAGCATGCCTGGCATCTGCACCCAAAAAGTGGTTTGAAATAAGACTGTGAAAGAGTTCCAGGTTTTTACTTTACTGTCTTTATTGCTTTACAAGATTAAAGTCGCAACAGACTAATAACCTGTTTGGTTTCCCTCAGTGAAAAGGTACCACTGTGTTCTGATAAGAACCTGCATATTGTTTGAAACACGTAGATGAAGTATAAATTCACAGGTAGAAAAGGTATTTGTAAGTGTATGTTATTTCAATTGCTGACCTACTTGATAGATTCCTTCACTAGATCAAATGGATGCTCTCCGTAATTTATGAAAACAGCATTTCGGGATTGGGATGTTACTACTGCAGGGTCTCCTACAAAATTCAAAGATCACTCTATTTGATAGACAAAGAATATGAAAAACCAAAGAAGAAAAAGATAACTAATTTTATCAGGAACAATTGGTTCATGTTTTCTTTTTATTTCATTCCTATTTCTTGGCTGAGTTCGTTCATATTTGACACTTAACCTCACTTATATCAGTAATTAGGATCTCATATTGCAAGTAAAGGACTCTCAATAAAAAAGAAAAAACACTTCATTGCTTCCATTAATGAGTTTCTAAAGGAAAAAATGGATGATATTTAAATATACTGAAATCTTTACCACTTTCAACACAAAGCTCAAGTTCATTGAATGAATTTCCTTGCAAACTGCTTCTAAATTGACCATCTAGAACTGGCAGGAAAATGATGTATGAATTCTGTTCCTTGGATGATTGTGAATCCATTCCTCCTCCTGCTTCCAAGAGCAACATCTGAGTTTCAATAGGAATGTCCCTCCCGGAGTTCCCCACACGTGGTATCATCCACCAAATTTTAAATCTGTACAGGCACAATAATCTGACATCCCTGCATAACTCAAAACAAATTCTGATTACTTTTTTCTTCGCATTATAGGCATTTTCATAGACAGACTTAGCAGAATAATTCATCAAGAATTCTGACTGACGTACAAATTGCCAGAGATTATAGTGATTATTGGATTCATCACATAATGTAGCTAAACAGTTTTTAAGATAAACATTGATCTCAAATGGTTGTATTTTACTGTATCAGCACCCCATTTGGAAAATTATACTTTTCACAGAAACAACAGAAGAGAAAAATGAATACTGGATAACTCCAAGCTTGAACACAAGGCGTGAACTGGCATCAGCAGAAGAGGCCCCTATGAAAGCAGACGAAGCAGTGAATGGCGTGAGCACCACATTTTCAGGCACATTCCTTAATGCATCCTTGCCATCAACGCTGAGAGTGCCATCTTTGAGAAGGGGTTTTGCATTCACAAACATGGAATGCCTCCATTGTCTGCACCCTTTTGAGAGGAGCCTCTGGGGTGGCGCAAGGAACGTGGGAAACGGTGGAAAAGTGAGTTGTGGAGTTTTCGGAGGTGAAAAGAACATTCTGGTTTGGAGCAAAGTGAAGTAGTTGACAGTTAAAGAAACGTTATAACTGTTTACCTTCCTCCACGATAGGAGAGACAGAGACACTTTGAGATCAGGCTACTGTTCCTGTTCACCACATGTTGATATATATATATCATTAGTTTTTATTTAAAAATTTTCCATTTAATATAAACCATATCCGCTAGAAGGAGGGCTTGAACCTCCGACCTTGTGGTTAACAGCCACACGCTCTAACCAACTGAGCTATTCCAGCTTGATGCTAGTTATTTCTAGCATATCTTTAATTAATATTATTCGTAAGTTAACGGTTTCAAGATTTAAATCTGACCCTTAACTAAATTATGTAAAAGTTAGTTCGATAACAGAACCCTTTTTATGATCACAACACATTTATCTTCTATTTTGACGAGAAATTTCATAAGATATTTAAATATTTGAATTAATTTCATTTTAAATTTTTTATTTAAATAAAATAATTTGAATTTAATAATTTTTAATTTTTACCTAAATAGAGAATTTTAATCACTATCAAATTTTAAAAAATTATTAAAATCTTAAATAATATTAATAATAATTTAAAAATCAATATTATGATATTTTAAGTAATATTTTATTAATATTATTTTTCAGTAAAAGCATGCAATTTTTTCATTGAATTTGATAAACCATTTTCTTGATATTAACCGTAGTTATTTAATGTAAATTTAATCAGACTCTTGTGATGTTGTTATTTGTTTGGCATTTTATCAATGTTAATTCCAAATTTTTCTCAAATAATATAAGAAAAAATAATAATTACAGACATAGTAAAAAAAATTACAAAAAATATAATGAAAAAAAATTATAAATAATTGAAATAACAATAAAATAGTTTTCATTGTGTAAATAAAAAATAACTTATACTTCTATCAATAAAATAAATATCGATTGAAATCATAAAAAAAAGTACTTCTTCCAATATTGACTGGGAAAATATTAATTAGCATTGATAAAAAAAAATAAACACAAACTTATGATGTTTAGAAAATAAATGTAATTGATATTAACTAAAAAAAATCTTATTTGACATCAATTAAAAAATACTCTCATGTGATATAAATTAAAAAATTTGTTTGACATCATCAAAAACTAAGGTTAATGTTAATCAATAAGATTCTAACTAACATTGATGGAAAAATATCCTTACCCGATACAAGTAATGAACAAACTTTGATGCTGTTTTTTAAAGATAAAAACGAACAACTCTAGTTTGAAAGAAATTTTACCGACATTTAAAAAAATGTTAAAATTATGATAGTTAAACCTTACCATTACATTCTAATCAAATTTGAATTGAAAAGAGAGCAAAAAAGAAGTGATATGAATTTAAAAATATAAAATTTTTTAAAACGTTTATTTTTTAAATAGAATTTAAAATTATCTAATATATTTTTTAATTTCTTATCTAACAATATTCTTTTATAAAATATTCAAATTCCTTGTAAAAATGAATTATACTCTCAAATTCTCGTTCAAACATATTATTAGATTAAATTATGAGAACACGAGTTTGTAATAAAGAAGAAAAATAAGAAAGGAGAAGAGAACGATTAATTTATGACTCCTATGAACTCGTCTTCGGAATGTGTGGTTATAAAATAACGACGTAAAACTTTAGGTCATTCCAAAAATGATAAGTTATTAGAAAAAGCGTGCACGAAAAATTGGAATCTTAGACTTGAAAGACTAAAGAACCATAACTCCATTATGAAACCAATTCATAAATCCATAGAAACCCTTTAACTATTTGGGTATATTTGGAAATAGCAAAAGAACAAAAACAAAACAGAAACAAAAACACTAATGTCTATACATTCCATATGTCTTTATCATTTTTGTTCTTCCTGTTCACGTAAAGTTCCAAGAAAGTTTCAGAGAAATTGTTGTGGCAACTCAAAAGCTCAATTTTCCAACCTTATAACCCACAAAATTACAATACTAGGTGCTTTGTGTGCTACTCAAGACTCTTAATTCATGCTTTGTGTTTATTCATCCACTTTATTCTCAGATAAATTCGTTTTTCCTGTCTATTTAAAAAAGTAAAAATAAAAAAATACAATGAATCAATTTTATCAATTTAATTTTATAGATAGCTAATTATTTATCTACTACTTTCCCAGATTTCAATACAGATTTTACTCAATAATTATTAATTTAACCTTTTTCTTTATAACATGAAAATTTCTTGAATTTATTCTAAAGAGGATTCAAAAATATTTTCTACAAAATATATTTTCAAATTTTTTAGAAAATAAAAATAATTATTTTCTAAAATATGCTACCTCCACTCCTATATAAAAGAAGTAAATAGAAGTAATCACTCTAAACATATACTATACTAAATACAAATAAGAAATAAGTATATTTTTTAATAAATGTTTTAAATCTAAACTATATTCCCCACTTTAGCATCATAAAATTTATTTGTTCTAGAAATTTCAAAGAGAATTTATAATAAATAAATTAAAATATAGAAATTTAATAATAATAATAATAATAAAAGGAATAAATCGTATGTAAGTTATACTTTTGACTCAATATTAAAGGTCGAAATTGGCATATTATTCTTTTAAACCGTCCAATATATATATATTAGACTGAGTCTATGGTTCGGTTTATGTACCGAGTTAAAGTTTTTTTAATTTTTAATGAATTGTTTTGTATGACATAATATTTTGTAAATCATTATTTACATTACTTAAATTTTAAAAGTACATATTTTATATTTTAACTTTTCATATTTATAATTACTTTTTTTATTTAATGAAGAGTTTAACTTATTTTATTTACTTGTTTTCAATTCAAACTATTAAGTCATATTCATTATAATAGTTATTATATAATATTTTAATTTATTTTTGTTAGCCTCATAAATTTTTATACCTTACTAATGATTTTTTAATTAATATTTGATTGTTAATAATTTTGTAATATAAATATATTTTTATTATTATAATTTAAAGTCTTGAATTTTATGTTATATAATAAATAGGTTTTATAAGATAATATCTTAAATTATAAATATAATCTTTATAATAAATATACTCTTAAACATTAGTAAATTAAACTAAATTAAAGGAGTCCATGAGTCAATAAAGCTTAAGATTTAGCTAACCAATTTTTTTATAAGTACTTCTAATACCAAAGAAATTAGTATAAACTAAAATTAGTTTACACTGTAAAATTTTTTATAAGTTTTCCTAATTTTTTTAATTTATACGAACTACTATTTTTTTAATTTGTTATATACTAAAGATTTTTGAAAAACAAACTTAAACATACCATGTATATCAATAAAAAAAAAAAAAAAAAAAAAAAAAAAAATAAAAAGATAAAAAAAAAAAAAAAAAAAAAAAAAAAAACTCACTTCGACTGAATTG
>Ga0209700_106419_pt1 | contig 18264 bp, 12 predicted proteins | sample SiratroredBW_FD_187528 | JGI IMG/M metagenome (GOLD analysis project Ga0209700, IMG submission 187528) | Root nodule microbial communities of legume samples collected from California, USA - Siratro red BW (SPAdes) (version 2) | ecosystem: Host-associated > Plants > Roots > Nodule | place: USA...
AAAAAAAAAAAAGAAAAAAAAAAAAAAAAATCAAACAACTTCTCCATAAGCTAAAATTACATCAGTTAAAAGTAAAAAATTTGGAGAAATTACGAGAGAGTTTCTTCAAGTTAGTTTATGCACAAGCCACTTTTATCTTATGAAGAAGCTAATTTCTATTTTTCCACTTAATTTTCTCTCCTAGAAGAGCTTATAGAGAAGCTCGTCCAAACAAACACAAGATCAGTTAATCAGAAACAGAAGGCATAACTGCAGTTCGTATGCTCAATCTATGGTAGTGGCTGCCCTACTATATTTGTTTTCCTCCCTACTAATTCTGATGCTAGTAAATCTTCTATTCTTGTAGTAATGTTTGTCAGATAAATCACTCTCAATACATTACAAGATTGGATCAATTAAAAACAATAAATAAACCAAGTTCACGTATGAGAACAGCTCAATCTATGGCATTATGTGGTACCCCACTGTTTTCTTCTCACCCTTCTCCGTCTAAAACTAATGATACTGTTTGCCACAAAAGTGCAAAAACTCATCCTATGTATAAGCCAGTGGAGACAACAGAGTCCAAGTAGAGGAACCACCAATGAAGTAGCGGAACCGTAAGTTACAAAAAGTAGGAAAAACAAAGACCAATTTTTACAGGCTTTTGTTCGTAAAGCCAAAACCTGATCATGATCATGTGTAACATAATGAATTTGTGGACAATGTAATAGAAATCTGCACCTATATGTACACAAACTTGTTATTTGTCCTTAGTCCTGCAATCTTACCCTGCTACTGACTAGTAACTACAAATACATACCCAAAACAAATCCTAGTTATTAAGGGCATGTAGATTTCCTAGTAAGCTTGCACTACACTTATGATTGAAAAGAATTGAAAATAAAGAACATGATCAACTTCAAAAAAAGATAATGGAAAGCATAGTCTAATACTGAAGTTATTCAAAAACAATTTTCTCTCACCCGTAACTGACATTTGGTGGCACAGAAATTTCCTCTATTTTCAGTTGCTGCTTCATTCTTTCTTGTGCTTCAAATTCCTAAGCCAATACATTAAATATTTAAGAAAAAAGAACGATAAATAAATAAATAGCATTTGCAAAGTTAGTTCCTTTTAAACAACAAGGTCACCTGAAATTAATATTTGTAAATGAAGTAAAAATCACATTGAAATAATTTAATCTACCATTTCATCAAAGTACCATCTTAGATTCATAGCATGTATGATAAGGTTGTCAAAAGATCATGTTTCCTTCTGAAAGTGCTCACTGGATAATCCAAAGGATTATACATCTCGAGCGTGAGACTAAATATTTGTGGTTAATCCAATAGATGGTAACACAAATAACCTAACAAATATTATTAGGATAGACTTTGACATCATCTTAGAAAGTAGATTAAGGTCTAACTTAACCTTACAAAATTGATTTGTAAGGTAAGGTTTCCACCTAGTTATATGCTATAATTTGGTCATATCTTTGACCTAACAAATTATTTGTGGTTAATGCAATAGCAGGTAACACAATTGACTTAACAAATATTATTAGGATAGACTATGATATCATCCAAAAAAAAGTAGACTAAATTCTAACTCAATCCTACAAAATCAATTTGTAAAGTAAGGTTTTCACCTAGTTATATGCTATAATTTGGTCATATCTTTAGTCAATGTGAAATCTTCAACAATTACAATATAATTACAACGAATATGTAGAGTTTTTATATAATGAAATGCTATAAACATCTAAGTTTGCGTAATACACATATAAGAACATTGAAATTTAAAAAAAAAAAATTATATTTTAAACAATATCTTAAATTCATGCTTGCTAGCATAGTATGCTTTATGGGGAATAATATCAGTCATCTAAGCTTCCCAAATACTAAATAGGCCCCATCCATATAATTTAGGTTTTTTAAAGTATAGACATCACCGTATATACAAAACCATGGGATGCAATAAACATACTACATTTATAGTGTGTTAAGTATGTTTATAGAAAAAGCATGACGTGTTGGTCGCGGAAGTTCCCCCTCAAAAAAATAAAAAACTGTTCAGCCCAAAACCTTGTTTGCCAGAACTAGGTTAACTAGCAGTATCAGTGTTCCCATCCTCTCCGTTCACTATCAATTCCTTGCTGTTTCCCTCAAACTCTGAGCCTCCTGCACCTCCTCAGATTTCACACATTTAACATAAAAGCTAACTATGTACCACCATAATCCCCATCATTCCCCAACTGTTTCAAATTTTGAATCACCAATTTCTCACTGAAGAAGGAGAAACATCACCAGGAAAAAAATTAATTTATACCAGAAGTGATATTTTTCTGATTAAAAACTCTAAATAATTTTAAAGAAAAAATGCTGAAAAATATTCACAAGTGTCACTACATTTGGTTAAATAACTTTCAGGTCAGATGACCAAACAAATTCTCAGGAACATGTACTATCCTGCTACGCTAGCTGTGTGTCTTAATATTCTCAGTTTCTGAAAATCCGCAAAAGAAAAGAAATTGACGAACGGGTAAATAAAAAAGCGAAAACTAAAGCCAATATTACTGTATTGTAATACCTAGCTAGCATCCAATCTGAGGGCTGAAAAAAGAAAAAAGAAAAATAAATATTGCTCAGAACAAGTAGCAAGTAATGCACTGAGCAATGAATTCAAACCAGACAAGAACAAACATATAATTTGTCATGATGAAAGGTAACTATTGGATTTCGTAACTGAATTGGAAGTAAACTCAAAGGTTTGACTTGTTGAAAAGATACAAATTTACAAGATGTTGATGTCATTGAATTAGCAAGTAGGGCAACATGCTGAAGTCTAAGTGAGAAATGTACATAAAGAGTAAGACAAATATAAAGAAGGCTCTTACTTTTAAGTCGAAAGTAAATGGTTTCTGCCCAAAGTTGACATGCACCCTGTTAGAGATAAATGAAACACACCCCTGAAAAATTAAATACCTCTAGTAACGATGAAAAGAAGGTGCTGTTTGAAACTAAACAGTTAGTAGACAATGTTGGCATACTCAAATAAACGAAAATAGGTAAAGAAAGCAGTGGCAGTACAAGTGACGTACTCTTCATTTTGGCTATGAACTGCAATAGTAGGAAAAAGGGGGCCTTTCATGTCTTTGTAAACAGAGCCGACAACTTGGCCATTTTTACTGGCACAGAAAGAAGAAGGGAAAAAGTGACATGTTAATAATAGTTTTGCTTTGAAAGAAGAAAGTAGAGGAAGAGTGGTGTACGTGAAAAAGAATTCCTGCGCAGCGTAGTTAATTCCGGCACCAACAACATCACCAGATGTATAGGTCGGGCCAAACGCTTCCCCCTTGCCATGTCCACGGTAAAGAAGACCATCGTCACCATGATAGCCGCAGCTATTAGCCTCCCACCTAACATAAATCAATGGGGTTGGGGTTAGGGTTAGAGTAAAAAACCAGGATCAGTGAGTGAGTGAGTGAGTGAGCGAGCGAGTGAGTGGGTGAGTGACCCTGGCTGCCTTCGCATCTTGAATGTCTCGGAGGTGAAGCCAATGGCAATTTGACCCTTGACGCCGGCATCCTTGACATGAATCTCGAAATAGTAGATGAGGCGCTTGGTAGGAGCAGGCTTGTTGGCCTGAATGACACCGACGTCGTGGCCGTGAAGGTTGACGCTGGTGTACTTCACCGACAGCTTGTCGGTGGACACCACCACGAAGCCACCAGAGCTGTTAATCGTGTTGAGCTCCCTCGGCGCCTCCTCCTCTTCCTCCTCTTCCTCTTTCTCCTTCTCCTTCTCCCTCTCTTTCATCTCCCTACCCCTGCACGCTTCTAAGAAGTACAGTCCCAGATCTTGATCTTCAACATTTCGCCTCCTGCTGTTCCCGTTACTCTCACTCATCGCCCTATCAAATTCAATTCACGATCACGATCACAATCACAATCACAATTACCTTCACAAACACAAACCCTACCACCTTCTTCTATTCTATTCTTGTTTCAATTTCCTTTCCAACTCCCCCCCCACAATATTCTTTCTTTCCTTCAATCCCACACCACCGTAATCACTCCTTTTTAACATCACCTATTAATTTAACAGTAAGATGAAATAACTTACATAAAAAATATTTACAGGATTATATTATTTTATAACTTTTAATAGCAATAAAACTATATTAGATGATATTTTAATTCACATCCAGATTAACGTTGGATCTCCCTGTATAAGTATATAACTTTCATTGAGTATATATATTTTTATTTTTATTTTGGTTACTTTTAAAAATTAAAGTTTAAAGATAAACTATCCAATATTACATTATTATATTTATTGTTTCGTAAGGAAACCTCTAATGGTTTCACCGTAAGATTTTATTATACTTTAAATAGGTCTGTCACACAATTTCTAAATTTTTTTAAATACAATATATATATATATAAGACTAATATTTTTGTAGTTTTTAATTTAATTTTAAATTTTTTAAACTTAAAATATTAGTTTATTATATTCTTTTGAAAATAAATATGTAGTTCTAAGATTTAGAATCTTAAAGTTAATTCTTTTATATTATATCGGAACATTCTATTCTTACTGTACTTATGGGGTGTTCTTTTTGAGCATTGCACTTGCACAATGTCATATACCAAGGATGATTAACAAAAAGATCCTTATTAAGACCTCTTCTTCGTTCAGTTTGTTCTATTTAAACATTATTATTTTTCTTGTTTGAATCAGGTGTCATCCAAGGTGATAAAATCTCGGATTCTGAATGTGAACTAATAAATCTCAAATAAACAAAATTTTTAATCAATCGTCTTTTTAAGAATGTTTACTATAATAAAAAAAAATACATATTGCAACTCAAATATTTTTCACCTTGAATTATTTTTTGAAATAGAAAATCTTGAATCCCAAATAAACATTGAATGTTGAATGATTAAGCACTGCATCATCAATTTGAAAATTCGTTAAAGCGATTATGTATGCATAAACTTCGAAAATTAGGTAGATTTTGGTAGTTCAGTTACTGGGCAAAACAACAATCAAATACAAAAATTAATTTGACAAGTGAATAAAAAAAAAGTTTATAAAGAGAATAATAATAGTATAAGAATATGCAATTAAAGGTTGCAAAACATTTTAACCCAAATAGTGACTACCTAGATTGAGTAAAGGAAGTTAAGGGCGACTAGTTTAAAGTAGTAAAAAGGGATCAAATAAAAGAAATGGAAGAAGTGGTGAAATTTAAGTTTGAAAATCTCAATTTCTTTTACAGCATCCTATACTTTCTCTTTTTATATAAAGTGTAATATAGGTCAAAAATATTTTAGACTGCACAATTTAAAAATTTATTTTAGATTTTAGAACTCATAATTTAATAATATATTCGGAATTCCACAATTCAGAACGTTTTGAATCAACTAAATCAATTTTAGTAAGTTAATTCAATGGATTGAACCCACTTTACAGCTCTCAGATAGAGGTCGAAAGCTCAATACATCAACTCAATCCTTTACTCGACCTCTTTGTCAAGTTTAACTCCAGGCAATGCATTTCTGTAATTTCTTCCTTAGAAATTTCTGGAGCATAAGTTGGAATTGTAAAAAAGTACTTCAGAATTCAACATCTCTTTTCTAAAAATAATATAGAATTGATCTATCGTTATTAGTTGAGATCTCCGGAATAGTAGCAAATCCATTCCAACACTCTTTTTATACCCACCTCATTAGTCAACCTAGAGTCAACAACAAGCACACGTCTAGTATTAAAATTCCATTCATGTCTTCTTGTAAAAACATGCCTACTTATTTTCTTTTATTTTAAATCAGTTTATTTTATTTTATTTTTTTTAAAATAGATTACTTTATTTTCTTTCCTTTTTCTCCTCCGATATCTAAATCCAAAGTAGTACCAGGTCTAACAAAATAGTTAACTAAAACAGCGTGGAACATTGAATAACGCTGTTTAGTTCAGCATTACGTGTATTTATGAGTATTTTTTATGCTGATATTTATGTGTATTTTTTATGCTTATACTTACGCGAACATTTTCACCACTTTAACCCTGAGAATCTTTTAATATCTGAAAGAAACAAAACTTAGGATTTGGTGGAGAGCGTCTACCCACTATCTTCTACTCCAAAAACTATTCAATCACCACAGATCCATGTTAAACCAAACCAAAAACTCGCAATCTTTTGCCTGTGTCTGTATTGCCCCTCACTCCGTATTTTTTTTTTTTTTTGGTACAATCGGTTGGATGCAATATTCAATGAACTTTAACTAGTTCAATGTCATAAACCAACCATGAATTTGGTGGTATTTTGGCAGAGTGTCCACTCTCAGACCTGATACATGCAGATGTTAGAGGTTATAGGGATCCCAAATAAGAAATTAGAGAAAAGAAAATGGCGTTAAATACACAAAGAATTCAATCACGTACGTCAGTGATGGTGGAATAACAAGTCTTCTCTTTTCTCCAACTTGCATGCCTGGGAACCATAAATACGCAGGTATATACATCACAATAGTACTTAGAGAGAAAATATATCTAAATGAGAATAGCCAGTAGCAATCTTCAAAACACATCCACTACTATTATTCGAATAATTTTATATGGACCCCACGACAACGTGGGCAACCACTCTCATTTTCAATCAATTAATAGAGAATTAAGGGGCCTGCTAAAAAAATCACAGGCATTCTCTAATTCCAATAAAACTATAAATGCAAAAACTGGAAATACTAAAGAACAAGGCTACAGTATCAAAATGACTACCTTCAAGGCCAACATCCCAACCCTCGATAACCTCTCCTTTACCTGCCAAAAGGTTAATACTTAATACAAGCATAAATAGTTATTCAAGTTACAAGGTTCAGGTGAATGGTGTTACCAAGGCGAAATTTGAAAGGAGCTTGGCCGGCGTTTGACTCAAAGACAGCTCCAGTTTCCTTCAACTTCCCAGTGTAATAGATGCTAATCTGTAACCACAAAGTAGTTATTTAAATCAAATCAAATCTTCAAAATACTAAGTTCTTTGATAAATGATGCCCAGGACATTTGAATCTGCGATGATATGATCTCATGTAAACTGCCCAGAGCACTCATCACTCACCAAATTCTAGGGGTTTTGCTATTCTTTTGGTTTGATGTAATGGAACTATTATCTAAAGTATTTTAAACCATTCAAATAACTACCTTTTTTCCTGAAGCAGCGATTTTGCCATCTTTTATCCCCTTCTCTTGTTCCTGAATAAGTAGTCCATTTGTCAATGTTCTAACAAGGGAAGGTTTTGCATCTTCCTCCTTATTTCTATTCTCCTCCATCATCTCAGTCTCACCACTTCGCTCAACATATATAGTAATATTAGAATTTACAACTTCCCCATTGCCCTGACTTTTGCTCATTTTCTTCCTTTTCTTAACTTTTCTTTTCTCAGATTGATTTCCATCAGGTAAGTCAAAAGCACCATTGTCTACCATCCTGCGCCAAAAAAATTAAGAATGTAAAGGCTTATAGTATATCTCAGACTAATAATAGACAATAAACAAAAGAGAGCTCCGCATAGATAACTTAAATTGTGAAAATGAAATGAAGAGATATTACTATTCAGCTAAATGGGAAAATTCATATTGATACTGGCCAACAAAAGAACTAGAACAATTGTCTTAAAATGTATTTCAAACCAAGGCATAATAACTATGTACTAGTTTTTGTGTCTTTGAATGACCAATTCTTCTACCACTCTGCAGCTAATTCACAGAAAAGAAAAAATATTTATCCTTTTCTACCTGGACTTTCAGACCAGAATGACAGTCCAATTTCAGTTATGTATCAATGTCTATCCCTACACTATTGATATTGTTGGAGACCTCACAACAATTAGACATATGATCAAATTATAGTATATAAACGAATGCAAAACCTCACCCTACAAGATGATTTTATGAAATTAAGTTAAGTTTAAAATCCACTTTCTATAATGATATAAAAATCTATCCTAACAAGGTTTGTTGGACCTATCATATCATCTACTATTGGACCCCTTACAAATATAGTCAAGATGCCAAATCCTTGGCAAGAAGGTGTATTTTGGAAACCTTACATCAATTAGAGATGTGACTAAATTATAGTACATAAGCAAGCGCAAACATTGCCTTAAAAACTAGTTTTGTGAGATTGAGATAAACTTAAAGTCTACTTTCCAAAAAATATTGATAAAAGAAAAACAAACATTAGTAGCTATCATAATATAAGAGGCTTGTCATGAAATCATATGATTTCTTTTTAATTATTATTCTTAAAGATATAACAGTACTACTACTAGCAAGGCACTTCTTCTCATCCTTGTCAAGTTTTTTCTTTATAATTTATACCAGGCAGAAAAAGAATTACTGCCTGATTCGTAACCAGCTTGTTTTTAATTTTATATAAGAATTTTGTTTTAGTTTCCACTTACTTGACGGGATAATGACACTTTAAGCATAAAAGCTTGAACTAATTCTAGTCGGTATCCAATGATTTATCTATAGAACAGCTAATCTAGAAAATGTTTAAACTTGTTCATTTTTTACTAGTTTGTCAAGGTTCTGTTGCCAAAATTAATTGTCACCAGTTAAATTTTAGCACTAAAGCATGGATTAGTAACAAATTATACTATTATCCCACACATAGAGAACATACACAAAACAGATGCATACTTCTCATTAGTTAGCTTCTGATGCTGTTCCTTTTCTTCAAAAAAATTATGAATCACATTCCGTGACCCTGCTGCATCTCTGTTGGCCTTGTCCTCTTGGATGACATCTTCATTATATTCATTGTCACTTTTGTTTACCTGTTCTTTCTTTTTCTTCTTTGTTCTATTCTTTTTAGGATCCGTCTTAGCAGAAGGCAATGCAGCATTGCCTGAAATTTTAACATCCCTGCTAAATTGCTAAAGCATATCAGATATCAAAATTTCATTTCTCTTTTCTGACAGGATGACAAGTAAAAGTTTAATGTAAAATTACAGAGAAAATGGCAGTGCAGAAAATACAGTGTGAAATTTTGAAGGGTAGACATTCACAATATGCCATCTTCATTGGGTAACTACATATATTCGTTTGTAAGGAGAGATTTCTTCTCAGTTTTTACTTTTACTTCTTTTAGCAGTGAAGGGATTTCATTCAGTATTCAATTGTGAAATGACAGACAGACTATTTTTGGAAGTCATTAGCAGATGTACTTTCTATATCTGCTATCTAAAGTGATAGGAAGAACACCTTTGTTGATTCCTACTTGCCAAAAGATGGCACAAGAGCACATGTCTATGAAGCACTAAATGCATATTAAATCGATATAAATTCCACGGAACCATAATTTCAGATGCTGTACTAGTATCAGTATGTAGATACTAGTATCAGTCACCATCATACTCTTCATATTTAGTTTCCTAATAAATTTACTGTGAAATATGTATGGCCTGTATTCTCTAAATAACTTTCATCAGGAAGGCCAACCTCGTTGTTCTGCTAACATGCACCATCTAAAGTATCTCGGTTGCAGAAAATACTGGTTTGTGAGTCGCTGTCATATGTCTGGGTCATAAAGAGTAATTTATCAAATTCTCCATTACCATATATAAATCATGTTGCCAGTTTACGCCATTCAGCAAAAAAAGTATTACTCAGTTATATAAACAGAAGTTTGTTAAGAAAAAACTCACTCATTAACTGTGTGTTGTTCATTTCTTACAGGCAGATTAACAAGACTGTTATCATAGCCATCAGTAGCAATTGAAACCATCTCCTCATTAGATCTTTCTTTCCTTTTCTTCTTTGGCTTTTCACCCAGCCCATGATCAACCTGAGAGGAAGAGAGTATTTTATCTGTGGTCTCAGTTTCCCTGTTCATAACAAGGATAAAAAAGATCAACAACCAAACCAGAAATGCAAATAACAAATAAGTTTATTTTTTATGCACTATCAGAGTCAATATTTAAAGACAATCAATAAATGAAAAATATCATAGATATGACTCTTAAAAAGTATTTATTGTAGAAGACAATAAACATGATATGAATAGTAATGTGTGATTAGATGACATTATAAAAATGTTTTACACTATCGTTGCAGTCTAAGTAAAATCCAAACACAGAAATATATAAGTGATGGATCTAGTAGGTATGAAAGGCTTACATTTTAAGAATTTGAACATTCAAAATTTAGGCCATACAAGCATACATAGATGGTTAATATTAGAAACTGGTTGTAGACATATGGGCACTTAAAAAAGTCATGTGTATTTGTCTTTGAATATTGATCATTCAAATATTAACTAATTGCCTGATGGCCTATATATTTATCATTCTTATTTACCTGATACACACACACCCACACACACATATATAATATATTCAAAATTAGTCTAACAGTTTATTTTACAAAATGACAAATATTACACATTCTTATAACACTCAATCATGAAATGCAGTCACAGTTTTAGAATCAAGAATTCAGAAGTCATAATCACTCACTTATCATCAGCATGCTGCTGTTGTTTACCTCCTGCCACAATATCCTGGGTCATCTTTTCCATTTTTGGCTCATCTATAACATTATCTTGTTTGATAGAATGACCAGTACAGGAGCTCTTTGTCTCTTTTTCCTTTCTCTTCTTTTTCTTTTTTAAATTTTTAATATCCCCAACATCCGGAGATGTGCAAGGATCTACCAAGTGTTTTGACGGCACAGCTTCCCTATTTCAGCCGAAAAATAATTTATGAACAGAGGAAAAAAAGAATACACGTCCCTAACACCTGAGGGTGAGAAAAGCAAGTCTGTATTTGAACATTAATTGAGAATTAAGAAGAGTCACCTATTTGTCTGACTATCTACAAGGACATGCCCAGCCTCGAGATTTGTTTCAAAAGTACCATTTCCACCATCTTCCGCATTCTTGTTGCTGGCAGCACCTACTCCTCTGACAACACTAATATCCACTTCCTGGTCCAAGACCCTTCCGGAGGCTTTATTCTTGTAAAGTGATGAAATAGGTAGGCTATCTTCATTGTCAGTTTCCTGGACTTGGTCATGCATTCTGTCATTGACAATTATCTTTTCTCCGCAACAGCCATCATCATCCGACTCAACTGACTGGTACCTCTTCCTGAGCCGTCGAAGACTGCCTTTGCTAAATTTTGGTCTGGTGTCATGAGAAGCTTCCTCTGCAATGAGCACAATCAAAACAAACAAAAAATACAATATGGTTGTGGTTTTGAGTTGGGGCAACATAAGAAAAATTGATGCATTTGTGGAAGGCTTGACATTATTATTTGAACTTGCCTTCTTTGGAAATAGGAGACGGTGAGGAAGCCTCTGGAACAATGTCATCATCAATAAAACTATCGTCATACTCATCTTCGTCACTGTAATCAGATCTCTCTGTTTCTGTATCAGCAATATCCTCCCCATATGATTCACTTTGCATTGCAGTGAAGGAAACTAAGAGAAAGAAAAGCATTGACAAAAAGTTCATCTAATACAATTATATTCTCTCTTCTGATAGGCATGGTATGTTATTGTCTAGACTAATCTAATCTAATCTAATACAAGACAAAAGGAGGAAGAAGAAGGATACGAATCATCAATAAGATTGGCGTTGCGGGCAGTGGCAAGATAGTAGCCGCAGAGATGAATGCTCCGAGGGCCAATCACAGAGAAAAGAACTTGATCAACTTCTTCGAGCTCCAAGTTTAATTGCAATGACTCTGCGTTTCCAGGATAGAGAGAGCATAGGTATACAGGGCTCCTGTTTCCCACATTGCACTGCAGCGTGCTTTTTGCTGTCGCAGTGCCCAACCCCAGAGTGGCCTAGGTTAACATTAAAATCATCATGTTATAGCAATCAAATCTGTTAGTTTCACAGCAACACTACACTACCATTACCATTGAAATATGGAGGCGTCCTTTTGAGTCCTCATATTTATGAGTAAAAGGCTTTCCTGGTTTCACTTCCACTCCTGCAGTTCAGTGAATCAACGAACAAAAAGTAGTTAGGGTTTAGGCCTAAGAATATTGCAGAAACAGCCGGCAAGGGAAGCTTACCCCAGAAAGCCATGTCTCCGACCACCCTCTATTCCTCCGCGCCTCCTAAACCCTAAACCCGCTGCCAAGGCGTGTGTTCAGCTTGTTGCCGCCCTTTTATCGCTAATGTGTTTTAGATTTTTGGATTAAAGAATGAATTGTTAAAATTTATTTTTTTAATATAATATAATAATAATTAATAGGAAAGATATTCCGATAATAAAATATTGTATTTGTAAAATGAAATTATTATAAAAATATGATGTAGGAAAGTTAGTGGGGATAATAGGGTTGGCGTGGCGAAGATGAAGTGTGGTTGTAAATGGGAACCACAAAAATAGAAAATAAAAGAAAAAGGTGATTGTCCTGCGACGTGACGCGAGAGGAAGAGGAGTTTCATGAATGATGGTTCATCCATTTCCGGAATTTCCATTCATTGTTGGAGAGGTGAGCTGAGAGCGGTGGTGTGGTGTGGAGTGGTGGGAGGAGCATTCGAGCATAACATTCTAGTATAACAACCGTGTTTGTTTGTCTTTGGTTCATAACATCGTATCTTATCCTATCTCCTACCTCATACCATGCGCACTCTCTCCCTTCCCTGCCTCTCCTCTTCTCTTTACACTCACACTCACTCTCTCGCTCTCACTCTCACCCACCGTTACCACTGTCGCCTCTCTCCCCATTCTTCTTTTATCTTCACACCTTACAGACGCTCTAACTTCCTCACTCCATGCTCCTCCCTCAGACAGACACAGAGAGACCCCAAAAGGCAATTGGGGGCCAAGATCAACACTGCCCCCTCCGACTCTGCCTTAAAGCGCTTGTTTAGCCCCAATGACTCCCAAGGAGACGGGGACGCCGCCGACAACACCGACTCTGACTTCCAGGACGCCACCGCTTTCAAGGGCACCCTTTTGGCCGGTTTCTTGCTCCTCGGTGTCATCGGCGGTTTTGCCTCCGTTGGCTATATCTACAGGGACCAGCTCAACTCCTTCTTGAACCAACTCTCCCTTTTTATTGAAGGTCTCTTTTCCATCTTATTTGTTTATTCCTTCCTATTTCTCGTCCCCAACACCTCTCTGTCTTTTAACCTCCAGGATATGGCCCTGCTGGATATGCATTATTCGTTGCCGTTTATGCTGGATTGGAGGTATCAGTCGTTCCATTTTCATTCAACTTCTTACTCTTTACTCGACCCCTCTGTATATCTCATGTCCTTCACATCCACATTCTCTACTCTTTAACATGCTACTCTATTCACTAAACCGCAATAATGCCCATTAACTGTTTGCTTTCAACTTACCAGCCTTCTCTCCTCCAAAAGCTCCTCCCCCCTCTTCTGCTGTACATGTACAATGCTTCTATCTAACTTCTCTTTATTTATGTTGTCCCAGATCCTTGCCATTCCTGCCATTCCTTTAACCATGTCAGCTGGTCTTCTATTTGGATCCGTTGTTGGCACTATCATAGTCTCTATCAGTGGAACGGTGGGTCAATAATGTGAAAGACATGTTGCAAACCTACTTTCACACCAAGTTCATATATAGTTGAAATCAGTTGACTGCATCTTCTACAATTTTTTTTCATTTTATTGATATTTTTTTAATGCTAACCAACTAGTTAGTATTCTTCGATCTGTAATTTACAGTAAACTATTTGGTCATCTACTTGTTAATATTCAACACTTGTAGGCTTCAAGTCTAACTCATTTTCGTAAGAGGTCCTCATCCACTTATATGCTGTAGTGTATAGTTAATATATAGCTCTAGTTAATTTGAGATCTTTAACAAGTCGAAGATGGGATCTCGAGCATAAAAATAAATATTTATGATAGCCTTTCTAGGACCATTTGAGAAACTCTGATTATAATTGTAACTCAACCTTACAAATTATAAGGTGTATAATTTGACCATAGATGTGAGATCTCCATCAATTAAACATCTATAATTTGGCATGCAAGAGCAAACAATTACTTATAAGTGAGTTATTGGACTGAATAAGATCATATTTTATTTGAAATTATTATCGGGTAAAGACATACAATTTTTTATGGTGTTAATTAATTCTAGTGGAATCTATATTTTCAATCTAATATTTTAAGGCATTTCAGGTTGCAGCCAGTGTTGCTTTTCTAATTGCAAGATATTTTGCTCGTGAGCGAATTGTAAAACTAGTGGAAGGAAATAAGAAGTTTCTTGCTATTGACAAAGCTATTGGAGAAAATGGCTTCAGGGTTGTGACTCTGCTTCGTTTGAGTCCTCTGCTGCCATTTTCTTTGGGGAATTATTTGTATGGATTGACATCTGTTAAGTTTATTCCATATGTACTGGGAAGGTATGGTGCATTACTGATCAATACCAATGTTATACTAATTTCCAGTGTCTTTTAAAATAATTGGTATGTAAGAAAACTTCGTGCTCAAGAAGAGCATATCTGAGCTCGTCTATTATTCTTAGAATTTCGATTTAGGTTCTAATTTTACTCTACAAAACCTACTTGTAAGTTATATATGTACTTAATTAGGTCTTTGGTTAAGCTTCTGGATGTGACTAATGACCTTGTAAGCTCTGTCAGCTTATTTCATTAGTTTTTCGATGAAGTTTATTAAATTAAGCTATACATACTCATCTAACATGTTTTTGTTAAACGAGTGCTTAATTAAATTATTTACCCTAATGCAATTTTATATGTTGTCTTGAGTTCTAGTCTGATCCATGCTAAATGGGTAAAAAATAAGACAAAAGAACAAAATTATTTCATGCGTTATTGTGCTTGCTTGTTCTAGTTCATAATGCCAAAATTTAGATTCGGTGTTCAATCTTTACCACCATATAAATGCTATCCTAAAAACTAGGTAGTTTCAGTTCAGTAAACTTTCTTTCTTGTTTTCCTTTGGCTAAACATAAAATTCAAAATAATTATAAAAGGGTACTTGTACGATTACCTCAACATAGTTTTATTCCACTAAGTGAGGCTGACTACATGAATTACATAGTTCCATTTTGATAGTTTTACTTGTGGACAAGTCTTTGAACTGGTGTCTTACTTGCAACAATGTAAACCTCTTATAACTGGTCTCTAAATTTTGACATGCAATATATGTAGCTTCATGATGATTCCACATAAAATGTAATTGCTCTTCAATGTCTTTTAGTTGTTTTTATGAACTGGTGAAAATACTGAGAGCATTGAACTTATAATCAGGTACCTGTCTTAAAGTTTGTTCTTTGAATTCCAACTAGGGGCAGCTTCATGAAAATACATTTGTTTTGAGTGGTTGTTATAGATTTTCATCGATTAGTTGAACTTTAGCTAAATTGTAATGAAACGTAGTTAAAATGAAACTGGGTATACTTTTGTTGTGTATGTATTTGGAACTGTCTCAGTAAGATTATCCATGTCTTTAAACTGATGATTGTTACGCAGTTGGTTGGGGATGCTTCCAGGAACTTGGGCTTATGTTAGTGCTGGTGCCTTTGGAAGAGCAATAATTGTGAGTTTGTACTTGGTTTTTCTCCCTATTCTTTGTACTCTTGGTTATTTAATCTTAATTGGATTACTTTTTGCTTTTCATTAGCTTAATGTTTATGTTTCTTTTCCTCCTTTTGTGTTTGTTTTGTGGGAGGGGTATGAGAAGGTGATAAAGAAATGGATGATGCTTAATTAAAGATATATCGATGTTCCGTTAGGTATTGTTTCTAATGAAAATATTACTGCAGTTTTCTATTGGCAATTTCATAAAAACTTTCTGCAGAGCCAGCTTTATTGAATTAATTTATTTTCGGATATTTATGAGTGTCCATCACATTTCATGATATCAGTGTCAATCACTTCTCATATGTTGTTTGCTTCCATGATTGCAAAGAGGTATTCTTAGGTGGCTTATAGTATGAAGAATATGTTAAGATTCCTTGGGAAGTTAATTTGTGAATTAGTGACAATAAACTTTCTTTCAGAAATGAAAGCAAAAAATTCCTGTGATAGTATAAGGAGCACTCAACAATAAAATGAAACAGCACAATGAAACAGTAAGATGAGTGTAATTTCTGTATGTATTATTGTAATGCGGGTATCAAACGCTGAGGAAAGCTGGAGCCAGGGAAGCTTTCAGCTTATACAGAGATTCTCTAGCTTGAGGAACACTAATTGAGTTAATGTAAAGAAAATAGTTAGGGGCTGTCTTTTTGTAATTACAGTAGTTAGGGATATATGTAATCCTTTTATTTATGAGTCTATCACCAGGTGTGTAATTCATACACATGTATTCTCTTCCATATTCTCTTTATAAATGGTTGAAGCAATGCAGGAATCAGTTGTCTAATTCCACTCGTGCTCTTTATTTCTTCTTTAGCACAATCTCTATGGTTTATCCTTGTTTTTTGACACAAGCCAACTCCCAGTATAGTACAACTGGTATATACGAAGTCCAATTTGACTGAAGTGATTGTAAGTCTCCTAAAATAATAAGACAAACTTTGGAAGTACATGACTTTTTGTCAAGTAAAAAAAGACTTAGAGCGTATACTTAGAAGTGAAAATTGGAGACTATACCATAATACAAGTAACACGGTGAATATATCGGGATCCGTCATGCAAAACAATAAATAAATAAAAGAGTAAGGATTTAAGCAAGGTGGATACACTAATAATCTAAGTAAATCCTAGTTGAGTACAACGGGTATGGCCCAGCCCAATCAGACTAATATATTGTATGACTCCAAAAGCAAAAGGAATCTTTATATTCTAACAGAATGGTTAAATTTAAGGTGTTGATTAAATCATCTCTGTTGTTACATTGCTTATTGTTTTAAAATACAATGTCTGTTAGCCGGGTTCCTGCAGAATATGTGCAAATCTTATTTGTTAAACTATGTTGAAGTGATTTTTTTTCCCTTCTCTTTTTCTATTCATAAATTCAATGGTTTTATTTTACTTTTAATTACATACAATGTATTATGGAAACAGAGTAACTTCGTTGATTGCTTCTTTAATGTAATTGCTGCTTCTACATTTCAGCAAGATGAATCTGAACTTAGTAATATATTTGGAGGAAACAGTCAGCTTCTAACTCTTGGGCTGGGACTGTTGGCCACTGCATTGGCTGCTACATATGTCACACGACTTGCAAAGGTATCATCCTTTGATTTTTTGTAATATTTAATATTTGATAGCAAACAAAAATGAAAGATTTTCCACTTAGTGTCTCAGCAACAGTGTTTAATCTTGGGAGTTGGGACAAAGAGTTTAGATTTTGCGTGGTGATGAAAAGAGTTTAAGAGTATTATTGACTATTTGGAGCAGTTAGTTGTTTAGATAATTTTTAATTCTCTTGGGGAAAAACAGGCATGACTTGCTAAAATTCTATGTAATTGGTCATGTACAAATCCCCCCTTCTTTCCACACTGCTGTTATGGTTAAACAAATATTTAAGATCTAGAGTTGTGAATGTGACTTGATTTGAGGCTGAGTTGCTAGTGTATTCCGTATATTTGAATCTAGAGTATGAGATATAAATTTTACATAACTAAATTCCATTATTTATTGTTTTAACCGTTATTCATCATTACATTCTTTCAAGATGTTTGTCTTTTTTAATATTTACGATTCTGCAAATTCCTTATACCAATGGAATCCTCCCTTTATAGTCTTAACGTACGTTCAAACCAGGGCAAGGCCAACATCTTTTCTCCGTCATCATTAGTTAATGCTTTGATCTGGCTCACTAATTTTATTTTTATTTTTTTTGGTCAGCGATCTGACTCACTAATAACTCAACATTTTAAACGTTGTAATGCAGGATGCTATAAAGGACATCGAATAGACCCGCTAGACTGTAGACAAAACCCAGCATTGGGAATGAAGAGAAATTCACTTGAATAGATCGGAAACTGATGAGTACATACACGTCAATAATGATAGATGAAAGATAACTAAGGAAAGTAATAGACCCAGCACGTCCTTGTAAATTAGAACATTCGTATTGAATTCAGGTAGGATCATTTTGTTTCTTTTGCAATGTCCCCTTCCTCAATTGCACCAACAGTTTGCTTGTGCCATATATAAAATTATGAACCATTAATTTCTTAACGGGCAGCTGTGAATGATTCAATTTTATTTTATTTAAAGTGTACCCTTTGTAATTAGCAATCTCAATAGCGATTCATGTAACTGATGAATCATCCACGATAAGAAAAAAAAAAAAAGG
>Ga0209700_106420_pt1 | contig 18259 bp, 11 predicted proteins | sample SiratroredBW_FD_187528 | JGI IMG/M metagenome (GOLD analysis project Ga0209700, IMG submission 187528) | Root nodule microbial communities of legume samples collected from California, USA - Siratro red BW (SPAdes) (version 2) | ecosystem: Host-associated > Plants > Roots > Nodule | place: USA...
AAAACTTAAAAAAAAAAAAAAAATAAAGGAAGAAGAAAGCTTGAGTTTTTAATTTGATGAAGGACGAAGATAAATGACGCTTTTGTAGAAGAAAAAGAATATTTATTTTTTCTATCTCCAGCTTAATTAGCATATACTTACTAAGTCTCAATTTCTCCCTTTTAATCTAATTCAGTTAAAAGTTAAAATGTCAAAGATCAAGGTTTTTTTATCAAAAAAAAAAACTTATTTTCACCTCAAGTTAAACATTCCGATTCTATCACACTTTATCTAATTCTATAACTTACCCTACACAATATATATATATATATATATAGAAATTATCAGTTTTTAACTTATTACACTTATATTGACACTCAAAACAAGTCTGTAAAAATATATTGAAGTAAAGTAAACTAAGATAGGGATATATTATAAAAATATATTTCACAAAAACTATTAAAAATGTATTTAGTATTTAAATAATGCAATTGAATATTTAAAATAACTTATACAATTTAATTTATGTATTGTTATATAATCATTTTGGCCTTTTCATATTATATTTTCAAGTTATCGAATTTTGATTAAAAAAATAAATTTATCATTGACATAATATAAATAATAATTATTTTTAGATATTATTGAGTATAATAATATATCAGTGTTAAAATTTCAATTTCTTAATAAATTATTCAATCTAAAAAGCAATTATAAGTATAAGAACATAAAACAATATAAACTAATAATTTAAATTTCCTTATAGAAGATACGTATTAGTTAAGTCGTATAAGAAAGTAATATCTTTACCATTCAAACATACTTCAGATTTTTGGGTCTAGAATAAGTTTAATTTAAAGCATCCAAATAATATTTAAATTTATCTACATAACTATATATTTACGGACCAATTTATATAAATTAAAAAAAATATTTTTTTTAAAAAATCGTTAACAAATTTGAGTATTTCATAAATAAATTATAACATTTAAAAACTTAAAGAATAATATTTTAAAATAAAAAAATGTATATACAATGAAAAAATATTAGAGGAAAATATAGATTTATATTTATAAATATCTACAATCTATACCATTAATAAAGGATCTTTTTCTTTTTGGTGTATACAAAGTTTTACTATTTTATCATGAGTAATCGTTTTTAAATTAAAATAATTATCTATAATAAAAAACTACCTACAAAATAAATCAAAACTACTTAAAATTATAAAATTATTTATATTTATTTTTATAATTATTTTTATGAATCTTTTGATAATAATATAATATATTTTACTCTCTAATAAATAAGAATTGATTACTTTATTTATTTAATAAAATAACTAATTGAATAATTTTTTATTTTAAAACAACTAAATAATTTATCTTTTGAAAAATAAAAGTTACATAATTTTTTAATATTATTTTTATAAAATTATATTTGAATATACTTTAAATTATATATATTTTAATATAACAAAAATGTAAAACACATCAGCTTCATCTGTTTTCACTAGTAATATATAAATAAGATCTCTGTACTGATTTTATATTCTTAGTTGTATTTTAAAAGTAAAAAGCTATAATAATATATAAATAGATAAACATTTAATACTTTTATTAATTTTAATTATATTTTGAAATAAAAAAATATTTAAATACTAAAAGTAGTTGTATTATAATATTTTTTATGTAACTACCATTATTAATAATGTTACAATTATAAAAAAGCATATGAAACAACCATGCATGAACTTTTTTTCATTAGTATAATATTAAAAAAATGACAAATGATTCTATAATTATTAAAAATTAAAAAAACAACTGATACAAATCAGTGAGACAAAACTGGGGGCAATACCATCATATACAGATTGACAGATTAAAACTTTGCTGGGGCTACACATATGGCACCCCACATCCCCACTCACAGTAAAACCTACAACCTTTTAATCCTCCTATATTTTAATACAAAATCTTTTCAAATATTCTTTCTCTCCAATTATTTACAGATTTAACATTTACGGTTTGTTATAATATTTTCAGTTTATAATGCTTATTTTATGTTTTTTCTTAACTTACTATCACATGAATGTAACAAATTTACAAGAGAGTGAGAGTATTTTAATAAGATTATATAATAAAAGAAGTGTTTATTATTATTTTTAAGATGATGTGATTTTAACACTACTCATTTAACATAAAGATATATTATTATTTTATTAATATATAATATTTTATTAATAAAAGACGATGTCAAATGAAAGTTATTTTATTAATAAAAAATAGTGTCAAAATGAAAGTATTTTCTAAACAGTAGTGTCAAACTACTATTTTCTTTATTTTTAATCTATCATCTTCTTAAAATAATTTGGGGATATAGGTTGTTAAATTAAAGTATATAATCACACTACTGTTAATCAATTACTTTTATTTTACTTATATTTAATTGTATTTTAATGTATATAATAATAAAATATCATCACTCACTGTCATCGCGCATACAAGAATGAGAGTATCAAAGATATTTTTTCAAAAACTAATAATCATGTATTATTCCTTTCTTCTTCATTGGAGAGATAAAACAAAGCATGCATATCAACTCCTTCAGCAGTAGGAGCCAAACTCAGGTTTAACTAGAAGCAAAAGATGTTGCTTCTCACACAGTACAACTTTAAGCTTCAAACAGATAAAATAAAAAACAGCAGGGAATGAAACATGCAAAAATAATACATGATACTCTCTATTCTCTCTCTATTCAAAATACAGCTCACATTCTGCTGAAGCTCTAGCAAAGCGTACAATCTTCATGTACAATTTGTGGAGCCTGTCTGATCCCTCTTCACCGTCAAAACCATAAGGGTTGGTGAAAATCCAGATTGCATCCAACACTCGCGTTGATTTCAAGAGAAGCTTTATGGCAAACAGTTCATCCTTACTGCCAGTGAAGCCGTAGATTCTTATGGTCTTGATGCTTGTTTCCAAGCATGTTGGCACCGGATTAATCTTCTTCAAAGCATTTTTGTGCAGAAAGAGGCCCTGAACATATAAATAAAACATCATGAATCAATATAAGACATAACATAAGCATTTTGTTTACAAACAAAGAATGTTGTCTGGTTTAAACTAATGAGTAACCATGGTGAAGGTAAGAGATTCAAGACGAGGTGAGCGGCGCAATATGGTGAGAAGGGCATCACATGCAATATTCATTGGTTCTACTGACTCCACATGAAGCTCAACCAATCTGTTGTACAAAGGAAGTTCAGGGATATAAAACGGTCCGTTACACAGAGCCTGTGATATGAACAAACAAAAGATTTCAGATTTCAGATTTCAAAACAGTCTCCTGAATTAATACAACAATGCAATAAGCGTGTAACATGTGAGATCAAACCTCAGTAGCAAAGTCTGAAATGGATAGCCTTTCCACATCTGCGAGGGCCTTCATAAGTCTGAGCACGAAAAGACTAGCGTCGGTGCAATCGTTTGGTGATGGGTGAACCTCAACAGTTCCACGAGTGATCGATGATGTGTTACAATCCAATACATAGTCATTCAGGAGATCCCCATCATAAGAGAATGTTTTGAGGTTACCTGCACTGATGACTATTTCGCAGTTGGGTGGATCAAGCTGAGCAATAAAATCGGTTTCGTCATCTTCCCACTCCCTTATGATCAATGTCTCGAGCAATGGACAAGCAATATGAACTGTTCCACAATTGCCCCAATTGCAATCAGTTAAGTTGAGGTGCTTTAGGGAGGGACAAGCATTGAAAAGTCGCTGCGCTGATGCAGTATCAGGGAACAAAACATCTCTGAAGACCATGGTGCTGAGACTGGGAAAACTGATATAGGAAGGAAGCATGAGAATGTGAGGCATGGTGAGTTGAAAATGGGTCAAGTCTTTGGCACTAAACAGGTAATCAGGGAAGACCAATGGTCCATCAAGGCTTTCAAAATCAAGGTTCAGTTCTTGAATTGTGGGATTGATGAAACCTTGTAGCCACCCATTAACCAGAGCAGTGTCCTCGCTAACGTCAAATGTGAGAGTGAATATTTTGATACACGAGGTATTCAGAGATTCAAGTAGATTCTGCACAAAGTATGTGAACTCTTCTCTCTCCGCATATGCTTTTTGTACCAACCTAACCTTTGAGACATGCTTCCAATGATTCCTCCAGTTTTTGGATATGAGAGCAGTTTGAATTGCTTCTTTGATGGGCAGATTGGATATAACCTCTCGGAGGATCTCCTTTGGTAGATCACGTAATTTCGTACTCCTTCCATTCTTTGTCTCTCCCTCGTGCTGCTTCCCGTTCTTGTCACCTCTAAAACAATTTGCATCCATATCCCTGTACACCATAAGCATTAGTAAAAGTGAAATGAAGGTGGAAAAACAATACCCAGCACTGTTTACACATGTAGAATGCAACAATATTTGACGTACAGTGAATGGTGTCACTGATAATAGGTGGTCTCGTAGGTCTAACAATCAATTAGATTTTTAAGCATATTTCAATTTTATAAAATCGATTATAAGATGTGATTTAAATAAATTATTAAAAGACGTTATATCCAATCGATGTATTATTGACAACTTAGACTTAAAATTATTTGTTAATAAAATATAATAGTTTATCTTAACGAAAATTCTTCAACCTACAATATTGAGATTCCATGTCGAGAACAAACTAAATGAGAGAATGTATATATGATTGGAAGACCATGTTGCTAATGATATGAGATGTTCACCGCGAAGTATATGAATGTGAAAGCAGACATAAAGAAATATGATTGAGAAAAGTAGTTGGAGGAAGTGAAAACCTGAAAGGGGAAGGAAAGAGGAAGAAATAGCCTTAACTGGAAAGTGGAGATGGTAAGAAGTAGCTGAGACTTCCACCTCTCAGGGCCACCCTGAGGAAGTGAGTGATCCTTGCGTTAATAACATGCGCTACAACATGTCATAGATAGCACTATTTATAACAATTTTCAATTGGTATGTTTATCTGGCAGATAAGATTTTTTGGTAAGTCTTTTTTGATTATGGGAAAAATCAAATGAAATAATTAATTAATGATATAAAAATTAATAACAATAATTAAATGAATATATATATAAAGATATATAAGTGGTTTATCATTTGAAAATATATTGATTCCAAAAAGATTATACAAGTGGTTTATCATTTGAATTTCTCAACTAAAGATACTACTTTATGTCAAAAATAGGCCAATTTAGTGAAAAAATTAGTCGGTTGTCAAATAAAGACTTGAAGATTTTCAAGTTATAGATAAGATTGTCTTAAAAAAGATTAAGATCTGAAAAAGATTATTGAATATTTTAATTGGGGAAACTGTTTGAGTCAATTAATTATTAATGACAAATATGTTTAAAATATATTTATTTCATTCTAAATTATACAATATTTTAAAAAAAACAATTAATGAAGTGCATGCTGTAGTTATTTGTAAATATGTGTAATTTTTCAAATTATTACTGCCATTATTAATGTCCTCTAAAAATAAGAAAAAGCTTCAATGCATATTTATCACAAGAAGAATATATTTAATTCTATATTGTATTTATAGAATATAATATAGAACCGTGACAGATGAATGGTTTACATTTGCGAGACACATCGGGGATATATTTATTCATACTCGAACATATTAAATATTCTTTAATATAAATTAAATATTTGAGAATTTTTTTCAGATTAGAATACATTGATCGCATTCTATACATTAATGTTTTGGGAATAAATTAATGAACCATTAATAGTATTTTGAAATAAAAGTTGTGCTTTATATACATATTGTTATTAGTTTCTAGTTTTTTCTTATTGTTTTTGTTTTATTTTATTAGTAATATATCAGGTAAATAATGTTTTTAGTATTTTGTAATACTTTTTGAAACATTATCTTTTAAAATGAAAGTTCAATTTAAAAGATGTAGCTAACTTAATCTTTCTCAATAGAGGGCAATAAGTATTGATTGAATGTATTTACATAATAGATTATTGGAAGATAAATTAGTAAAATATGTTGATATAAGTGGTGTGGCATTCGTATTTCTTAATCCATGTCTAAAATTTCTCTTTGAATTCAGTTATAGAGTTACACGTTAGAGTATTACTTTAATTCAAGATATCACAGTGCAAGAAAACAAGTATTACTTAATGTAAAAATTGGTTGATAATATAGAAAGTCATAGTAAAATTAAGTTATTTATGAATCACTTATGAACAAAATTATGTAAGTAATCATTCGTATGTAATAAATAATTGCATACAAATTCTGAAAATGAATAGGTAAATTCATACATTCATATTTGTAGAAAATATCCCTATCTAATTTACATAGAGACATATTTGTATATAAATCTATATGAAATGGTTTATTTATGTATTGATAAATTTCATACATTACCTATGAATAAATTAATAAGTTATGTACAAATAAATAAAAATAATTATATAGGAAGAAATGTTGTCTTTAATTTGACTTATAGAAGAAAAAAATAATTGCACGGCAACAATCCATGCTTTCCAGATGTAACTATACTTGATTGCTTTCATCAAATGCTTAAGGAGACAAGATCAAATTGCTTTGATAGGTAGAAATATTTTTCTTAGAGAATAACTTCCACCTCTCTCAGATACAAAAGATCAACTATCAGAAAGTTAAGTGTTAAGGATAGGAAAAATCTATCAGGACTGCATTGAAATTAACATTTTTTTTATCATTACATAACCACTACATAAATTGAAGATCATCAATACATTACTATCATTTTCTTAACATAAAATTGAAGGTTCTGATGCAGTGTTTATTACTCCAAACACCAACACAATTATCTATCCGGATCACGAGAAGTTAATCTGTATACTGCACCTAAATGATTGTTGACCGGTTAATAATAAAAATTATTCATGAGATAGTTTGGTTCTGTCAAAAAATAAATAGATATAATAGTTTATATATATATATATATATATATATATATATATATATATATATATATATATATATATATATCTTATATATTTATGTTATAAATTTTATTATAAATACTGCTTTTTTCCTAATATACATTTCTTCATCTTTTCAATTCAAATATCTTACACGGTATACAGACTTATTTAGTCTATACCTACATTTTGATTATTTTTTTTCTATCAGAAAATTCTTCAAAAACTTTTTCCTTTTTCCTTCAAAAACTTTTTCCTTTTTCCCACAAACCTTCAGTACCCTTATTGCTCTTTTTGATTTGGCAGTAACAAATGTTTGTCATTGTAAAAGATTTGCAACTAATAAAATTCTTGGATGATCATAATATATCGTTGTGGTTTTCAATACCTGAAGACGTCTTAAACAATACTATTAATTCCAAAGTTTTTCTTTAACGAACAACGTGATTAGCTCCTGGTGGCATGGCTTTTAGCCTCAATGCACATGTCCATTCTTACTAAGATGGTAGGCTTGTCTTCCTCATCACAAATATAGAAAAAAGCTTCATACCTACTATGTCTCCCAGTCAAGAGCAAATATAAAGAAGCTCAAAGTTCAACTTTGCACATCAAAATACGACCAAAATTCAGCAACCAAAATCATGGTTCCAAAAACTTAGTTCTACTCTTAATAATATTGATTTTTTCAGCAACCAAAAGTGATTCCTGTCTTTTTAAAAAATTTACAAATGATATTACTGTGACCATACTTATATATATAGATGATATTATCATTAGTGGATCTTCATCAACTATTATAACTTTTGTTATTTCTTCTCTAAATAAATTTTGTGTTTTAAAATATCTTGGTTCATTACATTATTTTCTTGCCATAGAACCTACCTGGACGTCTAATGGTGGACATCATCTATCACAATCCAAATACATCATAGAGCTTCTTCAAAATGCTAATTTGCACAAAGTTAAACCGCAACCTACTCCAATGATGTCTTCCTTTCGCCTTACTCAAGATCGTTCAACCGCCGTCTTTCAGGATGACATTCTATACGGATCAATAGTAGGAGCTCTTCAATATGTTACCATTACAAGACTTGAAATTACATATTTTGTTTACAAAGTTTGTCAGTATATGCGTCAACCTCAACAACATGAATAGAAGTTTCTCAAACGACTTATTCGCTACTTGGTTGATTTTGTTACTCACGACTTACAACTTACTCCTTCATCAAGATATTTTATAAAAGGTTTTAGTGATACTAACTGAGGATTAGACTTAGATGACAGCAGGTTATTGTGTTTATCTTGACAATAATATTATTTCTTAGAATTCCCTCAAGCAAAAAGTTGATTCTGGCAATAATACTAAAATAGAATATTGGAGTATAGTTACTGTTTTGTCTGAAATTATATGGATTTTGTCTTCTACATTAACTTCATATTTATTTCTTGTGTTATTCCAACCATTTACTCAAATAATTTAAGTAGATAATTTATGTGTTTTCTTATTAGTTATAAATTCTATTATACATTCTCCCTCAACACATTTTGAACGTAAGGTATATTTTGTTTGTGATCCGCTCACTAACATCAAATTCATTTTGTTCACTTACTTCCCAGATTTTAAGTTGCTGACTTCTTAGTAAACCTTTATCACCTACTTCTTTTATTAAATTTAAACGGTAAATTGTAATCTCACAATAAATTTAAGAAGGATGTTAATAAATAAATAGATACCACAATTTGTACATATCTTATATATATATTCCTATTATAAATTGTATTATAAATAGTGTCTCATTAAAATACTTTTGATAATATACATTTGTTGTTTCCAAATATCTTACAGGTTGAAACAAAAAGTGAATTGTTTTCATGTTAATCATGTTTACTGTCAGTTTATGCCATTAAAGGTTGTGCCGTTGACTGGTTTCTTTCAATAAATATTTTAGTTTCTATGGAGTTAGTTTTACTTATGCAATGACCACAAAAACCTATGTTCCAGTTACACCCCATCTTCCCTCCATTAATAGCTTGGAAATTTTTACCTCTAGCAGTAGGAATAATTTGTACCTCTAGTAGGAGCAATACATGCCTAATGAAGTATGTCACTTTTGCCGTTTTTATATAGTTTAATGCTCACACATTTTTAGTTTCTTGGTACAAAAATGCTTGAAATTACTTCTCTCACCTTGCTTCAGTTTAATTACGTAATATCCGCACGTAAGTTTGTATTTACATTCTCTACGAATCTCAACATCCTTACATACATATTGTTTCCTTCAAAATTAGAGATACGGGATGAAAATTCGTTTCATATTTTACATACAAATAAATAAGTAGATAGTATGAAATTACGGATATATTATTTACAAGTAACTCGTTTTATTTACATATATAAATTCAAATGTAACTATCGATAGAAAATAACTATTCGTTATAATTGATCAATTCAATAAAATATATTTTCAAAAATAACAAATACAGAAAACAGTAACTATTTAATATATTAAGTGGGGAATAGTTTAAGATAACTTAACTATTAATAACAATTATGCTTCAAATATATTTATTACATTATAAATTATACAATAAAAAAAAACAATTAATGAAGTGTATACAACCGTCAATTTGTAAACAATTTACATTTTTTTCTCTTTATTCTCAAAATTAATGTTTCTTTATATTAAAAGAATACTTATGCAAAAATATTACAGCAAAAATATTTAATAACACATTATATGTATAGAACCGTTAGATTTGACAATCTATCTAAAATTTCATTTTTGATAAAAATAGACTTTGATTTTTTATTCAAGGTCTAAAATGTTATTTAAAAAGTCTACATGGAAATTACAAAAGATAAAATGTTATTTAAAAATTATAGATGGAAATTATAAAAGATAAATTCAATGTAACAATAGTTTAAACAGAAAAAAATCTAAAAATAAAGAAAAATAATTTTAATTAATTCTTATTAAATATACTCATTTAAATAAAATGACTTTTCCAAATAAAATAAAAATTATAGAATTTTTAGAAGTTAATTAAAAGCACTAAAAAGTTTAAGAAATTATCTTTTAAAAATTTGATAAGATATTATTATCTATCAAACTAGAAATTAGCTTATTAGTCATTAACTAGTTTATCATTAGAAGTTTGTTATCAACTACCAACTAACTTATAAACTAGTTTTATGAATAAAACATTTTATATTTTAATTGTTAAAAATAATTTTATTAATGTTTTTAAAAAAATTTATTAACATGATGAAAAAAACAAGAAAAATATAGATTGAGTTATCACCAACTATTTTGTAAAGTTAACAGGCATGAAAGAAGAATTAAAATTATTCTAAACTTATTAACAATACATTTCATTAAAAATGTGTTGAGATATATCAATTTAAAAGATAATCAACGGATATTAAATTTAAACAATAAACAAGGCAAAATAAGCCTTATATATATATATATATATATATATATATAGTGTGTTTTTTTATTATAGAAGGTATTTCTCAAAGTATATATATATTTTTAGTGCCTCTACATACTAGAAGAATTATACGTTAATTATTTAAAAAAAACCGTTCACAACTTTCTCAAAGAAAATACTTCAAAAACTTCTTAATAATCATAAATCTTATCTTTAATATTTCTATTTTTTATTTTCCAGAAGTTTACTGAAGCACCAAAGTTTAAAAGATTTTTTCAAACTATTATTTTATGAAAAAAGATGACAGGCTTAATTAGAATCTCTCATAGAATGAAAACTCTACCCCAAAGAAAAATGAAACGCTTTAATCTTTCTCAAAATCGAATATACCCACCTTCTGGAAACCGCAAAGTTTACCAGATACAATTTGCAGTGACAAAAATTCATCTTAAAACGGGCACTTGATGCAAGGCCAGTCCTTTAATGCCCATTTGGTTCGTCAAAGAAAAATGATAAAGAAATAAAGATTAGGATGAGCAAGTGGTTTTCACAAACAATAAAATGCGAAATAAGAAAAAACAAAAAGGAACATTTTGCTCTCTATAACTTACGGCGCAAGCAAAGTAGCACATTCTCCATCAAAACAGGTGAATCTCAACCTTAAATCATAGCCAAACACAAACAAAAAACTAGCCTAGTAGAAGAAACCCAACACTTTACCACCAACATTCTTTCTCCTGGCCTCTTCATGATCCATGATACCAGCAGATGTTGTCAAGACAATATACCCAAACTGCGTGATTTTAGCAATCAAAGTTTAGAGGCAAACAGAACAAACCATATGCATAACATTAAGTTCAATGAAAGATAGGTAGCAATTTCAAATCTACACAAGTAAATGGATCCCATTTTATTAAAGGCTGCCAAGCAAACCAAGTTTCGATCACAACCCACCAAAAGAATCTGCAAGTGTACATTAAACTACAGAGAAATATTTTAGAGAGGAAGGGAAGATGAATGGAGAGACCAAAATCCTTGCTCATGTAATTTTAGCTCACCTCTAAGATTAGAGGAACTTGGAGGGAATGAAAAGGAGATTTAAGACATTTTAACTGTAATGGCTAGAACATCCCTCTACTTATGTTTTGAAATTTAAAATTACAAAATTACAAAAAGTAAATCAATTTTTAATACACTTTTTCTGTCCTTATCAAACCAAAAAAGAAAATGGTTACCTCCCATTTCTCCTATAAAAATTCCTCATCTCTCAACCAAACATAATGTCTAATCAAAATTTCTCGGTTCCCTTCCGTCTATTAAAATAGCTCACCTCCCCTCTCCTCCATTGAACTAAACAGTCCCTGAATTAATAGTCCTTTTAGAATGAATTACTTTCAGCAGTTACATCAAATTTCCCTCAATACTCCTCCTTTCAAACTTTAAACAACTACCTTACTAAGGAACACACAGCAATGTGTTCTTCGTAAGAGAACTGTTAGTGTAGACGTATCTCAAAAAATCAAGGGGTTACACCAAAAGAAAAATCAGGGGTACGTGTGAATTGCAAGAAGCTAAAGGAGGTGCTAGTGTAATTTTGAAAAAAAAAAACAACAAAACAAAAGATTAACATCACTGTCTTAATTAATCTTATGTTTATTTTCATAAACACCATGTAATTCTCTTATCTCAAAGATTAGAAAAGAAAAACATGTTCCAGTCCCTTCCCCTCCAAAACTCCACGTCCAAACATACCATTAAAGATGGTTCATAGCTAAGCAAACACAAAGTTGGGAAAATATGACTCAAATAAATAACTCATTCATCACCCAGAATAAATATTTTTTACAGCTTAGGCAAAGGAGTAATTCAGCAGGGTTTCAAGGCTACCTGTCTGGAGGGGAGCAATCTTGCAGTCCAACCTTCAATTTCTTTGACACCAACATCGAAGCGGGGGCTTATAACCCCACACTTATTCAGCCTCCCATTCAATTCCACCACGATTTTCCCAGCCCTGTGATCATCAACATACTCAAACTCACCAATGTACCCTACAAATCACCAGAGCATAACAAATTGTCACAACACTGAAACAAGTTGTTATTATATTCAAAAGGGGTAAAAAAGAATGCTGAGAAATACCATGCTTCTGCATCACCAAGAGGAATTTTATTATAACCTTCGACGATGGTCTAATCATAACCTGACGCTTCCCACGTTTCTCGGCGTTGTACATGCTCTTGAGAGCATCATTCAAAACACTAACCCTCACCATTGTCACAACTGAAAAACCGTTTACGAGGATACGAAGTAAGAATGAAATTGCACAGGAGAATAACAATTGAATATGAATGAAATCTAAAGAACGAAGGCTTGCGGATCGGGTAAAAAATTGAAAGAAGATCTTACCAAGTATTGAACCTCAGAGACGGCGCGGGGTGAAAGACCTCTGCTGCGCAACCAAACAAGTTATCATGTATTTCTTCAACAGGTACGGGTCATGGGCTTGGGCTTGGATCTACTTTTCGGCCACCCACGTGTATACTAAGCTATTCCTATTTACACCCCGTCTTTTCCGATATATACACTCTATTTTTTGTTTCTTTTAATTAAAACACCATATTTACCCTTTTTTCCCTCTCCTTATCAAAATACTCTTATCTCCTTTCTACTCACACACCCATAAAAATTAATTAAACTCAAGTTTGTTTTTCCCAATTAAATTATTTTTTTATCATCTGTCTTTTCACACGAGAAGCTTTATTTAGCAAAAAAAAACTTTTGAAAATACATTTTAGTTTTTTTAACGTTTTAAAAAATATTTTACCAGACACTAATGATTTTCATATTTTGAAAATTAGGCATAAAATATTAATAAAATAAAAATATGTTCTCAATGGTAATTTTAAAATACAAGAGGGAAAAATGTTTTTAGAAATATTTTTATAACGCTCTCTTTATAATTTAAAATTTATTTTTCAAAACATACTTTTTATTTTTTTAATATCTTCTACAAAGTACTATAAAGATGCTAAAACATAAAAATATTTTCCAGAATGTAAAAAGAAAATAAAATATCGTAGAAACTAATTTTTTAATCTCTTTACCTTCTAATAATTATTTTCGAAATATAAAATGGAAAGAGTATTTCAAATATAAAAAAAAATACCCTCTAAAACGCTCTTTTTAAAATCCGGATGATATATTTTGCAACCCATTTTTATTTTTTCTAACATTCTAAAACAAACTTCTGGGAACATTTTTTTTATTTTTTTTAACATTTCAGAAAATATTTTTCAAGACATAAAACAATGACAAATAAAGTAAATATATTCAGGTTCCTCCTTGGTTCACAATAAATAAGAGAATCCAATTTAATAAATTCTAATAATTTATTATTTGTATTATTTAGTCTAGCGGTTAAATAAATAAATATATATATATATATATATATATAATTAATTGATTAGTGTTTATTTCAAAAGTGCATATTAAGTGTTAAAGATACAACAAATGGTTAAAATATTATCATAACTTCTTTGTTTACTAAGAAAACGAGATGAACAATAGAGAACAACTGGAGGGGAGAAGAAAAAGAAGGCATAAAAACATTCCTATAAATTTTAATTATAAATAGCATTTTCCAATTTTTTAAGATTAAATAATTTTTATTCATCATTGATACATTATTTATTATGTATAGAAAAAATATTAATGTACCTGTCATACTATTGTTGAAACTTAATAAGCCTTACTGATAATATCATTATTTTTACATTATTAATTTAATCATATAGTAATATTGGATTAAAAAAATTGGTTTTAAAAACGTAAAAGTAAATATGCAATTAAAAATTCATAGCAGTGAAAATTGCACAAAAAAAAATGATAGAAAGCGAAAACTAATTTAAGTCAAAACCATAGTTAATAGTCAAATTAAATTATTAAAAATGAATTATTATTAAAAATTAAATTAAACTATATTTTAGTTTGATTTTTTAATATTCAAGTACTTCCTGATATTAGTGTTATAATTTCTGTCGGGTGAGTTACTTGAGTAGAGAACTGATAAGGTATTTTTCTTGTCATTACTTTATTTTTCTCGAATCAAATATCTCTATTTTTAATTTTTATCCGATTTATTTTTTTTTATTTTTTTTTTTTTTTTTTTTTTTGTCTTTCTACCAAGAAGAAGAAATTATACTAAATTTGTACCTTATCTATTTCTGTTTAAAGTTTTCTTTAACCTTCAATTTCAATCATGCATGCCCACAGTGGACAGCAGACACGAGACGTAGGGGGGCTCTGTGGTGTGATAGTGAATAACACTCAGAACGTCAATTTTTCAGAAGGTGACTTCAGTATTATCAAAACAAAATTAGCCTCATTCGAATTAATTCTAGAATCAATTCTAGTTTATGTTTTTTAAATTAATTTTGTGTCTATACCTTGAACGAATTAAAAAAAAAATGTCAGGAAGGTCCACGCAAACAAAAGAAAACATTCATACAGGCACTGAAATGAACCAACAGAAACCACTATGAAAAAGAAAGAAACTAAATTATCGCAACTTCCGGATAACCAACCAGTTAAATATCACGAGCTCTTCTAGAAAAATCTTGTTCACGATTGAATCGTGACAATAAAATGAACAACATCATTAATAATGTTACGGCCCAAGTAGATATTTGATTATGAGTAAATAAAATAACATAAATAAGAACTTTTTGTGGCTAATGCTGAAGTGAGTGGTAAGTGTTGGTCCACTATTGGAAATGTTAGACTAACGGAGGACAGATGGGAAGGCCAAAGAGGTTCGCTAAGCAGGAACCAAATCAGTAGAGATACAATGACGCATCACTATCTTGCCAAAAACATTGTATTACAGTATTTGTATTTATGGTTGTAGCAATTTCCATCAATATTATTGTCCTATATAGGTAGGTTTATCTAAAGTTGATGTTACATAAACAAACATCTTGCCTATTGTTTAATTTGCCTATTGTTTAATATACCACATATTTCATATATAGTACTATTGCATAGTATACCATATATTTTATATATAATATTTGTATTATAATAATAATTTCCAATGTTGGTATAGTAATATTATTATCATAGTTGACTTTTTTTTCAAAAATAACCTTTATTAAATAGAACATGATGGAGAACTTCTTGAAGACCACCAATTGAGGAGAAGAATCATGATATAACTTATATTGGTTAGTTGAACAAATGTTATTTTTCGATGTTGCACAACTCCGTTGACTCTGATAACAAGAGACAATTTATGTTGTATTGTAACAAATGCTTGTTATTAGAATCCTAAGTCTGTAATTACTTGTCAAACTCTCGCATTTAGCTTTATATAAGGTCCTGAGTGATCTCTTCATTCAGTTGTTACAAATACATTCAGGATGCTCAGGTTATCCAATAGCATCAATAAGAATATCATTTCGACCATGAGGAGTAAAACTATCTTAGGTTTTGTACTCAACTAGAGAATCCTACAACAAACAAAAATAAATTGTCAAACTGCATATTATTTGTCCAACATGATTCATTAGAACTTCATATCCCCAAGCTATTTAGATGAGTCTTCTTCTATTTTTTCATGACAAGAAGGTGGGATGAAAACTCGATAGAATCTCCATATTTATGGTCTATCTATGTTATTAGAATTATGTTTTTTTTACGATACATGTAAATCTCACATTTTTTATCAAAGTACGATCATATCTCATTTGAGAATATTCACTTTTATTATAGTTCAATATTACATAAATTTTAATCAACATTCATCATATTTTGTGAAAGTGTCACAAAATAAAAGTGATGACAAAAAATCTCTACAATCAAATATGTATTCGAAGATCAACGCAAAATACAAAAACAAAATTAAGTAAAATATATAAAATGTAGATTATAAGTTATGTATTAACCAACCAAATTAATACTATATTATCCAACCAAAATTCAATATTAAATATAATTACTGTCGATGCAACCTTCACTAATTTTCATATAAAGTTTAGTCTTACATAAAAACACTTTTAAAATATTGAAGGAGTACTAAAAAATCAATATATTAAATATCAAACAGGAAACTAAGGATATCTCAAAAAAACAAGTTTAAGAAAAATTGGGCAACATAATGCTTAATGCTTTATTTGCTTCGAGCGATCCCATGTAGGAGAGGAGGAGAGGAGTCTCCTTGCTTTAACCTTGGCGTAAAATATATTTTTCTCGCATAATTGATTATTTATCCTAATAATTAATTATGCAACCAAAATTTTGAGATGCTGAAATTTGTGGGCATGCTTTGATGTTCCATGGTTATACTGGTTCACTGAATTGAGGTAAAGGTGTTGTTCGTGCATTGTTGGTAGTGGTAGATGAGCTGTGATGGTGGATCTCCCTCTCAATTTCAGGTTTCAACACTACTGGCGCTACCTGAACTCCACTTCTCTGATGATCTTGAACAACTTTTCCACTATGCCCTTTGATTTATCATTTGTAGATTGAAATTTTAATTTAACCACAATGATTGTCTTCTTAATAAATAGATCTTCATATTTCTTCTTTTAAGGGAATTTAATTGGTCATCTGAGATGGTTTTTAGTTTCTTTTAGTTTTAAATTTTTAATATTTTACAATTATGATGTTGTAACTACAGCAAAAAATAAAAATATAAAGTAATATACTTTAAAATAATAAAAAATATTTTAAATCAAAATAAATAATTTTTTAATTAATAATTTAATTAAATAATATATTCATTAGTTTATTCAATTATTTTATTTTAATATATAGTATTTTTATTAAAAATAACTATAATTTTTTATTGTTTATAGTTTATATACCACATATTATTTTGTTATTATAATATTAAATCATTAGAAAGTAATTTTTTAATACATCATAAAACGAATTTCTAAAATTAAATTAATAAATTTTTATTGTAAATTAAATTTAACTCTAAGACTAATTGTATAATTTTAGATTCTCACAATTTTTTAAAAATACAAAAACTCACCAATCGTTTAAACTAAATTAATTATATTTTATTTTTAATTATTTTTAATTTGAAAATAAATTCATAATCTTATAATTTTATAAATTAAAAATAATTAAAATATTATTCATACCTCTTCCATTATTCATAAATTATTACAAATCTTTTATTTAAATCCTCTCAAATCTCATCATATTTTTCTTAATTAAAACGATTAAACTTTCTATAAATTTTCATCATGTGATATACATTCGAGTTCTCATCCACCAAACAAATTCTAAACTTTTTAAACTCTAACAGGAGATGGGACACTTTTACACCTAATACCAGCCTATTAAGAAAAAACTATTTTTTATATTATATTATAAATTAATAAACAAAGTATAGTTTGACTTTACATTCTATCTAATTTACTATTAATAAGTATTAATTAAATATTATCACCAAAATAAATACAATTTTTTAAAAAAAAATCCATAACGAAGGGGCAGGCAGCGATGGGACCAATGAGGGGAAGGTGATAGCAGGACCAGTGAGGGAGGGAAAGACACGAGGACCGGTGAGGGGGCGCTAGAAGGCCACGACAGATGAAGCCAGCAAATGGCACAATGACATCGTTGCTTGGTGGAGGAAAGTGACTAGTCAGCCTCAATGGACGATGACGATGACGGAGCTGTCAGGGGCACGGGAAGGCGACAACATACAGAGCAAACAAACGCACGACATGGCTCGATAACGTCGCTGCACGGTGGAGGGAAGTGACTAGTCGCCCTGGATGGATGGCGGGGCTGGCTGGTGATGGCGACGGAGTGGCACGGTCAAAGAGAAAAAAAAAAAAAAAAGGGAGAAAAAGAGACC
>Ga0209700_106421_pt1 | contig 18255 bp, 11 predicted proteins | sample SiratroredBW_FD_187528 | JGI IMG/M metagenome (GOLD analysis project Ga0209700, IMG submission 187528) | Root nodule microbial communities of legume samples collected from California, USA - Siratro red BW (SPAdes) (version 2) | ecosystem: Host-associated > Plants > Roots > Nodule | place: USA...
GCATTTTTTTCTTTTTTTTTTTTTTCTAAAGAAACTAATCTCCCAACCCTTTAACGGAACACTAAAAGAAAATGAGAAGACGCAGTGCAACTGTTTCCATGTTTTTTGGTTTTTATAACAGGTATTTTTGGAACAAATTTTGGAAGTTAATCAAATTTAAATGTAAGATTGATTGTTGATGGTGTAAACTTATTCGACAAAGCCGCATTTAAAATAAGAGAGAAATGAATCAAGTGGCCATCTATAATTCCATCGGCATTTTTTTATTAGTAGAAATTGGACACATGTCTTTTGTTTATTTATTTTACTTTTTTTTTTTTCAGAAATCGAATACAATTGAAAAATTTACAATAAATTTATTACGGACTTATCCGTCTTGCATGTTTAATTTTTAAGCATAATAATAAAAAAGAAGTATTGTGTTTCGTATAACATTACTCCCACTTGAATTTATCCGGGGAGACTATCTCCAACAATGTATATAAGACAAGTTTATTCGCGAAAGCAGAGGATTGGAAAATAGCTATTCATTTTGAATTTAAAGAAGGTAGAAAGCTAGATGCCATTAAGTGTATTTTGTTGAAAGTAATCACTTCTATACTTGTGTTTACCTGCACTTGTATCTTTATCGCACCTCCAAAATATCGGATATTTTTTCATTCCAAATTTCTAACTCTTATTCAACTTTGGATTTTATTCGATAAAGATTTTTTGAAAATTCGTCTCTAACTTTTTCTGAGCACTTTTAACAGATGTTATATATTGAGTAACTGCATAATTTGATTCCTAAAAGATAACACTTGTATTGTTTTGGTTCACAGTAGTTACACAAATCGGTTCGAGTGGATGAACCTTTTAGCAATTTGGTTACTCTTCGGGGTCAATTTTCTTTTAGTCATAACTTTGGCGATAAATTGTTTACATGGAAATTATTTTTCAGAATAAAACTAAATTAAATATTTAGACTTCAATCCATCAAAAGTATAATCCTAAGTCCACAGTCTACTTCAAACACACTGGACAAGTCACTTCATCCAATTTAGATAGATCAAAACCTTAATTACAGTATATTTAATTTCTAGGTATTTGAATTTGTAAGATGATGAAAGCACAATCATGCTTTATTTCTTTGTTGAATCAACCGAGTCAAAATATTCTTTTCATCATGCAATTTGTAATAAATATATCTTGTTTTTTCTTTCTAACTATATATGAATCAACACTGACAATATACAACTATTGTTAGTTTTACACCAATGCAAACTCTTGTCATTGTTTCTGGTATATAATATATATACTCAACATAGTGTATCAGAAGCAGAGTGACAAGAGCACATAGTAGGTCAATGCCACAGGCAAGGCCATCAGCATTCCCAGCAAGACCCTGTCACCACATCAGCAACAAGTGTTACCATATATATGCAAAGGTTGTCAAATAAATATGCTAAGAAGTTCTACTCACCCAGTGCTTAAAATTCCTGGATGAACATTATACTCTCTAGCAAAAACAAAAGGAACAATTCCTTGTGGTAAAGCTGCCTGCACATACAAAACCATTTAATAGATATCAACTACCTTTCCATCGTTTGAAAAGGAGGAAAAAATTCAGTGTTTTAAGATTACAAATGACACCTGATATTAGTGATTATTTATCTTAACTTTAATTTTATAAGGTCTTTCAATAATATATAAGTAAATGCAAATCTTATTTTATAAGTTGATTTTGTAAATTTGAGTTAGGTTTAAAATTCACTTCTTAAAATTGTATCAAAACTTATTCTAACAAGATTGTTGGACCTATCGAGTCACTTGTTATCAAGCCACTATCGACCATCTTTAAATATATAGTCCAACGCATGAATTGAAGAGTTTTGGTGTAAGGAAGGTGTGTTGGAAATCCCACGTCAACTAAAATTAAAAGAGCGAAGCAACGTTATGAAATTTTCTAAAGTAACGATCACCTGAATAATTGCCACTTTGAGCATTCTACTTCTTAATCCAATCACAATGGAGGCTACAGTCATTATAGCAGGCCCAACAAGAAATTTCAGGCCCATTGCCACCAATGTCATCCTTGGCCCACATGCTATGATTCTGTTGTTTGATGCCATAAATAGACCTGTTGAAATTTCATTCAAGGAATGGGGAACAAGGCTTCTTAAGTCATAATCCAACTCTTGATATATTATTTTCACAACCATTGATCTAATTTCTCTTACCTAAGCTGAAAGTTGCCATGCCTAGACCTCCACTAGCCAATATTTCTATTGACTGATTAACAACATCTGGCATATCCACTCCCCACCTGCAATAGATTTATGTAATCATCATTAGTTATTCCTTAATTGTATGCAATTATAATAAGAGTTTGTTTTCTATGCATTTGGAATATTGTCAAGCAATCAGAAACCATTATTCATATTAGTTACTGTAAAAAGGAATAAATCTATCATGAAAACTACTGAATGGATGAAAAATGTAAGAAACATTCACATCTTAGTCTGAATGATTTGTAGCAATATGAATTTGACTCTTTAGTGTGCTTACCTGAAGTGTATGCTTGCCCAAATAAGACCTATGAAAGTTGCATAGGTATTAGGATTAATGATTAATTTATTCCCCACTTTCATAAGAATGAGCAACATCCTCGTTCTACTCTGTGTTCTATGTTCTTCTTCTTCTTCCTTTGACTGTATCTCCTGAGAAGTCTCAGATTCTCCTTTATGCAGAAATCAAGAATGGAACAACATACATAAATAACCCCATCAATAACAATGTACTACAACCATGATAATTCCTTTTACAGCAAAGCTTGTATCTAAATTTTGTTTCATAGAATCACTCTATGGTGCATTGTTTGTCTTTTAAGATAATAAACACCTTTAACCACAAATTGCAATGATGAAATGATTCTCTTTGACAAAAATACTCTTATTCAAAGAGTTAAAATGCATTTATAAATTATTTGAGGATTAAGGTGAAAGACATATATGGAGACAATACTATTAACAGGAAGGTCAGACATTTCATTTCAATAACAGAACACAGATTAACTAATCTGATGCATTGACAGTATGATAGTTTGTCAACTTTTAATTACATTTTAGAGGAATAGGTATTCAAATGGAATCTGATTGAGGAGAGAAAGAAAGAAAAGAATAGAAAAAAAAAATGAGAAATTTAAAATAGGTTCAGGCCCCACTTTGATTGTCATAGATTACTTCAGTTGACTGAAAAAGAATAATTTATAAATGAAGAATGGGTATATAATATCAGACATCAATTAAAATTATTTTTGGATTAGGATTTGCTATGTATACATGCAGAAAAATAATGAATTTATCAATAGCTGTATACATTTGTTCAAGTACTTGTTCATTTTTCTCATACTACATAATCCTCTTTCCATGTAAGATGCAAATCAACATAATCTAAGTGTTCACCTGTGTCTTGTGATGGTGGTGCAACAACAGGCATGGTCCTTGCAGGAATTGCAGCATCCAACTCATGAAGAAACAGCAACAAGTTGTACCAGACCATGCTCTGGAGAAAAATAATCTGTGGCAGGAGAAGGGAAGCTTCATCCCTGTACATAGCCTTCATGAGAGGAATTCCAAGGATCAAAGTGTTGGGAAGTGTTGAGAGTGAGAGACCAGTTATGATCCACTTCAAACCCCCCCTGCCCTTGATCTTAATGATTGCTGTGAAGATCAGAAATGCAAGCAGTTTCTGAACACAATCAGCATACACAAGTTTGAGGCTCATTTGGTAAATGTTGTTGGAGGAAATGACTTGGAATGAGAGAATAGGGACTGAGAAATTGGCCACAAATTTGTTTATGCCTGAACATTGTTCTGGTGTGAAGAGCTTCCACCACTTGACTGAGATGTAGGCTAGAACCATGGTGACATATAATGGGACAGTGGCAGTGACTACATGGTAGACATCTGCTAAGGAAATCATGATGTCTAACTAACAAACAACTGTTGAAAGATTTAGGACATGATCTACAGCTTATAATATGCTATCCTACATGCTTTTTAGGCTACTTTGCTGATTTTTCAATTACTAGGATAGAATAATCTCACTAGCAGTAGCATAGAATAATCTATTTTACAAGATGCTTCCTCACAGTGACCTCTCACCCTTTTCTCTATTCTCTCTCTATTCTTCTCCCAATGCCCTCATGCTTTTCTCAACCAACACAATCAATTTTCATTCATGTCAATTCATCTCTGTAGGACCAAGATACAAATTTGGTTCCTATCAAGTTTCAATTTCTTCCCTCAAGTTTAAAAATTTCAACTTTGGTCTTTTATATTGTCTCTCTATCAGACCAAATTGGTTTTTCTGTTAACTTCTGTCACTAACTGTGACATTTTTGGTGTTTCTGTCACTGATTTAATCAATTACTATATATATATAAACTGATATAAACAGCAATTTAGTCTAATATATAAGCTTTTAGGAATCAAAATGAAATTTTTAAAATTTAACCAGAACTCATCTTCTTATATTATAGATTCTGCAACAATGGAAACTGTTAAAGTTTTCATCTTTGAGTCGACTCTGCTAGATTCTGTAACATATTTAAGTCAACATTTTCCAGAGGGAGATAACTAATTTCCTTTACTACATTCCTCGTTTTGCAATAAACATCCTTAATATGAATGTTCTATGCTATCTGTTTATTCAATTAAACGAATTCTTTTATAATATTTCTTCAAAAATATTAATATTTTGTTTATGATTTAAAATACTGAAATAGTACACGAAATACTTGTTAATCTATTGGAAATTAATTTTTGCAATTTGTAACAAACAAATTGATTACTATGTTTCTGATGCGGCGTTTAACCGTGCTGTATAGAGAATCTAATTGATTTTTTTGGGGATATAATGATTTTATAATAATGCAATGAAAAAGAATAATAATCAATAAATAAAAGTAAGGGCATTTATGTTCACACGAGCTAAAGAAGATAGATTCTGATTTTGATCTTGACATGTCTTTGGATTCATAGATTCCTTTGCAAAGGTGGCTTACAAATTTGTAAAGATTTACAATTCCATGCTCACCCAAATTTCATAAATCCCTGTTAGATCGATTGCAAAATCCCAATGCCTCAATTTTGTTTTTTCTTTCTTTCTTCCAAAAAATATATATAATTTTATTCCTTATTCAATCATAAATGATTTTGGTCATTTTACCCTTTCTCTGTGATAGCATAGTCTTCTTATTTTAGACAAGAAAATATGTAATGTTAATATAATCCTTACATGTGTTCCTCTTCTTTGTTATATTTCAAATGTTTAAATAATTTCTTAATGATATCTAGAATGAATACATTAAGTCTAAGGTTTAGTTGAGTGAAAATATATGTGAATTGAGAATTAGATTAAAATTGTGAATTTTTTAACTATTAATACTAAAATGACTAAAAATAAGTCGGTCAATATAGGACAAAAAAAAAAGTTAAAGAAGGATCAAATTTTTTTTTCAAAGTATTCAAGGTTAATGGTTATATTTTGTGAATGCAATTATGATATAAGTTATTATTACTGATATAACTCTTAAAATAATTATCATATAAGTTAACAGATTTATCATATCTTAACAATTTATGATTGAATGAGAATGTTTACACTGAGAATTGAAGTGCCATGTTTTCCATTTATTTTTTATGTAAATAAAGTTTTGAATGCAGAGAAGAATAAAGAAGTGAATTGCGAGTGAAGTAATGAAAGAAAGAGTTGGTTCAGAACAGAAGAATGTGAAGAAGAATAATTTCCCAATTTTGATGAAAAGTGCAAGAATATGTGTTCCTGCAGGCAATTTGCTTTTCAGAGTCAGATTTTATTTTCGCCACAAAAAGAGTTTCTTTACTTCTCCATCCATCAAAGGTTTTTCTGCAACAGTTCCATAATTATCACAGGTAATCAACAATAATGGAGGAATCATCAATATATATATGAGACTACCCTTTTGTTTTAATTTTGCATAATTTAAACAATATATTAACAAGCTTGTTTGTTTGTTTTTTTTTTTTTTTTTTTTTTTTTTTTATGTATTCCTTGGAGGATTCTTCAATGTTGCAGCATTGCACATTTGTCTGAGGCATAATCAGAGTAAAGAAAACTTATTGTCTACACAAAGTTCCTAACAGAATGCTTATAGGCCACACAAATCTTAACTTCACTATTAATCCACATTTGCAGGCTTTTATGTTTCCAATAAACTTTTATATTGCTAATAAACTACTGCATTTAAGACCTTTTCAGTTTTAAATTGCAAAAGAAAGTCTCAAAACAAAGAAAAATAGTACATAAGATTTCAAATTCTTATCCTGTAGATTATGTTTACAAAATCTTTTATTATATTTTTAAATGTACAAAAGTAATGTTTTTTATATTATATTCATAATTATTTAATTTTAATAGAATTTAATCAGATATATTTCTAATTTAATAATTAGATCCATATGAAAGAAACATAATTTGGACAATTAAAAAAAGAAACATAGTTTATCCCTTTTTTTAGAAAAAAAAAATATTCTGCAGGAGAGGCTTTTGACTAGAATTCCACCACCTAGATTATCAATGCTAAAATTAGTCTTTTCAAAGCGATTTAATTAATTAAAGCCATTTTTCTCGCGATTCTGTATTAAAGAACTAAGTTAATGCAAGGTTTTGCTCTCTTTTTCGCTCTTTGCCTATTTTTTTATTTTCTCTTTTGTCAATTTATTTAGGCTTTGGGAGACTTGATCAAAGCACAAAATAACATTCCTTTCCCTATTTTAAAGTTTAAAAGTTAGTAACTTTGATTTATTTTTGCATCACTTTTTTTTTGTTTAAGAGATATTTTTTATATTTGCAACTCATATAAGAAAAACCTCTTTCTTTTAAAAAGAATTTTTTTTAACTGTTTATTCACTTACATTTAAGAGTAAAGGTTAATTATTCTGATTTGTTTAGTCATTTTGTTAGTCACGACCATTAAATAAAATATAATATTTTTATAGTAAATAATCACATATAATTCGATAATATTTTTTTTTAAGGAAACCTATTCAGTGTCAAATGCTAATTATATAGGGAATTTAGAGTATCAGTTACTCCTTTTAATATAAAACAATAAACATAATAATTAAACACAATTAATAAATTAATAACTAGATATTATAAACTCCAATTTAAATCTAATTATAAAGAACAACCAATTATAAACAAGATATCAAAACCCAAGCCCATGTAAAGATAGGACACAAATATTAAATGTTTTAACTTAAAAAATCTCCTTAAGTCTTACCTATATATATATATATATATATATATTCTTGATTTTTTAATAATTGGTGAAAAAATCCACCGATTTCGTTGATAATTAATTTTCGATGAAAAAATTAGTTAATGATATTTAGTGGAGTTTTTCCTTTTTGAATCATATTTTGTAGTCTATAAATCTTATACTTGAAATCTTACTCAAGATTATCGGGTTTGCTGTACATTCGGAGCAATTATTTTATTAGCATTCTCTTGAATTTTAGTTGAAATACGAAAGTTGTTTATTAGTTTTACAATTTTTCTTCTTAGTGGATTGAAAAAGAAAAGTTGAACACAGGTCACATGATGCCATCAATTTCACATAATTTTTTATTTAATTACTTTTCAATCATAGTAAATAATTTTCTTAATCTGTATATAAAGTCATGCTAATTCTGATCCTTGTAGTTTTTTTTTTTTTTTTTTTTTTTTTTTATTTTTTTTTTTTTTTTTTTTTTTACTTCGTGCCAATATTAATGAGTGTGTTCCACCTCAAGCCATGTTCCATACAAAGATTCCACCACACATCTACTTATGATAGTTAATTCGTACACACATAATAAGAACAAAAAAATAAAATTGTGTTGTGGTGCAACGATATTTAACAATTGAGGTCTTGAGTTTAAAAAGAGATTGAGGAAGAAGAACTTGATGGAGGAACCTAGAGATAAGAAAGAATATTAAGAAGACAACAATCATTTTCTGTAATTTGGAATGACGTTTTCATAAAATGTCATGTAAGAAGAGAACAATATTTAATAACCCTTTTAAATGTTTTCCAATTGGGGGTCATGTAGGGACATTGAGATTCTACTTGCTTCATGCTTCCTTTTTATATCTATTTTTTCCCCAATTAAATGGGATTCTCAATCCTGTGGGATTTTTATTTTTTTTTTTCAATTTTTAACTTTCTTATTTTCAACTGGGTTCTCTTGTATCTATAATATTCATTTTTTTATGTAATTATTTCTTTTGTTTATTTCTACATGCTGTATCGAACCCATTTTGTTGGTTTATCTAAGTCTTAGTTTATTATCCTATTTCAAGGAACAATTTGTTTTATCTTAAAATTTATCACGAAGGTGTTATATGCAGGATTTGGATAATGTGACTAATTGAGGTTGAGGTGCAAAAACAAAGTCTAGTTTCAGGTAAAATGAATACACGTGTGCAATTAAAATGAATAAGTTTTTCGTAACTACTAATAATTGTGAACTAATGACATTTATGCTAAAGAAGTTTTAGAGAAGAAGGTATGAATGAGTTAAGCAACACGAGGAAATTATTGTTATAGATACATGATATTAATTATATTGTTAATTTTAAAAATCGTTAATTTTGATGTCACTAAGATAATTGTATTGATAAGAGTTATATATGTTGATATGAAATATAAATATTAAAAAAGTTAATTTTTTCTTTTGTTTTAAACCATCGTGTCATGCGAAAGCATGGTTTAATAATTTCATATACAAAATTATAAAATGAATAATAACATTTATGGAACTAAAATTTTAATACAAGAATAAAATATGTTCAAAATAAATAAAAAATTAATACGACCAATTCGTAGTGTGGATATAATTAGATAAGAACTAAAAATGACTGAATAAAAACAAATAAATACTATCCAGAACTTTAGAATAAAAGAAAAAAAATGATTGATGACTTATGAGGATGGAAGAGTAATATATCAAAGTTTTGGTGTGTCTTCTCCAAGATAAACATCTAAAGTTAAATCATCACTTGACTTTTAAGAAATAAGATTTTAGAAATTTTGATTGTTTTCAGAAGAGCTTTTAAAATCTTGTGTATTCTAATATATCATAAAAGTGAAATATAAAAAGAAAAGATGACTATATAGAAATAGTCGTATGAAATTCAAGTTCTAATTTTAATAAAATGAATCTTAAATCAAATGTAAATCTTAATTTCTATGATTTGGTCAAAAGTTGCAAAGGAATAAAGATGGAAAATTTAAAATTCAAAATGTTTTAATCTATATCAAGGACCAAGGCTAATATCATGTTTTCCATATATTTGTGTAATCTCCATGGTTTGTCATGTTTAATGGTCTTCGAGTTGAATTGTGAACAACTTGTTTGCTTCTCTTTGCATTTCTTACTCAAAATTGATACAAGAATTTCGACATCAATGTCTAATTACAACTTAATTACAAATACTATTTGACCAAAAAAAATACAAGAAAATAAATCTTACAATTTATGAGTCCATGAAATATAAAATAAAAAATAAAAAACTACTTTTACGAATAAAAATATTTTCTCTTATCATGCTTCTAGTATTTACTTTTTTTTTGGAATTATGTGTTATTGTCTTTTTTTATTTAATCATTCATGTACACATCATATAGTATCATAGAGTAGGTTAATGATGTTGTTTAAGTACTAGGTCCTTTATGCTTGAGAAAATTATTAACGCAAGTAATACTCCTTAAATAGAAAAGATTGAAAAAATAAAGTTAAGAAAAAAAATTAACATATCTAATAATACCTTAAGGGCACAATAAAATAAATCTATACATACACCTAGAACATGGTTGTCATTGGTGAAGGGAGTAAAACTCAACACAAATCAAAAGTGATATTCTTTACTTAAATAATGTTCATCACAGTAGTAAGTGTTATGAAAATTAGAGTAAAGACACAAATGAGCTTAGAAAGGTTCAAGTAAGAAGAATAAAAACAAAAAACCATATCCAAAAATGTTTTACTTCAAATTAGGTATGGAGTTAAATCCTTAAAGAGATTAATAAGTATTTAATTTTAAATAAAGATAAATTAAATTTATAAAGAATGATATAATAAAAGTAAAATGCAAATTTGATTTGTGAATTTTTAGTTTTTGAATGAAGGTGAAAAAAGACAGTCTTATAGATTGTAAGATACTGTGTTAAACATTCTTGTAAAAATATTTTGAATAATAAGAATGTCGGTTCAAGTTAAGAAGAGTTGTTGATAAATATAGACATCAATAATAATGAGAACTATCTCTTTTACTAGTATTAGGAACATTAACACAAAATGAATGTCAAATCAATAATTTTTAAATTTACTTTTTTTAGAAAATATTTTATTGATAAGAGAGTAACATTAATCCATATACGAAATTTCCAATATTTAGTTTTATTAAATTAAAATAATAAGGATAAATAGATTAAAATTAAGTAATTAAGTGTTTTTCTTGTAGTAATATAAATAATAAATATTTCAATATTAAGCATCATATAATAGACACTTATCGTAACTCACGTAGCTTTTTCCCTTTCTCTCTTTTTAGCTTTCTCTCTCTATAACTCTCATTTCTTTTCCTTCTCTCTTATTTTCTGTATCCACACTCCATTTATTACAGAATTTGATCAAGTCCTGTAGTAGCTGAGGAGCCTGGGTCATTTCTAATCGATCAGAATCTCAATCAGAATAAGTTTCTATTTACCATAAGGATCTTTTGTTCTTTATTTTCCTTAAGTTTTTGTCAATAATCTTAACATAGGAACAATTGAGAAAAGTGTTTCTCTCAACTCAATTAAGATTATACTAAAATTTAGTATTATTTGGATAACTTGTTCTAGATCCCTAGAGTTTGAATGATGTTACTGTCTAGTTAGAGGAATTGATTTGGGATCGTCGTCTCAAAGTAAAGAAAGCTAGTTTTAAGTCTTTTAATAGTAACTTAGGTTGAAAGCTTTTATTATGATGGGTTTTGGTTTCAAGTTTCAATTTATATTACATATGTGTCTTATGATGAAATTGGTTGATTATGTATCTAGTATGAACAATGATGATGTTGATAGCTTGATAGACAAGAACTATTTTTGAACATTGTGAATTGTTGGATTGGTATGGTTGTGCATATGGAATTGAAATGATATCTGTAATATCTGAATTATAGATTCATATGTAATCATTTTGGTTGAAATGAAACCAGTATATTGGGAGTTGAAAGGAAATTTAAATACTATGGTTACATATGTATCAGTATGATTGAATTGATATGTTACGTGTGATGACTGAGTTATAGACTCATATGTAATCATTTTGGTTGAAATGAAACTAATTTACTAGAGGTTGAAAGAAAATCAAGGTATCATGGTTACATATGCATCTATATGCTTCCGTATGATTGAATTGATGTGGTGATTGAGTTATAGGCTCATACGTAATCATCTTGGTTGAAATTGTATTGGAGGTCGAAAGAAAATCAAGGTAATGTGGTTACATATGCACCTGTAAGCTTTAGAATGGTTGAAATGATATGATTATTGTTATGATTGAATAATGAATATAATGAATCCATATGCAATCATTTCGATTAAAGGAAATCAAGGTCTGGTCAATTACAAATGAATCATTGTAAAGTCAATAGACTTGGAATAGAATATACAAGTTTTTAAAAAATTATTTTCTGAAAATTTTGCTTAAGCGAAGGAATCTCAATCAGGTGAATTATGCATAAAAGTTTACTCTACAAATCTCACCGGAGCGAGCTCTTTGAAAACAACAAGTGCTCTTGGATTAATTTTTGCTTAAACAAATAGTTTCGCTAGAACAATGTTTATTCTCGCTCAAATGAAGAATTTTCAGCTCAAGCGAGGTTCATTCTCGCTTAAGCTAAAAATTTTCGCTCAAGTTAAAAAATAAAAAAAATTATTTTTCTTTTGTTTTTCTTCTTTTCTTCTTTTTCTTTATTCTTTTCTTTTTTTTATTAATTGTTTTACAATCTGAATTATATTTTGTTTATCCATAATGTTTTTTTATAAATGAGAAATGTTATAGAATTTTTGAATTGTTATAATCAATATATTAAGATTTATATGAATAAATAAATATGTATATTAGGTGAATCTTAATATAGTGATTAATTTAATCAGAACTAATCTTAAGAATTACTTTCCAATTTTTTTTCTTAACATATTAAATTCATGTTTTATAATGTATTACATAATTCAGGATTTTAAGAACAAAAACAAATAAATATTGAAACATTTTTAACTTGACTGATATTTAAATTATAATCTCAACATTTTTTTTATAAGTGTCCATAAATATTTCTTTTATTGAAATTCTACCTTATTTTTTTTAATCGACATCATCAAAATTATGTTATTGTTGATGTTAGATCAATTAATTAATGTTTTATTGATCAATATTAACAATGTTTTCTTTTCTAGTTATGTCTTTCTAATTTATGTAAGATAAGATCATTTTCAGTTGATGTTAGTCCGGGTTTTTTCAACCAATTCAATCAGATTTATGTCCTCGACAATGTAATTTAGGGTCATTTTTCAATTAATATTAGTTAAATTTTCTAGTTAAATGTTAGGAGAATTACTTTTCACTTAATGTTAATTAAAAATTTCTATTGATATTAATATGATTAATTTTTCACTCACATTATTAGAATTATTTTTTTATTTTAAATTACTCTTATATTTTGTTTAATATTAATCAAAATTTTATCAGTTGATATTAGAAAGACCATTCCTTAACAGATGGGATTTAAATTTTTCTTAGACCTACAAATCAAAACATCATAACTATTTTAGTCCGACAAAAGATATTCTTACAAAATAAGAAAAGGAGAAATTTAACAGTGAATAAAAATGAAAACTTACATAAGTCAAAATTACGGATGGTGTAATCGAAATAGTTAATCTCTTTCCGTAATATAGTTTCGTACAGTTTAATATATATTTTTATTTTACAACTACCATTTTACAAACAATATTTGCACAAACTGTACGATAATTCAGGTAAAATGATAGCATTTTTCAAGCAATCATTGTTTAAAAATATAATATATATATATATATATATATATATATATATATATATATATATATATATATATATATATATATATATGCAAGATGAAATTTGACGAAAATTATAGAATCCCGTGAGTTCTGAGAAAATGCAATTCATATCAATTAATATTTCGGTTTAACTTTCTTAAGTGATCCATTTAATGTGTTTCTAACCTGATTCATAATTAACTTGTGATCCAACATATTTGACTGAGAATTAACTATTGAAAAGGGTATGTAGAAAATTTATTTATATAAAACTTTCAAGAATTATCTAAACTATAAAAATTATTTACACAGAAGAGTTCAGAGATTCTTGAGGTGATACTAAAATTTCAGCCATTCTTAATCAAAATTGTTTTTCTTTAATCCTTACTTTTTCCTTTTTTAAAGTTTGATAGTGAGATTACTTGAAACACTAAGCTGGAATCACTTTTTTTTTTTTTTTCCTTTGTGATAGTGTGTTTTCCTTTTTATTTGTTGGGAAATGTTTGGTTAAAACTACTTTTGCTTTACCCTACTTTACATACCTAGTAAAGTGTTAAATGAAAAGGATAAGAAAAAATAAAAAAAATTCTCTTCTCCTTTTTGTTTAAGGTTGTTTGGTGGTATCTATATTTTCGTCATTATACAAACGACCAAACAATGCTTATGACACACTCGAAATATAAGAAATCTCTTTAAATAATTTATGTTTTTAATAATTCAATAATCAATTCTATTTGTTTGAAGGATAAAGTAAGTGAAACAACTTTTACAATATAAATCTGAATATTTAAAACAGAAAATTAGAATTGACAATCAACCAAATTTTACATGCAACGCAAAGTAATTCACAATTGTTTCCAAAAGTGCAACCAAATTACAGTGCATATTTAGTTTCACTTTTGTGGTATAATTTTCCACGTGGACTCAATTATAAATAAAAAAAAATTGGTGGTAGAACTTTTTTAACTATCCTTTTTATCTCATTTAATGATACCATCCTATATATGATCGAGATTATGTTTATAATTTTTTTTTTCAATTCTTGATATTAAATTCCAATACATAATGTTATAAGAAAAATTATTTTTTAAAGATAATCCATAAATTAATTATTTTTTAATGAGCAAAGAAAGTATTTTTTTATATATTTTAATCTTCAACTAGTATTATAATTTAAAGAAGCTAACAGATACTTTTACCAGTATTATATTGACATATCTTTGGTAAGATGATTATATTAAGAGGAGTGGATACTATGACAATAGCAGATGTAAACTATAATCATATTTGACAATTAAATAAATTATTATTTTATTATAATATTTTATTCTAAAAAACATAGTTGTGCTTCAACTTTATATTATTTTTATTTTTATTCATTTTCTTTCCAAAATTACCTCTACATGCAAGCAAATTATGCAAATTTTATTTGCAATCCAGCTGCTGTTTAAATTAGCCTCAACCCGTTATCTTTTCTGAAGTTATGTACAGCATGCGTGTAATTTGTTGTGTTGTTTTATATTGACATTACATGGATAGTATATAAATTTAATGAGACAATTGCTTTTTTTAATCATATCAATTAAGTCTCATAATTTTTCCTTCTACTACACTCTGATACTATTTTCCAAATTTTCGTCTATTAAATCTTTTAAAAAAAAATTCAGAGAATAATAATGTACATTTCTTTATTAAACTATTTAATAATATTTGTTAAAGTGTTATAAGATATTTATATTAATAACATGTTTATAATTTTATTTTTATTAAAAGAAAATATTGGTAAAGAATTTTAATAATAATTTTAAAATATTTTCTCTTTATTAAAAAATATTACTAAATATATTTTTGGTATAAAAATATGATTACAAAAATAGTAACATCTTTAAAATGTTATTTTTTGTTAAATAAAGGTTACCAAAAATATTTCTTGGTAAAATTGTTTATGTCATTAATGGTCATAAGTGTAATAGTACAGGATGATTTATTAATGTGTCCTGTTAAAAGGTTACCCTTAATGAAGGGCATGAAGTATATTAAGAAAATAAGAAGTTACAATGAACTTGAATTCCAGAAAAGGTTACCTTTCTTGCAATTCGAACTCCAAACACAACCTTATTTTCTTTTACAAGGCCAAACAACAATGCCTGTTGCAGAAGAATCAAGTCTAGACATCCTCCATCTAAAAGTGTACACCACTCACCCTAGAGGATAACCGTACATCTTCTGTGAATGTGATTAGGTTTTAAACAAAGAAAAAATTGAATACACACACATGTGAATATCTTATGTATGTGTGTATCTACACCCTAGCAAGGTGAGCCAACCACGCAGTTGAGGGCACCAGCATGCTTTGTGAGCCTGCGCACATGAGTGCCATCTCTTGGCTTCATTATCAGACCCTTCTTGTACCTCAACTTGATTGGTGCCCCTGAAGTGGTGAAGGTGGCACCATTCACCAAAAGGTCTTCCTCTGATTGCCACTGCCAATTCCTCCACACTTCTTCTGTTGCATAGTTCCTGTGTGTGATCTCTTTTGCAGCAGTGTTGTCAGGGGCAATGAAACGGTTTCCCTGGCTCAGAATAGTAGGCCCTGCGCTTCCACCTATTGCGTACATCTCCCAATGAGTGTAATCGTTGTTCAGAACGTGGAAGAATCCCCATCTGCACCTTGGCATCCTCTGGGTCAGCCCCTTCCCGAAGTGGTTGAATGCCACTGTTATCTGCATGATCTTGTCCATCTCATCTGCATCATGAGCACCAAACAGCATCACCTGTAGTAATCACACGCTTTAGTTCACCAAAAACCAATGCATACAGGCAGACATGCATGTCGTGTTACGTTGTTTCATGCCATGCATTAAACAAAGGCTCATGTTATGCTTACATCGTTATGTTCGGTCATGTGGCAGTTGGAGATGGTGATGGCAGTGGAGCCTTGAATGACATCGATGAGTCCATCAGAACAATTCGAGAGGGAAACATGATCGATCCAGATGTTGGAGGCTCCGAAGATGGAGATGGCGTCACCGTCACTCCTGGTTCTCATTCCAACATGGTCGTGGGACTCCCTGATGCGGCCACCCTCCTTAGGCACGATGTTCTTGATGCGAATGCCGTGGATGATAATGTTGTTGACGAACTGTAGAGTGAGGCCACCACCGTTCCAGATGAGAACGTTGGCGCCACGACCATCGATGGTCTTGTTGGAGGAAATCAAGAGCTCCTGCTGGAGAGTGATGACCATGCTGTGTGCGAAGGTGATCCACAGTGGGCCCGGTTGGGTGACGGCATATCGAAGGGTTCCTGGTTTAGGGAACTCCATGTCGTCATCGGAGTTATCAGTGACAACATAGATGGGTCCATCGAGCCCTCCCACCGCGCGTCTTCCGAACCCTTTTCCGCATTTGGCTAGTCGGTACCTATCCTCGGCCCAGTCTTGGTTGCACCTCCAGCAATTGTCAATGGGGTTGGTGCTCCGACAAGGCCCTTCATGAGGCCTTTTCCCTCTTAGTGACCTCCTTGTGCTATTTTGCAATGCCCTGTTATATTCCATCAAATGCTCTTAGAAACCACAGAAAACAAGAAAAAACTATCAAGTATGGACACATATACAATAAGAATACGGATACAATACGAATACTCACACTTGGAATCTCCAAAATATAATCAAAATATAACCATTAATCTATATATTACATTATATAAATTGGCAATTAAGATCTATGTATTAAAAAATTATCTATAAGCAAAGTATAATCATTAATTTTTTTAAAAATTGTGTTTGAATCGTGTTAGAATTGTATCGTATACATGTAAGTATCCCATACGTGTGTCTGTGAACGAACGTGTTATAGTGAAAAGGAAAATAAAGAGTGGCTAGAAAAGATAATAGATGCTTACAGATGGACATTGTAATTGAGTTCAGTTGCGACCAATTCGGGAGTTGGAATATAGGACTGAAGAGCGATTTCATGGGCTTGCTGAGCTTGAAGTTTGAGAAAGTCATCAAATTCAGCAATGCCAGCCTCAAGGCATGGGAAGGTAATGGCCAAAGTAACCAACAAGGTGAAGACAACCTTTGCTGGACTCCCAACCATTACCATGACTAATGGTTAGGTTTTTTTTCTTTGTCTCTTTGAATTTTTATTTTTATTTTTTTGGCAAGGTTGTCCAAGGTCTAGGGATCTCTTAGTTGAAGCTCATATAATCAACAAAGACCTTGGCAAGCCTTTACCATTTAGAAAACAAGATTGTTGTTTGGTTTGTAGCATATTGGTGGATGAGTTGATCCCTTTTATAGCAGATAAATGCTTAAGAAACAACGGTAACCCTTCACTGGCATGTGGTTCCAACTTTAGCAACGCTAATTCTACCATGCATATAGTTCAACTTTTTCTCTATAAAATCTATTTTTAAGCTAAAGTTCAAAATAACAACTAAAAAAAAAGGAACAATTTTTTTTACTTTTCACCCCTTTTAGCTTAAAATCTCCTACAATGTCTTCAGTAATTTTTTTTAAAATTATATTGTTTAAATGAAAAAGTAAAAAATTTTAAACAAGAAATATTGCATTAAATTAATTTGATCGATTTTTAAAATTGTTTTAACAATAATAAAGCATTAAAATATACATAGACAACTTTTATTCTATGAAAAGGAAAATAAAGATCTTTTTATTATTATTATTATTCAATTTGAATTGTTCCTCTCAGATTATATAAATAATATTAATTGAATAAATTTAAATAGTAATTAGTAGAGATAAAGTTTTAAAGTTATTCTATGTTCAATATCATTTTTCTTATAGGTGGGAAAGGTGAGAATTCAAAGTAAATAAAAACAAAAGTGGGAGCAAATAAGGATGAAATCGAGCATATAATTATCTATAAAAATTGGTATACAAACTTTATATTTTAATATATATTTATTTTCTTATTATATTACAAATAAAAAATAGTTCAGTTTTCTAATAAAATATTTGTTTATATTTTTATAATCAATAATAAGAATTGATTTTTTTTATAACTTATTATACATATATTTTTTACCTTTTTTGATCATAGATATTATGTTACTCCTATCTTTTCTAACCAGTTTTTTTTTTTTATTTTCCA
>Ga0209700_106423_pt1 | contig 18252 bp, 12 predicted proteins | sample SiratroredBW_FD_187528 | JGI IMG/M metagenome (GOLD analysis project Ga0209700, IMG submission 187528) | Root nodule microbial communities of legume samples collected from California, USA - Siratro red BW (SPAdes) (version 2) | ecosystem: Host-associated > Plants > Roots > Nodule | place: USA...
CCTCGCCATAATCCTGAAATGAACCATACATATAAACTTACAATTCTTACAATTGCGGATTACACAAAAAGTAAGACATTCAAAATTTGGAGTCTCTACGGTTTGTAGAAACCGTAGGTAGTTCAAATTTTCTCTTCTGCGGTTTGTACAAACCGTAGAACAGTAAAACATATTTTTCTGTTCTGCGGTTTGTACAAGCCGCAGAAGAAAAAAAATTTGCTACTGTTCTACGGTTTGTACAAACCGTAGAACAGTAAAACATATTTTTCTGTTCTGCGGTTTGTACAAACCGTAGAACAGTAGCAAATTTTTTTCTTCTGCGGTTTATAGAAACCGTAGAACAGAAAAAAAAATTCTTCTGCGGCTTGTACAAACCGCAGAACAGAAAAAAATTACTATTGCTCTACGGTTTGTACAAACCGTAGAAGGGAAAATTTGAATTATCTACGGTTTCTACAAACCGTAGAACTGTTCGACAGTGAAAAAGAATCAGGCCACCGCCGTCCTCCGCCACCAATCCACCACAACTACCTCTACAATCTAAAATTAAACTTACAATGATGCTTACCTTCCTTTCAATTGCTTGAATGGGTGCCAAAATGATGGAATTTGAAGATTATAGGTACGGTTTTCACCAACCGTAAATGAAAAATGATGGTGAACCAAGCAAGGTGAGAGGTGAGCAACTGAAATACAAGAAGTGGAGGTGGAGGTGGAGGGAGAGGTGCAGCCGTCGTGGAATGGGATGCAATGGTGGTGTGCGAACGGGTGCAGTGCCGTTGGCGTTCGGTGGAGGCAAGGTTGAAGAAGAAGGATAAAAGGGGTGGTGGAGGGTATAATTGGATATGGAATATTTCAAAAAGGGTTAAATGGTAAATTTGCCTAGAGTATGGAAGTGCAGGAAGATGATATGGAGGTGCAGGAAGAAGCAGTCTACATTTAGGTCTAAGTTCAGCTTTGAAAGTGCTTTTTAAACACCTCCATAATTCTTCTTCCACCTTCATAGTATAGATAAAAAGACAATTTTACCCTTATATTAAAATATAATTTATCTTATCTATCACTTTCATCTTTATTATTCTTTGCCGCATCTCCATTTTATACCTCCAAGACTTCTATTTTCTTTCCATTAATTTAATTTTGAGTATATAGGATGTATTCTTTCAGATTCATATTCTGTATTTCGGTGTGTAAATCTTTTTCAGATTCTATAGGATTGTAGAATTTACAAGGTAAAAATTACCTTAACAGTATGCTAAAAAAAAATTTATATATTGAAACATTCTTTTTTCTGAAAAGAGAAAAAACTTTGCATGCATATAATTTCCACGTACCCAAATCCATCACAGAACAACTTTTAAGAGTTTATAAGAAAAAGAAGAAAAAAGAAATCCATTCCTTCCAGAAGTTTTACAGAAGGTGCACAATGAAAGATGATGAAGGTTGAGTGATAAAAGGAAATGATTAATATGTTTTTATTTTTATTTTTTTACGTGAAGACAAAATTGTCATTTGAAAAGTGTAGGAAGAAACTAAGCACTCCGAAGAATATTACTTTAGAAATATTGAATCATAGAAAACACCTCTAATTATGTAGAATTTATTTTAGGTCAATGCATTAATTACATGATACACAAACAATGTTTCCAGTGATTCATAACAGCCAGAGTTGATTTTGTACAGTTTTCTTCGGCTAAAGTTTCATTTTCGTTGCTTAATTTGGTTCGATGAATCATTTATGTTGTTCAGTAGTTTGAATTGGTGAATTTGAAGGCTGGAAACAGCTGCTTTTACCGTGAACAGTGGTTAGCGGTTCATCATCATTAAAAGGTGCAATTCAGATTGTGTGGAAGCAGCTGATTCATCATTATTTTGAGTCTCTGAATTGAAACATTTGGTGCTTTACGTTGATTTGATAAACTGAATTAAAAAATTGGAAACAACATTGTCAATTTTGAAGCAAATTGGTGAAATATTGCTTAAACACGCTTAAACAACATTCAAATTTTTGCAACATTCAAAATGTATTCATGTCAACACCGTCCACTATTCAATCCAATATGATAAAACCAAACATATTAAAATTAAGAGATATTTTTAGTAAAGGTTATCTTTCAAGGAACTCAATGGTTAGAACTCGTGTCCCTCCGAAAATAATAGATATTTATCTACACTTGAGAAGAGTGCTGTAAAAAAACATATTACTAGGATAAAAATAACTTCAGTAGCTCTATAACAAGTAGAAAAAAATATTCCAAAAATCTTTTTATATCGTGTCAACATAGCTTTATTCTTTTTAATTTCATTACAAATAAAAATGACGAGAATACAAGTGATGAGTTTGTTAGAAATAAAATAACTCATTATTTTCTTCCTTTGCATACATAAAGCCATATAATTGTATACATTATTAAACTATGTGAATACAATAACTTCTGAACTAACATATCTTTCAATTTTGAAATGCACTTTCATTCTCTTTTGTTGAACTACTTTTAGCTTCTGAGTAGAGTTGTGACTGTTCCAAAAATCTTTTAATCCCCTTATCTGTGGAAGGCCTTGATTTCAAGGCCTCCATCAATATGAAGATTTATCATCGTCTTGTAGGTGACATTTTTCTTTTCATCATTCAATCTGAAGCGGAAACAACCTAACAAAACTGCTGAAAATATCTTCATTTGTCTATAAGCAAACTCCTTTCCTAGACAAATCCGAGGACCAGCCTGCAAATGAATCAAAATTCATCTAAGATTACTGCATGTTTCTTCAAAGAAAATACACACAAATAGGAGTTTGATCATGTGAGATAATAAACATAGTTATCAAATGTTCTAAGGAAAAACACTACTAACCTGAAAAGCTGTGAACTTGAAAGGGCTCTCTGGCTTGAAAATGCCATCCTCATCAAGCCATCTTTCTGGTATAAAATCCTCTGCATCATCACCCCATATAAATTTCATCCGACCCATTGCATAAGGTTGGTAAGATACCATATCTCCCTTATTCACACTATACCCATCTGGTAATGTATCATCAGAGAAACAAATCTTTGCATCCTGCATGAAATTAAGGAGTCTGGTACTTAGAATGTACTTCATCTACAGGCATGTCAATTGTGTAGCAACAATGAATCAATCTTGGGAATTTATGTTATTTACATGGAAGCCAGTGAGGAAGGGTGGAGTGTTGATTTTTTAATTAGCATAAAATAGCTTTCTAGTCCTCTCAATTTTTAGCATAAAAAGTCACCTTGATCTTCTAAAGTGTCTAGGTTATACCAAATTGACCACTGTGTCAGTTTACCGCACTTGGCCAAATTGATGACACGAGACACATTGTGAAAGATGTCACATTAGACAAGCATTTTCCAGCACTAAAACCCACCATCACTGTAATACATTGATGGAGGGTTCTATTTGGTCTATCAGATAAGGCATGTAAAATTTGTTAAACTTAGGGAGCAGATTTAAACAAAAAATAAGATGAGGAACCAAAAGCCTATTTTAGCCTTTCAGTTACAATGATAATACATCAATTGTGAGGTTGTAGAAACTTGATAAGTTCATCAATAACCTTTAGTCCTTACCAAGTAAATTAGAGGATGAGATATGTGTGTAAGTAAGAGACATGTCTAAAGAAAGCAAATTTAAAACACGGTGCATTTGGTTTCTCTTAATTACATTTAGTTTTTCTTAATAAATATATTATGTTTAACTCAATCTTACAAAATTTACTTATAATATAAGGTTTGTCTTCATTTATATACTGTAATAACTTATATACTGTAAATTAACATTATTTCTAATCAACGGAAGTTCAACCGCAAAAGTAATCTTACCACAGGAACAGCAGGATAAAGTCTGAGAGTTTCAGTAATTGCTGCATGAAGATAATTCATCTTTTCAAGAGCTTCATCCGTTACACTTGACGCAAATTCAGTATAGCTGCTAATTGTTTTTGTGTTTGTTGCTTCTTTCACTTCTTCTGCTGCTTTTTCTTGAACTTCAGGGTACTTACATAACATGTAGATAAACCAAGCAAGTGTGGCTGCCGTTGTGTCTTTCCCAGCAATAACAAAGTTTAAAATTATATCTCTTAGGTATGTTGCATCATATCCCTTCACTTGCAGAAACCTTGACAGAATATCTTCACGTTTACTCTACAGATATAGATTGAAAAAATGGATCATTGGTTGGCCATCAAGTGAGAGATTAAAAGAGTTAATTTTGGTCATGCACTCATATATAAATGGTACATGATTGTTTTATTTAAGTTTGATCTTAAGCTTCCATTTTGATTCTACAGCTAAGGTTAACTCTTTTCACCTTATATAAATACAGCTTGCATGTGATAAACTTACATCAGAACCTGCCCTTGAAATCTGCATTTGCTGAATTCTAGCGTTGATTAGCTTGAGAACAAATTCATCTAAAATTTTAGTATACTTTCTTAATTTGGCCTCTGATCCAATATTCAGAAATTTCTTGATCTTCCAGAAGACATCAACATAACGATAGAGGGTGAGTGCACTTGATGTATCAAAAGCATCAGTAAAAATCTTCCCTTCTTGACTTGATCCACACATGCTGTCAAGTTCAGTTCCAAATGCAACTTGGAAAATTGAATCCAGTGTTGATTTCATGAAAAGGTCCTATATAAATCATTAGAGCAAGTTAATATCCTAACAGGTAGATGAAAGAAGGTAATATGATAAAATCTTTCAGAACATATATATACCCACTTGGATTTCCAACGAAGTATTAGAAGCTGCAGATTCAGACACTATGTCTGCAACTTTGGCTGCATTCTTTCTGAATATTGAAACGCTGAAATCCCTTAACATCTTGGTAGAGAATTCATGACTTGATATTTTCCTTTGTTCCCGCCATTTCTCCCCATCAACCGTGAAAATCCCATCACCTAGTAAATCTTTCAAATTGTGATAGTTGTACATGCCCTGCACAAAAGTTTAAAGAAATAAAATTGAAGCTATTTGGACTAACTCTTTTAGGAATCAAGCAAACCCCTTTGTGCTTATTTAAATAAATCCAAAAGGCCTATCACAAATCTATATACCTAATGCTGAGTTATGAAAAAATATTGTTGAGTTATGAGGAGATATTACCAATCTTTGTAATTATTACATCTAATTATAATCATTATTCCAGAGTAAAAGCTCTATAATTACCCTCTAGCACTTGTTAGGAATCCAATGAAGAAATCATTTTGTTTAATAAATATATCAAAGAAAACTCAAAACCTATCACAATTTTTTTTTTAAGATCTTGAATTAAAAGTAATATTGTAATTTCTCATATAGATTTGGTTCATTACAGATTGGTCTCGATTATCTGATGTGTACCCTCTAAAGAACCCAATAGTACTAGTTTACAGTTGAATCAGATTTTTTTCTCATATGCCTAGCCTCTTTTCAAGCCCTAATAACATTTATATTACTTATTATTTCATGCTACCATTCCAATAATAAAGAGTGTTACAACCACAGCATGGAAATTGGAAAGGATCTAGTCTACCTTCGAAAGGCAGATGGAATAAGTTACCATGGTCAAAATTTGAAAGGGAAAATTCGAATTTGAGTTATCATTTTCAAGTAACTTATCTGAACCTCGGTTTCATAACCATCAATTGAAAGGTTTTCTTACCATACAGGCACAGTTCACTTTGATTTTGACACCTATTACCTATTTCAGCAGGTATAACTACTATAATCATTTAAGGAAAAAGGTATCATAAGCAGAACCATGAACTGTAGCATCGAAATGTTTCATATCAAGTTACTTTCCACAGAGTTGGCAAAATTGGTACACCATATCACTTTGAAAATCAGAAAACTCTTCAATGGCTCTAGCTGAATCTTTGTAAAGATCTTGTGAGGCTTTCTAAAAATAAAGTTGCAAACTTTTAACAAAATTAAAACATTCAATATTTTCTTTGCCTAACAAGTAGCAAACAAGTAAAGAATTGAAATAATGACAGCTAAAGATTTGGTCTAAATATGAAAGAATCATCAATTAATGAGTAAAGGTTTTACCTTTCCATAATTTTCAAAATTGGTTTTGAGTATGTACTCAACATTACTGGGGTCTGCAGTGTAAACTTCATATCTGAAAGGGTTTATCAACCTGTATGTTCTGTACTTGGCAGCAAGATGAGTCATGTAATGGTGCAACCTGTGGAAGTTCACCAGCTGATTAAACACAGTGCCAGCAACAGGATGATACTTCTTTCCATCCCTTTTCTTCAGTCTTCTGAACAGAAAATGAACCACCAAAAAAGTCAAAGCTGCAAGGAAATAGGGATGTGAAAGAAAAGTCATGGATGACATAGTTTGTGTTCTCTGGTAGGGAAGTTGCAGTGCAAATGTGACCCTTTCACAGTAGTAAGAAAATAGTATACAATACAATATTTTTATATTGAATTAAAGGGTGCTTTTTACTGCACCTCCATCTCCAATGTTAATGTAATCTCATATTTTGAGATATCCTTTTAAAATTTATATTTTAAACTACATAATTTATAATGAAAGAAATTAATATTCCAAATTATACAATTTAAAATAAAATATATATTTTAAATTATACTATTTAAAAAAAATTATTGTATTTAAAACTTTTATATCCTGAATAATAAAAATATATATTTTAGATTATTAAAATTAGAATATAATTTTTGTATTCTAAATTATATAATCTAAAATAAATAAAAAATTTTGTTTAAATTATATAGAATAAAAATTATATTTTAAGTTGAATAATTTAAAAGATGAGAAAGTGAAAAGAGATGCTGAAAAATGAAAAGAATAAAATGATATTTGTAATTTTCCAAAAGAATATACCCAAAAAGGAAAAACTATGGATAAGTCCGAAGAATTTAATAAAATATGGCTGAAAAATTTATTTTCTTAGTATAATAAAAAAATCAGTCTTAAAACAGTAACATTACCTTCATTAGTTTTCATTAATATTTCATTATACATACACTTACGGTTATTGAAGATTGTGTTTTCTATTTCATCACACAAAACAATTTTAAGAAGTTTTTCTGTTTCTATTGTTGTATGGCTCAAGATAGATCTTGCTCTAAGTGTCACAAAAGTTTATCATTATTGTTTCTTCTTCTTTCTCCTTCAACTACCCTAATTAAATTAGTGACTAACTAAGCAAAAGCTGTCGAATATGACAAGGGATACTGCAATGTTCATAGGACTAAGATAATGACTGATACAGATGATAAGGACAAACAATTAATCTTTATCCACAGGATACGAGAAGGTGGACCAAACAACATGCTAGAAGTTAATGTATGATAATTGCTTCCTATATCCTGAACTACCATTTGTAGCTCTATAATTTTAAAATGACTATTTTATTTTTTAAAGTAATTTTTAAATTATTTATTTTGTAAATTTTTTTAAAATATATATTCCAGAACATGTTTTTTAGAGTAGGATAGGATTTCTGAACAAAATTTTTATAATAATTTTTTTTAAAATATATATTCTAAAATAAATTTTCTAGAACATGATTTTTAATAAACTTTTAAAAAAGTATATAATACAATCTAAAACGTGTTTTTTAAAATAAGTTTTTCAAAATAAATTTTTCAGAACATATAAAATATGTTTTAAAAATCTTTTTAAAATGAAATTTTTTATTATTTTTCTTCTAACTACAGTGAGTTACCCGCGGTAGTCACAGTGATAACAATAATTCGGTTGGAGGACGCAATTAGGTTAATGTATTGATAGTAGTTTGTTTTGAAAGGTAATGTGTTTTCTTTAAACTTCCATGGATTGTCTTGTCTGCCATTGTGTATTGCTTTATACTTAAAAAATATACTAGATAAAATTAGTAATTTAAATTATTTTTTCTGTATGTTTTAGTTATTTTATTATTTTCTTGATAACTAAATTTCAATAAAGAAATTAACTATTTATTTTCAGTGTGATATTCTTTTATGATCACATTTATTTCCGTCTACGCGATCTAAATTTAAGACTTAGTTTAAAAGTTTCGAAATCAATTTACTCTTGACTAGTACATCAAAGGTCTCCCCTGCAAACTGATGCACCTATTAAAATTATTAATACTATTCTAACATTCTATTTTAAAAGTTTTAAAATATTTTAGTTCTACAATAGACTATAATGTAAAAGATAAATTAAAAAAATAATTTAAAATGTTGAACAAATATTTTAAATTAGATAAAATATTATAGAATATGATATCATTGTAAATAGGATTGGCTAAGGTACAAACAAATAAATAGGATTGGCTTAATGTCCAAACAAATAAAAGAACAATATTAGGTGTCAAAGTCTTAAAAAATTTTAAAGAAGTTTAATACCAATACATTATTATAAAATTAAAAAATATTTAATTTTAAAATTATATTTAAAAATAATTTTTAATTAAAAATATAAAATATTTTAATTGACCTTAAGTTTATATTGATATTAAATATTAGTTAATAAATAATATTTTTGAAACTTTTTTTTAATAAATTAATAATCTTTTTTAAAAGACATTGAACATTTAAAGAATCTTAAATATTAAAATTTTTTATTTTTCTATCTCTTTCTACTATTTTATTAGATGGTCATCATCTATTTATATCTTATTTCTTTCTCTAACCCTTCCATTTATCTTCTTCATTTATCTGACTTTTTCATTTATCTTCTTTCTTTCTCTAACTCTTTCATTGGTTTTTCTATATTATTGATTTAATTTGAGTGTTTGATTGTCACTAGGCTATCATCAAATTCTAAATTTGTTTTATCATTTTATACTAGTTGAAGGCTTGAAAGGATAGATTGAGGAATTGAAGTTGTGGTATAACTCAATATTATATCATGTTAGAATTTATGAATTAAATTTAAACTCTTACTATTACTGCATGCAAGGTAGTTAAAATCGAGATTTTGAGTAGGATCGTGGAGGGTTCATAAGATCGTTCGTAAATCGTGAAATTGTAACACGAATCGTAGATTTTATTTTTTTAAATATATAAATAAATATAAATATATATATATATATATATATAATATTTTTTGTAAAAAAAATAAATAAGAGAAATTAAAAAAAAATATTTGAGGGATGATTCAATCTTGATACAAAACTATTTAAGTTTATATAGTCACTTTTTTCTATTTTACTTAATGTATTACATGAAAAGTAATTAAGTAATTAAAAAGATTAATTGATGTGTTGGATATATTATGGAGGAGTAATAATAATGTAAAATCAATGTAAAAACATCTAGTGTCCAAATGAAATCCAAATTAAAGTCATCAACCCTATAAACACAAACTAAATATACACACATAACTAATCAATTCATTTGTTAGTACTTCATCAAACTTAAGTTTACAAATCAACTACTTTGACAATAGTTAATAAAACTTAAGTTCATCTAATATAAATCACACACATTAAAATGAAAATTAAAAGAATCTTCATTAGTTTTATCTCCTTCATGAAGCACATCAATAAGAACATTCTCCTCCTCTAAGTTGGAATGACAAGAACATCATCATCTTCCACACCATCTTGGACTTGACCTTCAACCAAGTGTTCATCATCTCCATTTGAATTAAGAGTATCATTTAAATCTATATTGCCCAAGTGTGTGAGTTGTGGAGTGTGATTTTTTTTCTGGCTAATAAGGAGAAATCCAAGAAAATCTTGTTAGTGTATGCTCTAATGACTTTAGATATGTGAATGTGACTGAGTTTTAAAATTAAAAAATGGTTAAAATGCCTTAATTAAATTAATTTATTTTTATTTTAATTAAAATTGAAATGAAATTCAATCAAGAAGAAACAATGAACAGAGATTCTTCATTTATCTTAATTAAATTAATTTAATTTTATTTTAATTAGATTTGAAATAAAAATAAGAAGGAGGAATAAACTTCAGAGACAGACTCTGCAAAACAACATAATTAGATTTTGAAGAGGGATGCAAAACAACATAAGAGACTCGAGGGGTACAGAAGTTAACAAGACTTTTTATTTGAAATGGAGTTGAAATGAGGAATAAAGGTGAATAGACTATTTATTTTTTTGTTTAAATTTTAATTGCATGCATTATGGAGTTGAAATGAGAAATAAAGGTGAAAAAACTCTTTTAATTGGGTGGTATTAGGTGACAACATGTATCACAATGTCATATCAGAATTTAATTGCATTAATTTTGAATAAAATTAGACTGAATTAATTACATTAATTTTGAATAAAATTAGATTAAAGAGACTGGATCGCACAGAGTTCTAAATTCTCGATTTTAAATATCATAACTGCATGAATGGTCAGTCCTGTTGTAGCTTTTTCTTACTTCTAATTACGATCTCGGTCTCAAGAGATGAATAAAATCAGAATAATAGTACCTTATATTTTGATATTACCTTTTTATCTATAAGACTCTTGATGGGCCTTTGAACAATTGGGCCAAAGGCTCAAGTTATTAAGGCCTTCTCTTTGCTTTGTTGACTGATTCATCATGCATCTCTATAATTTTGAAAGTTGCTATTTTAGCATGACGAAAAAACTAAAATGTCCTTGTTGAAAGGGAAAGTTAAATGCAGAGGAGACACGGAGGTGCTGTGTTCGTGCACAGTTGAAACGTTTATGGAGGTGGGATTTGAGAACAATCAAAATAGATGTAAAGGACTTGCAAAGGTGGAAGAAGATTTTGGTGGAGGCTGTAGCTGCTGACGAGGGAGGATTTGAGAGCTGCTCCGTTTGTCGTCGACGGTAACTTTGTTTCAAAAGCATTAATCTTCCCTTCTTGACTTGATCCACACATGCTGTCAAGTTCAGTTCCAAAAGCAACTTGGAAAATTGAATCCACAGTTGATTTCATGAAAAGGTCCTATATAAATCATTAGAGCAAGTTAATATCCTAACAAACAAGTAAATGAAAATCTTTCAGAACACATTTATATATATATATATATATATACCCACTTGGATTTCTAACGAAGTATTAGAAGTTGCAGATTCAGACACTATGTCTGCAAGTTTTGCTGCATTCTTTCTGAATATTGAAACGCTGAAATCCCTTAACATCTTGGTAGAGAATTCATGACTCGATATTTTCCTTTGTTCCCGCCATTTCTCCCTATCAACAGTGAAAATCCCATCACCTAGTAAATCCTTCAAATTGTGATAGTTGTACAAGCCCTGCACCAAAGTTTAAAGAAATAAAATTGAAGCTATTTGGACCAACTCTTTTAGGAATCAAGCAAAAACCTTTGTGCTTAATTAAATAAATCAAATAAATTGAAAATTGGTTTTGAGCATGTACTCAACATTACTGGGGTCTGCAGTGTAGACTTCATATATGAAAGGGTTTATCAACCTGTATGTTCTGTACTTGGCAGCAAGATGAGTCATGTAATGGTGCAACCTGTGGAAGTTCACCAGCTGATTAAACACAGTACCAGCAACAGGATGGTACTTCTTTCCATCCCTTTTCTTCAGTCTTCTGAACAAAAATTGAACCACCAAAAGAGTCAAAGCTGCAAAGAAATAGGGATGTGAAAGAAAAGCCATGGAAGCCATGGTTTGTGTTGTGAGGTAAGGAAGTTGCAGTGCAAATGTGACCCTTTTACATTACTAATGAAAATAGTATAGAAAATACAATATTTTTATATTGAATTAAAGTGCACCTTCATGTTTTTCTTCATCCACTTCTATATTTCGCAAATATTAAAATAAAAAATTATATTTTTATGATTGAATAAAAAATATATATTTTTTAAATTATGTAATTTAAATGTAAAAAAATTATATTCTGAAATTTTTGTTTTAAACTGTGTAATTTAGAATAAAATATTTTATTTTAAATTATATAATTTAAAATAAAAGGAAAATATATTTTAAATTACATAATCTAAAATATAAAAATTATATTTTGAATTGTATAATTAAAATATAAAAAATAAAAAAGGAATACTGAGAAAATTAAAAAAAGCCTAAATGAAGCTGGAATAACAAAAGAAATGATAAAATATAATTGAAAACTTTGTTTTTTTTTTTTACTAATTTTAACATTAACTTCATTAAATTTATTTCTTTATTATCATTTTACAATATTGAAGTTTGTGTTTTCTATTTCATCGCACAAAACCATTTTAAGAACGTATTTTTTTCTTTTATTGTTGTGTGGCTAAAGATACATCTTGCTCTAAGTGTCGCAAAAGTTTTTTCTAAATATTATTATTTTTTTATAAAAAAGTTTAATATCATTTATTAAATAATATTTATCGTATTAATATAAATTTAAAGTTATTAAATAATAAATTTAAATTTAATTAAGATATTTTAAATTTTTAATTAAATTTTTTAAATATAATTTTAAAATTAAATATTTTTTAATTTTAAGGCGTTAGATACCTAAAAGAATGACTTTACCTGTCCAAGTCTTAAAGTTGCTGATACACTTCTCATAGGACTAGGATAAAGACTGATGAGGACAAAGAATTAATCTTTTAATTCTTATCCATAGGATAGGAGGAGGTGGATGGAACAAACATGCATAGTAATTAATGTTCGATAATTGGTTTCTGTACTTGTGAATTTTGAATTTGTACTTTTTATTTTATTATTGTTTAGAGTGATTTATAGATTATTTGTTCTATATGTTTTCTTAAAATATATTATTTTAGAATTCATAAAATATATTTTAAATAAGATAAGATTTTTGATCGAGATTCCAGAATAATTTTTTTCAAAATATATATTTTAGAATTATTTTTTAGAATATTATTACATAACCAAGAACAGAGAAAAAATATGAAAAAAATATATAATAAAAGCTATTAATTTAAGAAGTTAGAGGTGAAGTTGGGTTATTTTAAAATAAGTAGGAAATGGAATCTCTCAAAAGTCAAAAAGTCACAAGAGAAAATTTTATTAATGTTTCATTATTTTATTTAAATCTGTTTATTTTTGTTCAGCTGATATTTTTAATTATCAATTCAAATATACTTATTCCTTATCTATTTTTATTATTATTATTATCATGAGATATGTTTATAAATATTTAATAAACTCTTCAATATATATATATATATATATATATATATATATATATATATAATAGAATATATTTTTTAAAATGAGTTTTTCGGAATACATGAAATTATTTTAAAAAAGAGTTTTTGAGAATGAAATTCTTTTTACTATTTTTCATTTAAGTGCGATTTAAGTTATTATAACATTGATGATGATAATAATAATGGTGGTTATTACACTGATGGAATATAATAAAAAAGGAATAATCAGAATAATTTGGTTATTCTTTTATTTAACTGTGAAGGTGTAGGATTAAAAATAAAGGGGAGAAAGTAATTAGGTTAATGTATTCATACGTGGTTTGTTTAAAAAAGTAACATGTTTTCCTTAAGCTTCCATGGATTCTCTTGTTTGTCATTGTGTGTTGTTTTATACTTCAAAAATACATTAGTTAAATTAATAATTTAAATTATTTTTTCTGTAATTTTTAGTTACTGTATTATTGTATGGATAACTAAAATTCAATAAAGAAATTGACTATGTTTTTCAGTGTGATATTTTTTATAATCACATTTATTTCCGTCATCTAAATTTAAGACTTAGTTTAAAAAGTTTAGAAAACCAATTTTACTCTTAACGAGTACATCAAAGGTCTTCCCTACAAATTGATGCCCGATTAAAATTATTAGTACTGTTGTAACATTCTATTTTAAAAGTTTGAAAATATTTTAGTTCTATAATTAAAAAATAATTTAAAATATTAAAAAAATATTTTAAATTAGATAAAATATTATATAATATGATGTCATTCTAAACTGATAATATATGAAATAATAAATATTTTAAAAGTAAATCTGATATGCTTGATATTATATTGAAGATTAATGAAGGGGTATGTAAGAGAAAAAGTATCTCAATCTATCTTACTATAGTATAATTTTATTAAATGAAAAGTACAATGTTGTGATGACAATTTTTAATAGATTACGTAGTAATTACATAATGAATTTACTTTATAATTTAAGAAGTTATGAATAAAAATATTTAATTCATAACACTACATATGAGTATTGATGTAATGTAGGAATGTAATTTCATGATATATATTTTTTTTTATAAAAGAAGTTAATATTGCCAATATACATTCTCTTTAATATTTCACTTCAACATATAATTTATTTTTATTTTTTTACAAAAAAATATTATTTATATTTTAAAAAAAATTAAATGTAAAATATTTTTAAAAGTAAGTGAAATACATAAGAATAACTACTTTAATAATATTTTCTTTAATAGATGAGAAAAATATTATTGATATAGATTATAATTATTAAACAAATATATTTTTAATAAAGGTTATATTTGATATTTTTATGATTTTTGTAATTTATTAGTGACAAATTTTATTAATTTTTCAAAAAAAAAAGATAAATGAAGAAAAAATAAGCGAAGTATAAAAATCATAATGATAAGACATATAATGAAATGATATCATTTGAGATATAAGAAAGAGATAAATTAGAAAATTTTGATACTGTAAAATTCTTTGATAGTTTATTTTTTTTAATATTATTAATTTATTATAAAAAAAATTTAGAAATATTATTCATTAAATAATATTTATAATATTAATATAAATTTAAAGTTATTAAATAATATTTGTAATATCAATATAAATTTAAAATTACTTAAATATTTAAATTTTTAATTAAATTTTGTTAATATAATTTTAAAATTAAATATTTTTTATTTTATAATAATATATAAATATTAATTAAGTCCAAAAGCATATTAACTTTTTCTCAAACCTTTTAAAGTCTTAACATCTAAAATACTTGTTAGGAATCTAACGTAGAAATAAAAAATTTGAGTAAATATAATAAAAAAATTCAAAAACTTATTGTGTTAAAGATTTGGATTTTTGAATTGGTTCATGATTTATTAGTGTTGATTATCCGATTTGTACCCTCAAAAGAACCAAATAGTACTAATTTAAAATTGAATCAAATTTTTTTCTCATTTTCCTAAACTCTTTTCAAGTCCTAATAGCATTTTGGCCTCAAGCCAGTCAGTTTTACATTACTTATTATTTCATGTTACCATTCTAATAACAAAGCTAGTGTTACAATCACAGGATCTAGTCGAATAAGTTACCATGGCTAAAATTTGAAAGGGAAAATTCAAATTTGAGTTATCATTTTCAAGTAACTTCTACGTAATTCTGAACCTCGGTTTCATAACAACCAATTGAAAGGTTTTTCATACCATACAGACAAAGTTGAATTTGATTTTGACACCTATTACCTATTTCAGCAGAATAAGCAGACCAGAACCGTAGCATCCAAGTGTTTCATATCAAGTTTCACAGAGTTGGAAAAATTGGTAGACCCATATCACTTTGAAAATCAGAAAATTCTTCAATGACTCTAGTTGGATGCTCAAATTTTTCTTAAGATGGTGATATTTTTTAAAATGGTGATATTGTGATATCATTATTCAAATTTTATCCCTATTGAAAACTAAATTATATTACTATTTTATTAATTTATAATATTTTATTAAGAAATACATCTTATACTTATTTAATATTAAATTATATTATTATTTTATTAATTTATAATATTTTATTAATAAAAACAGTATTAAATAAAAATATGAATGAATAATAGTGTCACTCTACTATTTTTCTTTTTCCAATATGTTATTGTTATCAGGAAAACAATCTCTCAACGCAACAGATTTGACAACAATATAAAATCCAAAAACCTTTTCAGTTGCTTGAACCCTACCCAGTAAGGAGGTAAGTGGCAACTCACCACTTTCATATAACTAACTCTCCTTAACACTTTTCTGTACAATGTTTCATTCTCTCCTAAATCTTTGTAAAGATCTTGGAAGATTTTTTAAGAATAAATTTGCAACTTTTTAACAAAATTCAAACATTCAATATTTTCTTTACCTAACAATTAGCAAACAAGTAAAGAATTAAAATAATGACAGCAAAGAAACCATCCATTAACGACTACATGTTTTACCTTTCCATAATTTTCAAAATTGGTTGAGTATGTACTCAACATTACAGGGGTCTGAGTGTAAACCTCTTATCTGAAAGGGTTTATTTCATCAACCTGTATTTTTCTTACTAGGGTCGTCGCCTGAGATCGATCCAGATATACTAAGCAAGGCAAAACAAAATAAGATCTCTCCTAAAATCTAAATTTAGAATCCTGAATTCTTAACTCTAAATCTAATTATTTGACTCACTAGCATCTTGTAGAGATCTCACAAATTGTGGAAGCGCCTCCCCTACTGCAGCCAAGGCGATTTTACGCTCTGGATTAATATCTGCAAACCGAGCTATTTTCAAAATGTTGTGATTGGATTGAGGTGCCACCCTCTTTAGTGCTGATGCAAGAATATATACGAGTTCCGGACAGGTCTTTGTCCGAAGATGTGCCATGAATTCTTCGTCAAATAACCGCCCGTATTATCATATTCCTACAACGAGTTGCTGCAACGTCCTCAGGGAGTTCTGTGTAGTGTTTATCATGTTCGTTGACGATCTCTTCTGGCATATCGAATACAGGAGTTCCGTCTATTGGATCCTTCAGATTGTATGCTAACAAAAATAAGGCGCCTGCTCCACGTTGGGAGAAACCAGATGCTATCATAGGAATTGTTGCTCTTCCCAGTGCTGCTAGCGCGTCATCTTGTACTGTGTCCAGAGCGATGGCGAGTTGGTCTAGGTATTGGTTGTCTAGAAAGTCTTCTGTCACTGGTGTCATTCGAGATAGGATATCCGGTACGTTCTGAAATCGCGGGTGTATCACCGTGATTACAATTTCTTCCTGAAGATACTTTTTAATCTCCAAATCTAATCTACTAAGAGTAGTTTCTGTTCGATTTTGGCCTACCGGGATACTTGGCTCTACCCGTTCTTGCTCTCCGTTTTTTTGGAGCAATGCAGAAAACTGGCGGAGCCTTGACTGCACGGTCTCCTCTTCCGTTGTTGTCATGTCCAGGTGAGTATCCGTGCACGAGTCTGCAGATAAAAGTAAAGAGAAACAGAGAAGAATAGAATCTATGAAATATGGATAGAGAATGGATACGACACAATGATGAGAAGGGAGTAGGAGACGAATCAAGGAGACGCAAAGAGTCACGTTTTTTCAGTAAACACGAGAGAAGTAAACCCTAAATTACATAATTGAAAGAGCTAAAGAGATGAGAAATAGACTTACCAAGCTAGGAAATGCTATGAACGTGGTTTTGACGCTGCCGTCAATAGAGTTTCTCCTGAAGGTGGCTTCAGAAAGATGCCAGTGATACATCTCCTGTCTTTCATACCATGATGATCACGTTAGGAGACAGAGAAAGAAAAATCCCAGTCCATTCTTTCCAGCAGGACGGAAGAGCTATCTTTTCCGACAAAATAAATGGACATTTCATGTGGGACATATTGTCATCCAGATGTGATCCCAACTGCAATCATGATGATGTGATCCCAACTGCAATCATGATGATGACATATCCTCCGACTCTGATGAGGAGGATGATCTCAAAAAGAGGCGAAAGTGCAAGCCGCCTCCAAAGCCTACCAGGAGGACCAACCCTGAAGATGGTCCCTGGATCGGCCTCAAAAAGAGGACAGAACCTCTACCCATTTATAAAGAAGGACTTAGGGTCCTCAGAAGAGAGGGATATCTGCCACCTCCGGCAGATCCAAACCTGATCACCTGGCCACCACCAAAGAACTGCTCAAACAAATTCAAAGAAGCAGAAACAGTGCCAGTGATCCCCTGTTTCATGTTTAAAGATGCTGATTTCCCCACTCTGGAAAGAAAGAGTGAGCCAGAAAAGGGAATCTCTTCCAAGCCATTTGTCCAGTCTACAGAAATCCTTCCCGAAGGATCATACAAGCCTCTCAGCCAGGCAGAAGAAGTTCTTAACTGGCAGTCCACAAACTCCATAGCCCAAAATAACCTTTTAAAGGTTATCGAACAAAAGGTAGACAGGCTTACTGAAGACTTCAAATACATGCTGGAACAAATGTCCACAAGATTCCAAAGATCTTACGGAGAAATGAAACAGAAAGTAGAAGCTCTTGAAAAGGAGTTAGAAGAATCTTCAAACCAAAAGTTCCATGAGATAGCTCGGAAAAATCAAGAGCTCCAAAAGCTTAAACAGCAAATCTCTGAACTTGAAGATTATGT
>Ga0209700_106426_pt1 | contig 18242 bp, 6 predicted proteins | sample SiratroredBW_FD_187528 | JGI IMG/M metagenome (GOLD analysis project Ga0209700, IMG submission 187528) | Root nodule microbial communities of legume samples collected from California, USA - Siratro red BW (SPAdes) (version 2) | ecosystem: Host-associated > Plants > Roots > Nodule | place: USA...
TTTTTTTTTTTTTTTTTTTTTCCTGAAGGGTATGTAAGGTTACTGCTACTTAGATATCTCCAATTTCTTGTGTTGGATTTAATAAATGTGTAAAACTATACAAGCTATAATTGTTAGATGCTTGTAAGTTGCAAGCTTACAAGGACCATTCTTGCAAGTTGCAACCAGTTAAATAAGACCTTAGTATAAGAAGTGGAAGTAGATGAAACATTCTTAAGTTTTCTTATGGCAAAATAAAATAAATATAATTAGCCAGCAGAGAAAACAATATATTATACAGTTCGAAAGTGGAACTGTTGAATTCCTTCCGTCCTCCCCAATTGCTATCTATGGAAGGTCACATTTGGGACTCTTGGTCCTTGCAAAGCGAAAGATTGAGAAAATTTAACACCAATGAGTTACGAACATTTTATATAAGAGACGGAAACACCACCTTCAATTCAAAAATTTTATGACAATGAATTTGTGAGTCTTTTTTTTATATATTGTTCATGTTGATCATTTTTAGTCAATGTGAGATAGAAAACTCACTTAGAATTCTACCATAGACTTACAACTGTTCTTCCCAATATGTTAGACACATAGCGGCCTGTAGAAATCATGCATAGAGTTCTTTCTTGGCTGTTTTCTCTGATATGGTTTTCTTTGACAGATCATGGCTGGAAACATTTCTGATCCAAGTGGGAGCAAGGGTGCAAATATTTTACTTAATCATGACTTTTCTAGTGGCCTGAGCTCTTGGCATCTCAATTCCTGTTCTGGCTATGTGATTTCAGCTGAAACAGGTGCTCAAGGAGGAATTTCCACGGAGTCGAGTGTTAATTATGCTGTTATCACTGACCGAAAGGAATGCTGGCAAGGCCTTGAGCAAGACATCACTGATAGAATTTCCACTGGTCACACGTACACAGTTTTGGCTTGTGTGGGAGTATCCAGTCTTTCTCAGGGATCTAGTGATGTTCTAGCTACTCTGAAACTAGAATATCATGATTCAGCTACTAGTTACTTGTTCATTGGAAGGTATGAAGTTTTGTGATTTCATTGTATCTTCTTCCTTGTTTTAAAGAAATTCAGGAAAACGCCCTTACATTACCATGATTTTCCACAGAACTTCTGTTAATAAGGATAGCTGGCAAAAGTTGGAAGGGACATTCTCATTGTCAACTATGCCTGATCGGGTTGTATTTTATTTAGAAGGACCTGCTCCTGGAGTTGACCTGCTCATACGATCAGTAGAGATAAACTGTTCCACTCCAAATAATAATGTATGTTATGAAGTTATGTATTTTTGGAAATGTTATTTCTTTGTGCAATTCTACATATTCACTCTAATACTCTGATAAATATCAAGCTCATGCTTGTACATTGGTTATTACTTCTTCTGCGGTTAGATTGAAATTGCAATGAATATTTGTTAGTGTAATTTATAAGTCTCGTGGAATCTGTATATTTCAACTACTAAGTGTACCTTTTTCATCTTATTTTAGAAGACCAAAAGCATAGCATGTGTTTCAGCGGGAGATGACAACATCATCATCAACCCGCAATTTGATGATGGTCTGAATAACTGGTCTGGAAGAGGCTGCAAGATTACGTTGCATGATTCCATGAATGATGGGAAAATTGTTCCAAAATCTGGGAAATTCTTTGCATCTGCAACAGAACGCACACAGAACTGGAATGGAATCCAGCAAGATATCACTGGACGCGTGCAGCGCAAGCTGGCCTATGAGGTCACTGCTACAGTTAGAATTTTTGGAAACAATGTATCTACTGCTGATGTTCGGGCTACTTTGTGGGTCCAAGCACCAGATCTTAAAGAACAATATATAGGCATTGCAAAGTTAGTATCTGTCTTATTTTTCTATAACTGTATTTCACATAGAATCTGAGGCATAACATGACTGTTTATTATTCTTGAATCTTGATAAACAAAACAGAAAGAAATTTGCTGTAGTACATTTTAGTGATATAAGAGCATTAGCATGCTCCTTTGACATTTCTTCCACTTGCTGAACAGAGCTGGTGTGTTCTGAAGTTTGCAGGCAACAGATAAAGATTGGGTTACTTTGCAGGGAAAATTCCTTCTAAATGGATCTCCATCAAAAGTGGTCCTCTATTTAGAGGGCCCCCCTCCAGGCACTGACATTCTTCTCAATAATTTGGTCTTAAAGCATGCAGCTAAAACACCTCCTTCAACCCCGCCAGATGTAAAGGTTGTACATTTGAAAGCATTCTTCTTTTGCAATTTGATAACCTTAATGCTAGTGTTTCCTGAAAAAATATGTTTTTGCACAAGCATACTTGTGAACTTGGCTATTGCCTTGTATACTTTGGTTGTGCTGTCAGTTCTATGTTCCAAGCACCTAAAAAGTTGATTTTGTTTCGCAGAATGTTACTTTTGGGGTTAATATAATTGAGAACAGCAATCTAGCTGATGGCACGAATGGATGGTTTCCCCTTGGCAATTGCACTTTAAGTGTTAAAACTGGTTCACCACATATAGTTCCACCAATGGCAAGAGATTCTCTTGGTCCTAATGTACTCCTAAGTGGGCGATACATCCATGTAACTAATCGAACACAAACATGGATGGGTCCTGCTCAGATCATCACTGATAAAGTGAAACTCTTTTTGACTTATCAAGTGTCTGCTTGGGTCCGGATTGGCTCAGGATCATCAGGGCCACAGAATGTGAATGTTGCCCTTGGTGTTGACAACCAGTGGGTTAATGGAGGACAAACTGAGGTTTCTGATGATATGTGGCATGAAATTGGAGGGTCCTTTAGAATTGAAAAGCAGCCATCAAAGGTTATGGTTTATATCCAAGGTCCTGCTTCTGGTGTGGACTTAATGGTGGCTGGACTTCAAATTTTTCCTGTGGATAGACATGCAAGATTCAGATATTTAAAGATCCAAACAGATAAGGTGAGATCAGGTTTCCCTCTATATCTCATTATTTGTCTTAGAGAATCTCCAGGAACATAAGGATTTTTTCCAAATTGTCTTGCACTTGAATTTGTTTCAATGAGTAACATTTGCTTAATACCCCTCCCTCGGCCATACCCGAGCATAAGAGAATAAAATATGTAGAATAAGTTCTATGCAGATCATAACCTCTAGAGTTTAATGCATAGGCATGGTACCGGCATATAGATTAACAATTTAACCTGCCCAAAGGATTGATTGATTTATGATACTGAGACATGTTTACCTCCTTTTGCTTTACATATTTCATGAATTGCTCAATTTCTAAAATCTGCTTAAGATTACTAAAAAGCATAATTTTAATTATGAACAAAACAAAATTTTCCATGCAGGAAATAAATGTTACATGAAGCTAAGTATATTTCAGACTGTAGTACTTTATCATTACATGAATAATCCATTCTTCATTGATAGGATAAGTGATGCTTTGCATTATTTTTTATAAATTGTAATTTATACTGATTTGCTGCATGCAGGTACGTAAACGTGATGTTATCCTGAAATTCTCTGGGCTGGACTCTGGCAGCTACGCTAACACCTCGGTGCAAGTTAGACAAACACAGAATGATTTCCCAATTGGAACATGCATCAGTAGATCAAACATGGACAATGAGGACTTTGTGGACTTCATGGTGAAGCATTTTAACTGGGCTGTGTTTGGAAACGAGTTAAAGTGGTATTGGACTGAGCCACAACAAGGGAATCTCAATTACAAGGATGCTGATGATCTGTTAAGCCTGTGTCAGAAGCACAATATACAAACTCGTGGTCATTGTATCTTCTGGGAAGTGGATGGAGTAATTCAGCAGTGGATCAAATCACTGAACAAAAACGATTTGATGACGGCTGTTCAGAACCGCCTAAACGGCCTTCTAACTCGTTACAAGGGCAAGTTTAGTCACTACGATGTCAACAATGAAATGCTGCATGGTTCATTCTTTCAAGATAGGCTAGGCAAGGATATAAGGGCTAACATGTTCAAAACTGCAAACCAAATAGACCCTTCTGCTACCCTCTTTGTGAATGATTATCATGTTGAGGATGGATGTGACACCAGATCATGTCCAGATAAGTACATCCATCATATTCTTGATTTGCAAGAGCAAGGTGCCCCAGTTGGAGGAATTGGAATTCAAGGCCACATAGACAGTCCAATAGGGCCTATTGTGAGTTCTTCCCTTGACAAGTTGGGTATTCTTGGTCTACCAATATGGTTCACTGAGCTTGATGTGTCTTCCATCAATGAATACGTCAGAGCAGATGATCTTGAAGTTATGCTATGTGAAGCCATGGCTCATCCTGCAGTAGAAGGCATCATGCTGTGGGGTTTTTGGGAGCTGTTTATGAGTAGGGACAATTCACATTTGGTGAATGCAGAAGGTGACATCAATGAGGCAGGGAAAAGGTTCTTAGCTCTAAAACAAGAGTGGCTGTCTCACAGCCATGGCCATGTTGATGAACAAGGCCAATACAACTTCAGAGGCTTTCATGGAACATACAATGTGCAAGTTGTGACCCCATCAAAGAAAATTTCTAAGACATTTGTGCTTGACAAAGGTGACACCCCACTGGTGGTATCCGTTGATTTATAAGCATACTGCTTCACCTGAAGAACTAAAGTTGGTGTCTTTTTTATATCCTTGGGTTCGATGAAACACTATGTTCGTGGTTTATTGGTGTGGATTTGAGTTGTCTGCTATCTGCACAACTGCACAAAATATCGACAAAAAAAAATATATTGTTTCAGATTATAAATATACTTGTAAGAACTGGAAAATAAATGAAAATGATACTTGTTTTATGTTATAAACTGCATCCAATCGTATTCCTTCAGCTCATTCTATTAGACGTACTTTTCCTGTACTTCCATGAGTTATTTCTGTAACCCCCACTTTTTTAAAATACTAAAAATATCTTTTCAGACTGTAAAATATAGAATATAATTTTTTTTATTCTAGATTATATAATTTAGATTATAACTTTCTTAAAATTTTAAATTATATAATTTGAAATATAATTTTTCAGATTATATCATACGAAATATAATTTTTATATTTTGAGTTATGATAATCTAAAATACAACTTTTTTTATTTTGAATTGTATAGTTTTAAATATAATTAATTTTATATTTCAGATTCCACAATTTATAACACGATTGTAATCTGAAATACAAAAGAGTTACACAGTATATGATTTATTTAATTTTTTATTAAGGTTATAATGGTCATTTTGGTAAGTTTATGAAGGTGGAGAAAGAAAGTACGGAGGTGTTGGAAGAATGCATCTTCTGTTATTAGTTGCATGACTACTTCTTTCTGTACTTCCAAGACTTCTTCAGGCACATCCAGTTTTTAAAATAATTTCTAAACTGTTTTGTTTGTAAAGATACTTTTAGCCTTCAGTGCGTTAAAGCAATGAAATATAGGAAAAGGGAGGTGCGTGAGGTGTAGTGAAGGTGGATAGTTGTGGTTATATGAGAGTAGGGGCTTTGAATGACAATGTGTGTCATCTACGATGTGTGTTATCGGCAACGTAGCGGTGGTTGAGTAGCACCAGATGTGGTGTAGTGGTTGCGTAGTAGAACAGTTGTAGAATAGTCTGTTTTGGAACTGTCATTCGGATCTGAAGAACAATTCCGAAACAACTCATTTCGCAACTCATTGTCAACAGAAAAACAGTTTCGAAATGGGATGTTTCAGAACTGTTCTCCAGATTCGGATGATAGTTTCGAAACAGCCCATTCTGAAATTCATTGTCAACGAAAATAAAAATCCACAAAACACTCCCAAATCACATAAACCACCCAAATTAACTATAAAATGTTCAATAAAGCATCCTTACCTTAAATAGTTGATAAGTATGTAGACAATGGTGGTCGACGAAAGCAAACCGATGACAACAACCATAAACGGAATGTGCGTTGGTGAGGTAACGGTAGAACAATGAAAGTGAGTTGGAAGATCATAATGAGACTTTAGAGTTTTGGGAGACAACTTTGTCTGCACAATAATAATTCAGTGATACTTTAGACATTGTTTAAAAATTTGAAAGTACCTCAATAAACGTTAGGAGGTGCAGGAAGAAGTAGTCTAGTTGCTTTCGGCTTCAAACTTTTCACGGGTTAGACGAGTTCTTCCTGCACCCTAATATGTTCTTCCTGCATTCTAATAAAAAATTTTAATACCACAATTGTCTTTATATGAGAATCGGATGACACCCCATCCGGTTGTCATTTCCAAATCAAAATGATAACCGGATGGGTTTCATCCGGTTATCATTTTGATTTGGAAATGAGAACCGGATGATATCCTCATCCGGTTGTCAATTTTTTTTCAAATGATAACTGGATGGGAGTGTCATCCGATTCTCATATAAGGGCAATTGTGGTATTAAAATTTTTTATTAAGGTGCAAGAAAAACGTATTAGGGTGTAAGAAGAACTCGTCCACGGGTTAGTCTATCATGGGCCAACATTTTTTCGGGCCATCCTTGGCCTATTTGACTTCTGATTCAAGGTTCTAACTTCCTACACCTCCTATTTTTTTTTTATCACCCATACATTTTGGATCAGACTCTCTTGAATGTAAATATGACGGGCCACAAGAAAATTGTGGGTGTAAAAGGAAACACTAAGTTCAAAATTTTCTTGTCCAGCCAGTCCTTAGTGAGTCATAGGTCAAATTGACTGACCCATAGTCAGTTATTTTTAAATATATAAAACATTAAAAGATAAAAAAATAATTTAGTTTTGTATAACATGTTAATAAAATGCTTTTAGTAGTTATAAACTCAAATATATCTATATTATTATTTGTACCATAAAATATAATACATAATAATAAAAATATAAGGAAGTGTGTCAATTATAAAAATAAAATAATAATAGAAATAAAATAAAGTGTATAACTTATAACAATATATTAGTTAAAAAGTTATAAGTAAACCAATATCCATAAAATATTAACCTTAAAATTGACATTAACAATATATGTATTAAACTTATTATTTATAATTATCAATTATGAAATATAAATAATAAGATATACAACCTTAAACTGCTATTATTATCGAAATTTGTTTAAAGAGAAAAAAAAAACTGAAAGTAATTAATTTATTTAAAATTATATTGAAATAGAAGAATTAAAATTTTTAATTAATTTAAGTAAAACAACCTTAAACTACTATTATTATATTATATAAAAAAGGAGAGGGTAAAAATTAACAAATACAATCATATTTTTATTGTAATAAAGTAGTTCTACATTTTCTTAATTTTACCTCTTTCTCTCTTTACGTACACATAATAAATACATTTGTAAATAAACAAATACATAGAATTAAATATCTCTAAAAAATCTGACACAAAAATAAATGGAAGAAATAATATCATTAGGTGAATAAATAACCAAGATTGTTATTATTAATGAACACATTAATATTTTCAATTAGAAATGGTATAAGGTGGTATCATTGATCCAAACTTGATTAATTTTAGAAAACTAAAATACTAAATGTGTAATTAAATATTTATTGAGACTAAAATCACCAAAAGAGTATTAAGTCTTCTTGATGTTATGAATTTATGTATTCCTCTTCCCACTTTTAATACTATAATTATTTAATTATATGTTTGAACAAAATTTTCAATAAAGAGAGAAAATAAAGAAATAAAATGAATTTCTCTATGAAGAAATAAAATTAATTTATTTGTAAATAAACTTTTCTCATGATTTTTCTTAATTCTATATTGTCATATAAATAATAATACTAATAATAATTATATTAATAAAATAAATATTGGAAATGTAGATGGAAGTTTGGTATCGAAAATATAAATGAGTATATATTATTTAAGATAAAATAATCTTGTCCTATTAGACGTTACAAAACTCATATATCCGATTAGTTATTACAAAAATTAAATCAAAATTTTATAATATGATATAAAATAAAATATATCCATGAAACTCTAAAGGTAATATGTATGTATATTGTTTTGCTTTTGTTATTATATTATTTTACATGATATTAGTACACATTTTCTTGTTTTTTATTATTGTACATAATAAAAATAAAAATATAAATTTAAATAGACGGAAGTAAATTTTTCAATCAAACTCATTTTTTATATTTATCACAATTATTTTTTTTAGAGAGAACCAGTTGTACGAAGATATTATTGTCAATTCAATTATTTTTAAAGGGATAAGACAAGATTATCAATTTTAACATTTATCTTATACATTGAAGCCTCAACCATTTTGGAAGAATCAATAGTAGTGGCTCTAGTCTCCCACTATTTACACCAACTCATTAATCATTATATTTCCATCAACTATATAAATAAAATAATAGTACAAAATAAGGAAGTATTGTAAATAAAAATCTTATTTTTTTCTAGATAATAAATAAATATATATATATATATATATATATATATATATATATATATATATATAAATTATATAAAAAAAAAAATATAAAAATTATAATATATATATATATATATATATATATATATATATATATATATATTTAAACTTCTATCTTATATCTTAATTTTGTTGAAAATTGTAAGAAATAATTACCTCTAAAAATATAATTAAATTAAAAATTACAATATATTAGAAAAAATAAAAGAAACAGCATAATATATATATATATATATATAGATAGATAGATATTGTGTTTTTCATTTTTTTTCATGTTTCTTTAAATCTAGTGTAGTGTTTTGTAAAAGAAAATTATCTCACTAATAAGTATTATTATAAGTATATATATATATATATATAAATATAAATTGATAGTATATAAATATTTTTAAGACTTGAAGATTTTTATAAAATATAAAAAAATATTTTATTCGATGTTCAGATAGAATCGTTTCAACTTCTCTCTCGTTTAAGCTATAAATTATAACTTGAAATATATTTTTATTTTGTTTAAATGACTAAGACATCAGTTAAACCATATAAGATAATTAATGCTAACTTAATATCTAAATATTTGCATATAGTTCAAAGTATATATAACTTACAAGTAATTCAATCAAGATTTCTCAACAATATTTTCGCTTCTTACTAACATTTTATAGTTTTCTTTTCTTTTCCTGATTTATAGGATTGATTTTATACACACAACAACACACTCACAAACATATCAATTCATAATTTCATCATATCATTCATATTTTATCAATCTTCCTATAATTCATATATCCAAATTAAGTATAACATTACATAAAATTACCATTAGCTTTTCTTATTTGGAATGAACTTTGTTTTATCTAGGAATATTTTGAAAATCTCTTCTCACATTCCAACAACCTAGCTAATCTTCTAAAAACTGAATCATATAGCAACAACATCTCTTCTTAAATGTTTACCGAAGAAGAGAAGGAGGAAGAAATTAAAACACCAACGAAGCCTTTTTAGTTTTTGTCAAAATCAAGACTATGAGAGAATGCAAATAATAATTTTGTTGAAATTAAAATTTTTATAATGAACTGATGAATCAACTTTCAACTTCTATTCATGGATTTTATAAACTTCATTTTGGTATTTATTTTAAGATCAATTATTAGATGTCACACCTAATAATATTCTTCAGTAAACAATTGGATGTTCAATTTCGATAACCATGTCTAAATATAATGTTAATCACTTTTTATTTTTCACTCAAAAAAATTGTAAATTAGAAAAAAATTGATTTCTCTCAAAAAAATTTGTAAATTAAAAAAAAAATTGATTTCACTAAAAAAAATTGTAAATTAGAAAAAATATTGTGGCTTAACTAAATTAGAAGATTGAAGTGTATAAATAACAAAGAATCAAGATGAATTAAAATGATTAATAATTTTAGGTTAAATAAAATTAAATTAATACTAAAAGTTTTATCATTAGAATTTGAATTAAATCAAAATTTATTGCAATCTTTTTTCTTTATTCCAAAAAACAGAAAAAATGTTAATTGTTGTAGTTTCCAATTTTAATTGTTTTTTTTCTTAAATAAATAAAATCAAATCAAAATTGGATTTTGCACCAAAAAGGAAATTCAAATGCAATTTTATCATAATTATTTTAGATAAATTATGAATTAGCCTTTGATGCCTAATAATAATATTTATATCATTCTTGCCATTTTAAAATTCATTATTTTTTTAAGTCGAAAGTCATCCCTTATAACTACTACATAATTCTCATGAAGAATAATTATGAGTTTTCTTTTATGCAAAAGCTCTCTCAAAATATTTTTCCTAAAGATGAGGTAAACAAGGACAAGAACTTCTTTCATAGTTTGCCCGAACAAGAAAAGTAAAAATATCCATTAAGAATTTAAGAGGACAAGAAAAAACCATTATAATTGTTGAGAGGCTATTGAAGTGGTTGATGTTAAAAGGAACATTAAATGATATTCGATGTTTCCAATGATTCTTAGGATGATTGATTGATTTCATCACTCACTGACTCAACTCTATAGTACGTGTTTTTTTATGTTTTATTTCAATAATGTAGTACGGATTAAAGAATAAGAAATAAAAAATAATAATAAGTAAGATGGTTTGAATTAGATAAAAAACTGAAATAAATAAAATAAAATATTTTTTATTAAATATTATTTATTATTATTTGTAACATCATTACTATAACTAATTATTATTGTGATAATAAAAATTTGAAACTATATATTAATAAAATATTCATATTAACTAATCAAAATTATAATATTAATAAAATATTTACAATATATATATATATATATATATATATATATATATATATATTAAGATCGATTTTAAAATGAATTACTAATACACTTTATAAATATAAATTAAATTTTATTTTTAATTCATCATAAAATCTTAATTTTTTTTCTTTTTCTGTCTTTTATGCTTAAAAAAATAAAAATTTAATTATTAAATCTTTGTTATATTAAAGTTTTAAAGAATTAAAGAAACATAACTTATATTAGATTGATTAAATTTTAGTTGTGATAATCTAGCTTTTCTTCTTTTTGAAGATATGTTAAAGAGAGATATTATAAGTGTAGAACTAAATTTGATGAGGTTTACGGGAATTGATAGAGCGGATTAGAAGATTGTAAAAAATTATTGGGTAAATAAACATTTCAATCTAACTAAAAGTAGTTAATAATATTTTTATTGAACGTAATAACTGTTTGGAAGTATGGATTGTGAAAAACTTCACAATATGATAATTATATGACAAAAAAATTGTGAAGTTGTAGTGATATATTTGTTATTGTAAGTTTAAGAACTCTTGAATTTTAGAAAAAAATATTTTAGAAGAAAATAATCCTTGTAGAAAGTTACAAGCCTTTGGAAAAAAGTTGAGTTTGTGTGGTCAGATTGTTTTGAGGTTATGTGTGGCTCAAGTGACATGTTATCAGTTAGGCGAGATTTAAATAATATGTATTAATTACACTAATTACTGTACATAAGTAATGGGCTGATCTCTCAACTTATGTTTAGTTTGAGTAAGAGAGATGTTAGAATGATTCTCTCTCATCTAGAAACATATGGCTCAAATATTAAAAGTTATATAACTTGTGATTCAAGTGATATAATTTGTATCTCAAATGTTGTTCAAAATACTTAAGCATCATAGAAGCATTGCACACATGTTTTGAATGTATGCTAGTAGTTAATTGTTAGTTGGATGCTCACTGGATAAACTTTTATATTGAATTTCTTCTAATAAAATAATAATAAGTGAAGTGTGGGCTGTGAAATTCAAGTAATAAAATGATTGTTGAAGTGAGAAAGAATGTCAATTTCACTTAAATTATACATTATTTATTTAACTAGTATGATAATAATAGTAATTAAATGAGAAGTTACATATGTAAGTTGTGTTTTTTATTTATTTTTACTATTAGAAAAATATGTATTTTTATTATGTGTGTATGTATATAGATATTTATTATATTAAACTAATTTAGTTTCAAGAAAATAAATAATTTTATAAAAATATTTTTCTATAAAAAGTTTGAGGTGATTATTTTTAAACGGAGAAATTGTATATTTACTTTCCAATAGAAAAATTGAATAAACAACATTTTATTAAAAATATTTTTTATTTGTTGAAGAATGAATTTTTAATTAAAAAATAAACCGAGGATATTAAAAAAAATGTATTCTAAATAATTATATAGATGAATTTTTTTATTTTTTATTTAATTTTCAGACTTTAAAAAGAATAAACGAAATTGTGAAATACTTTCCACCTCCACATCTTTATGCAACGAGAGACAAACAAAACATTAAATACATTTTTCTCAAGGAGTATTGAGAATTGTACTTACAAATAGTAATGTGTATTTTATTGTTTTTCAAAATTTTATATTTTTTTAATGAGAGTTTATTGATCACATCTATTTATCTTCTATTATATATTTAAAGAACAATACTATTACCAATTATACTATTTATGATGATCTAAATATTTTTTCAAATAATATTAGGATGTATTACTTAAATTTAACCTAATTTTCAAATTCTAGCTCAATCTCAAAATTTTGTTCAATCCCAAAATTTAAATAAGTTTATATTCATTGTTTTCTCATTAATCTTACATTCCGTCCATGAATCTGTTATAACATTTGAGTAAGGAATAAGTATTTATTTTCACAATTCTAGAAAATGTCCTAATATGTGAATAAAAAATAAGTATTTATTTTCACAATTTATCGCAAAAATCAGTTTGTGAAACAATAATCTTAATCTTTACTTAAACCTAAATCTTTCACTAATCTCACATCCATTTGTGAATCTGTCATGTGTTTGATTAAGGAATTGAAGTTTTTTCTTTTTCTCATAACTATAACAAATACGAGTTCAGAAAACAACTAAAATAATTACAACAAAACATTCCCAAAACAAATAAGACGACTATGAAGAAACATTTGAAGAGAAAATAGACCTTCGAATTAAAACGCTCAAGTTCAATTAGTAAATTCTATAGAATTTTTTTTATATTGTAGTGTCACATTAAAAGAAAAGTTTTATTCTGTAGTCTAATTATCTTAAAAACCACCTTGAAGATGCAATTGCTAAAATAGTTTTATTTCTAAAAATAATTATGTTAACAAATTCTTTATTAATAAGTAATTTTGTGTTAGAAGAAGTGAGTTAAAGAGTATGTGGTCTTATGAAGAAATAATTTTAGCGTTTTCTAACAACTGTATCTACTTTAAATATTTTTGTATAATTTCTCGTTAACTTAAAAAAAATTGTTTATAAATCAGTTTATTTCTTTCAATCATTGAAAGGAATATTATAAAGAGAGAATGAAGAAATATCTTGCGTCACTCAGATTAAATACCCGTCCATAGTCAAACACTACCGATACTCCTTTTTCTCCCTCTCTCTCTCTCTCTTTTATATATATATATATATATATATATATATATATATATATATATATATAATTTATGAATCTGTAGCTGATAAAGATATAATTTATTGTGGTGACAACATGCACCATCTCTCCATCATACCTTACACGACCATGAAACGGTAGACATGACCCACTTCACCTCTCCAATCTATATATAATATTTCTATTCTATTATATAAAATTAAACAACGGTATACACTTCCATTTCGAATCAATAAAATTCTCAACCGTATATTAATTTTCTGTTTATTTATTTTTTCTTTATATATATTTTTATATTTATTATGTTTATCTCATTATTTATATATATATATATATATATATATATATATATATATATATATATATATATATATATATATATATATATATATATATATATATATATTCACATTCTTCATAATAATCATAAAAGTATAACGTTATTATGTTTTCTAGATTTAGAATTGGTTTCTTTCTTCCTTTTCATATGCTTTCATACATTTATACTTATTTTATTATGATATCAAGAGTTTAATTATTTTTTATTACCATTTTTTTTATCAAACTTCTATGTTTTTGGTTTGCTATGAGTAAAGATGTTGATTTCCAAACAAAAATATTGTGAAACTTGTTTTTCCTTGTTTTAACTTAATAAATTATTATTTTTAGAGTAGGTCAATAATCATCACTCTCTTGTAAAAAAATAAAGTGGATTTCATTAATAATGGTTAATCATTGTTGAATGGTTGCACTTATGAAATTTGTAAACGAATTAAAAATATAATTTCTTCTTAGCTTGTGTAATTGGATGTATTTTTTTTATTAAACTTTGAAATTATATGCGATGAATTAGGAAATTTGTGATTCATCCAATTTGTAATGTACTTGTAAGATTCCATCTATTATAGGTTCCATTCATTATTGTTTAAAAAAAATTAGAGAACTAAGTAATGCAATTTCTATACTAGTTTAATGATCAACTTGCAAATGTTCAATTTCATATTCTTTTGATGGACTATTGTCTCTTATTACAAAAATATTTCATATGTTGTTCAACAAGAAAGACAATTATTATTGGATGAGACTTTAACCACTAATGTTATTATTGTAACAAATATAGTTCTATCAATGTTGTTGGCTCATGTTCAAATTATAAATTTTATGACTGAATATAACACATTAAGAGTATATATTTTCACAAACATGACTTTCCTTCTAACTTTGATAAAAAAAAAAAAAACAAGGGTACGTCTCATCGTGGTAAAATTTACACTCATTGTGCTAAGAGTAGACATACTATTAATATGTGTTATAGGAAACTTGGGTTTCCTCTAAGACATTGATTATATAATGAAAAAGTTTCATCCACCAATAGTGTTGTGACTAATGAAGAAAAAGTCACAGAAAAAGGTAATATTGTTACTACTAACAAGCTTTAAGAGATTCGCTTTTTACCCCAACATATCAAGTTCTATTAGCTTTAATTCAACGACCATCAAATACAACTTCAACATCCCAAGTTAATCAAATTGATTCCATTTCATCCACATACACCTCCAACCCCAGGTGCACGTAAAATTGAATTTACTATTTTCATTACCAACACACATCACATGACTTCTTGGATCCTTGATTTAGGAGTAACCAATCATGTGTCATCTTCTCTTCAATTTTTCACCTCCTATCATGTTATTAATCCTATTATTGTTTGTCTTTCTAATCGTCAATAGATCACTACAACACATTCTGAAATTGTTCAATTTTCTAAAACTTTTCAACTTATAGAAGTTTTTTATATTCTTTCCTTTATTTTTAATCTATTTTCTACATCTAAACTTGTCTCTACCGTACTATGAAAACCAATTTTACTATTGAAAATTGTATAATACAAGGTATGAAAACCCAAATAAAGATTTGTTTAATTGATGTGAAAGGAGGCATATACCAATTCATTCCTCACAACTTGGACTCACATCTAATTCATCTACCATTGTCCATCCAAAATTTAATATGATACCCATTGCCTTATAGAATTTTTGCCTAATTCACTTTCGTAGTGAATGATTACAAATTATGCAAAAACATCATTGTTTGAATAACAATAAAAGTTTTATTTGCAATACGTGTCATTATGCCAAATAACAGATCTCAACAATTCTCATACTTCACACTCTTTTGCACTTCTACACATGGATATATGAGGACCATACTTCATACCTTCTATGTATGATCATCAATATTTTCTCACAATAGTGGACGACCATACACATTACACATGGATATATTTGATGCACACTAAAATTGAAACTTGCACATACATCACTAATTTCATAGCTCTTGTTGAAAATCAATTTAAAACTCATGTTAAAATCATCCATACAAACAATGACATTGAATTTTCCATGCCTAATTTTTAACTTTAAGGGAGTCATTCATCAAATTTCTTGTATCAAAACACCATAACAAAATGATATGGTTGAACGTAAACATCAACATTTACTTAATATCACGTGAGCACTGATTTTTTCATTCCAACTTGTCCCATAGTCTTTGGAACTTTGCATTATTGAATGCAACTCATCTTATTAACTACATTCCCACACCTTATCTTAAAAATATGCCACCTTTTCAAAAATTAACATGGTCACCAATGTGATATTTCTACACTAAAAGTTTTTGGGTGTCTATGTTACATTACCACAAACACTTTCCAATGTGAGAAACTCAATTCGAGAGCTCACCTATACATCATCTTAGGCCTCCCACCCATACTAGACTACCTTATAATCTACAACCTATAATATTTTCATTTCTCGCAATGCCACTTTTAAGATCATTTTCCATCTCTCTACCAGCAACACAACAATACTCCTCCTAATACCAATTGTCCTCTACATTTCACAATTAATCATACATATCCTAAAACACATGTACCCATAATTATTTGTAACATTCTTTGTTACTTAAAGCAAACAACCAACTTAGACATTTTTGTATCAGAAACTAGCTCCCTCTAACTCAAATCATTTAGGGATTTAGATTGGATTGGTTGCCTTGATATTCAACGTTTAATTATGAGATTATCTATTTATCTTGGTGACTCTCTTATTTCTTGACACTCTAAGAAGTAACCCACTATTTCTCACAGTTCATCAAAAGTTGAATATCATGGCTTAACTACCACCACTTGTGAGTTTTAATGACTTACCTATCTCCTTGAGAATTTTTACATTTCATTTCAATGTCCAACTCTCCTATATTGTGATAATTAATTTGCTCTCCAAATAATTATTAATTTGGTTTTCCATAAGCGCACAAAGGAGGATGAGATTGACTCTCATATTATTCTTGAGAATATTAATTTTTGTTTACCTAAAACTCCTTCAAGTGACTTTTTCTTATCAGCTTGTAAATATTTTTACTAAAGTTCTATCACTTTTATTGTTTCAAAATCTTCATTCCAAACTAGTCATACTGAACAAACATTTCCAACTTAAAAATATTTTTACTAAAGTTCTATCACTTTATTTGTTTCAAGATCTTCGTTTCAAACTAGTCATATTAAACAAACATTCCCAACTTAAAAAAAAAGTTTTAAACTATAATCAATTCTATGTCAATTATATTTAGTTTTCTCAAATACGTTTTTCTATAGTTTTTTGTGTTATTTCTTATATATTTACAGTATTCACAAAAACATAAATACGTAGTTAGTATAATTATAATTTCTCTCTCAAAAAAAAAATTTGTTCCATTTTTTCTTCTAATATACTTTCACATATTTATGCTTATTTTGTTAAAAGATTCTAGCATAAATAGTTATATGTAGGAAATATTTGTTTTACATTTTTTTTTATTTTTTAAAATAAATATTTTTATTTAGGATATAGGTGGATTAAACTTAATATAACTCGATACAATAATATTTTTTTTGTGAGTTAGATTATTAAAGTGCATGATTTTATGTAGTTCATTCTACTAAAATTAAGTTAGAAAATGATTTCATAATGATAAATTTGATCCGATTACATAGTAAATATGTTATAAAGATTTTTATTCATTTAAAATTTTTATTATTTTTTATATTTCTATCATATTAATATTATTTTTACATGAACTATAAATATTGTTATTATCTTATAATCATTAAAAGCATTACAAATATTTATTTAAAGTATTTATTTTAATATTTTAATAAAATTTATATCTAATCAAACTTTATTAAGTTAGTTTAAAAATTAAATTAAATTCAACAAATTTTTTATGTTATAAAAAATTGGCCATTCTTGTAACATTGAAAAAATATACGAAAATCTGTTTTTAATTGTTTTACTTTTAAAAAATAATTCTTAATTTTGTTTTAGAAAATACCAAATAACAGGTCTATTATTAATTAAGAGAAGTGATGGAATCCAATAGTGTGATGGTAAGATCCAGCTTGAGAAAGACAGTGAGCACAGAGTACAGACACCACTCATGTCAACATGACAACCTTCCCTATCCATTGATGTCTACTAATAATAACTCCTATCACTTGTATATGGTAAATTAATAATTACACTTCTCCTTATGTATAACTAATATTTAGTTATCAATAATTATAAATAATTATTTTATTTTATTTTTCTTTGTGTGAATTTTTGCATATACATACACTACGTATATGAGTTTTCAATTACACTAAGATTTATATTTGAACTATTTTGGTAAGTTATTTTAATATTTTTTCTCCTCCCTTGTAAGTGTAATTTAACATTCTTTTAGAAAAACTAAAAACTAGTGTATTCTATATATATATATATATATATATATATATATATATATTTTTTTTTTTTTTTTTTTTTTTTTTTTTT